>Ga0315541_1002861_pt1 | contig 13810 bp, 15 predicted proteins | sample SalMarSW160190MG_FD_203095 | JGI IMG/M metagenome (GOLD analysis project Ga0315541, IMG submission 203095) | Salt marsh sediment microbial communities from the Plum Island Ecosystem LTER, Massachusetts, United States - Salt Marsh Sediment SW1601-190 ...
GACCCTGACCGCGGACGTGGGCGACGTGGGCTCCTATGCGGCAGCCAGGACCCACAACGAGGTGCGGATCGACCTGGCCAAGGCGGACACGCGGACCTCGGCCGCCACGGTGCGGTACCAGCTTATCCGGCCGATGGTGGGATTCAACTTCGGATGGGACACGCCGGTACCCGGATATGCCGCGATCTGGAATGAGCGGGAGGATCTCAAGAGCCTGAGCGAGGTATATAAAAACGTGATCGGATTCGGCCAGCCGGTTTCCGCCGAGCACGTGAGCGACCGGTTCGGGATCCCGCTGCCGGAAGACGACCAGACGATTTTACAGCCCATGATACCCGGCCAGACCGCCATGAAGCGGGCAAATCCTGCCCAGGCTGCGAGAACCGGGGCAAAAACGTCTAATCATACGCGTCTCACGGCAAAGGACGACCCTGGGCCTCAATTTGACGCCGAGCAGCAGGAATTGGAGGAGCTCGCGGACGATTCCCTGGGCCTTGCGGACGCGGCATGGAAAGGGATAGACGGGCCGGTCCGCAAGCTGATCGAATCCAGCTCGAGTCTAGAGGAATTGCGGGACCGGATCTTTGAGATATACAGGGACCTGGACCCGGATGACCTGGAAAAATTGCTGCGCGACGCCCTGGCCACTGCGGCCCTTGCGGGCGCGGCGGACGCGGCAAAGGAAAGAAAAAGAAGGTTCAGAGGTTCAAAGGTTCAAGGGTTCAAAGGTGGAGAGGCTCAACGTTGAACCCAGAACGCTGAACCCAGAACGCTGAACCCATTAAAAAAAGGAGGGAGACATGAGATCATTATTTTACGCATTCGTGGGCTTTTGCCTTATGGCGCTTTTGCTCCCGGCACTGGCGTTCGGCCAAACCTATCAGCTGGTAAGCGACCCGAATCCCGGTGTCCAGTATGTAATCGTAATAATCAATGACGTGGAGCAGCCGGTTGAACCTGCCGCCACTGATGGTTCGGTGCACCATGCACTGCCTGGATTTGATCCAACAGGCCCGAAGATGGTCTTTATTGCAAAGGCGAGTTTTGACGGGGAGGTCTGGTCAGATCTGTCAGACCCTTTGTTCAAGGGGAAACCGGACAGCCCCACCGGCCTCCGTGTTTCTTCGGGACCCTAAGGGAGTAATTAGTGGAGCTGACGTTACGCATCGGCGGCGAGGACACGGTCGTCAAGGTTCTGGATGACCTGGGCGACAGGGCGCGGGATCTCAAGATGCCCCTGGCGGATTTCGGCGAGCGCATGGTCAGAAAGATATCGAGGCGGCTGTCCGGCCCGGCCCTCAAGGAGAGAACGGGCAGGCTTAAGGCCAGCCTGACCCACGAGGAGACGGCCGGCACGGCGGAGATCTCCGCAGGAGGCGGCCCGGGCGAGGTGGATTACGCGGCCATACACCATTACGGCGGGACGATCAGGCCCAAGAAACGGAAGGCTTTGACGATACCGTTTCCCGGCGGGCCTGCGGACAAGCGTGTGCCGCTGCGGGCCGCGGACTTTGCCGATACCTTTGTGGCAAAAGGAATCATCTTTCAGAAGAGGGGCGAGGACGATATCGTGCCGCTCTTTATTCTAAAAAAATCCGTTGAGATCCCGGCGCGGCCGTATATGTACGCGGAGGATTCGGACGTGGACTATCTCAACGATTCGATAGCGGATTTTATCGCGGGGGCGTGGGCGTGAAAGCGATGGCGTTTAGCGAGGCGGTGGAATTCTTCCGGGATAAGATCCCGATGAGCGCAGCGGAATACGAGGCCCTGGTAGCGGAGGTGGGCGCGTATGCGGACAGCCTGGCCTTTACAGTGTCGCGCATTGCCTCTGCGGACCTGCTTCAGGATCTGCACGGAGAGATCCTGAAGGCCATCGAGGAGGGCGGCACGTTCTTCGAGTTCCGCAAGGGGATCGATGAGATCATGGCCCGGCGGGGCTGGCAGGGCATGACGCCCTTTCGGCTGGACAATATCTTCAGGACCAATAACCAGACCGCATATAACGTGGGCAGGCACAAGCAGATGAAGGCGGTCGCGGCCAGAAGGCCCTTCTGGGAATACGACGCGGTGAACGACACGCACACGCGCCCGACCCACCTGGCGAACGATGGCAAGATATACCGCCACGATCATCCCTTCTGGCGCACGTGGTATCCCACTAATGGGTACCGGTGCAGATGCAAGGTGAACTCGGTGTCAGCCCGGGAGATGAAGGAGGAAGGGCTCAAAGAGGAAACGCAGGTCCCGGACCTGCAGCCGGACCCGGGGTTCAGGCATAACCCGGCAGTGCAGGAATGGCGGCCGGACCCGGGAAAATATGACGCGCGGCTGCGCGATCAGATGGAGGTGATATGGGATTGAGGAAATTTGGATACATTCTCAAGCAGGCCGAGGGAGTAGCTGCCGAATTTCAACTGCTGCCCCTGGGCGAGATTTTGCTGGAAGGGGAGGACCCGGTCATACTGGACGAGCAGGGCATCAAAGCGATTATTGAGACGTTCGGGCGCAGGGGAAACGACATGGTGATCGATTACGAGCACCAGACAATGCACTATGTCCAGGCCCCGGCAGCAGGCTGGATTAAGCGGATGATTGACCGCGGCACGGACGGCCTGTGGGTGACCGTGGAATGGACGGCGCGGGCAATGGAATATCTGAAAAATCGCGAGTACCGTTATTTTTCCCCGGTCTTCTGGTTCGAGGAAGGCACACGCAGGGTATTCAGGATCCAAAACGTGGCACTCACCAATGATCCGTTAATCAACAGCCTCAAACCCATCATGGCCAAGATGAGCCTCGAGGAGGCGCGGGAGGCCAGGGAGGCCCGATCGAGAAAATACAGGATCGGCATCAAGGAGGGAGGGCACGTAACCAAGCCTTCCGAGTGGGAGCATGTGCCCGACGATGAGTGGCTGGACCCGGTGAATTATCGCTACCCCTGCCCTGACGCGGCCCAGACGCGGGCGGCTGCCGGCTACTGGGGCCGGGAGGATAACCAGGCCCAATACAACCCCGAGGAACGCTCGATCATCAACGGGCGATTAGATAAATTCCGTAAAAAATTCAACATCGGAGAATTCCGAAAGGAGGAAGGCAAGATGGAATTTTTAAAAAAATTAACAGCAAAGCTCGGACTCAAGGCCGAGGCGACAGAAGACCAGGTTATTGAGGCAATGGATGCCATGCTTACTAAGAACACGAACCTGGAAAAGCAGGCCGCGGAAAAACCCAAAGAGGTGGTGGCCAAGGAGGTAATCGAGGCCCTGGATCTCAAGGACACGGACGGCGTTTCGACCGTGGTGGCATCCATCCACGCACTCAAGCAGACCGGCAAGGGAACGGTATCCAGGGAGGATTTCGACAAACTCCAGAAAGACCTCCGCAAGCGGGATGCCGACGGGATCGTGGCCAAGGCCACGGCCGAGGGCAAGATCACCCCGGACCAGAAAGACTGGGCCGCAGAGTACGCGGAGCGGGACCTGGAAGGGTTCAAGACCTTCGTGGCCAAGGCCCCGGTAGTGGTCCCGGTGAAAGACCTGGCCAAAAAGGAAATCAAGGCGGATGACGTGATCGCCGACGAGGCGGTGCTCAACGTGGCCAAGATGTTCGGGAACACCTCGGAGGACATTAAGAAATACGGCGGGATACAATAGAGTGAAACTTGAAAATTGAAATTTGAAACTGGGAAGAAAGAGCAAAGTTTCCAGTTTCCAGTTTCAAGTAACAACCGACTAAAAGGAGGTTATTATGACAGGATTAACCGAAGACAAAGAACTGCAGTACACCGAGGGGGTGGAGCTGCCCTTCGAGCTATACCGGGCTACTGAGATTTTCGCCGGCAGCTTCGTATGCGTGCGGGCCGACGGCTATGCCACACCCGGCGATGATGCCACGGGGCTCCTTTTCATGGGGGTGGCCCTCGCGCACGTAGACAACTCCGATGGAGACGACGGCGACGAGTCCGTGGTCCTGCGCAGGCGCGGCCTGGTAAAGGCCACCCTGGACACGGCAATTACCATCGCCAACGTGGGAGACAGCGTGTACCTGGTGGACGACCAGACGGTCGATGTGGTGGGCAATACAACCCATGATATTTTTGCCGGCATTATCGCGGCCTACATCGACACAACCCACGCCTGGATCGACATCGAGCCCGCCATTCGGCAGTCCGATGCGGCTGCCCATATCGCCGACGGCACCGCTGCCCATGCGGCCTCGGCCATCAGTGTGCTGGATGAAGGGACCTTTACGGCCACGGAAGAAGTGGAATCGGCTCTGGCAGAGATCTACCAGAGCTTGCTTAGCGCCAAGGGAATTATTCCCATCCCCATGCCAACCATCACCGACGCAGGGGTCGCGCTGGCCGCGTTCGCGGATGCCGAGGATCCCCTGCCCGGATTCTGCGTCACTGCCAAGGGGCTCGGCATCCGGTGGAATGATCACGGCACCCCGACTCCGGTAGCGACCAAGGGCATGATCCCGCCCGATATGGATATCACTGCTGACGCGATCGTTCACATTCTTGCGGCCAAGACCGGAGACACCGCAGGCGACGCGACAAAGTTTACCATAGTGGCCTATAACAACGTGGTCGACGCGCTTTATGACGCCGATGCTGATTTCGGCGGGGACACGGACGCTATGGTCGGGGATGAAACCAGTAAGACCGTGCAGCACGTCACCCTCACCCTGGCCCTGGCGAACCTGGCAGCCTACCCGGCGGCCCTGGAGCTGACCATCCAGCCCAAGGACGGCACCCTGGGTACCGATGACGTGATCATGCTGGCCGCGTGGATCGAGTACCAGAAGAAGCTGCTGACATCGTAAACAAGAAACGGTCACCGTTCCCGCCGGGCCGTAGGCCCTACGGGCCGGAGGCACGGTTCACGGTTTTTCGACGGACAACGGACAACGGACAACAGACAACAAATTAAAAGGAGGATTGAGCCATGATAGTCAACAGAGAAAATTTAACAGCGGTTTTCATAAACCTGAAAACCACCTTCAACAAGGCGTTCGACGAGGCCCCGAGCCTGTGGCAGCAGACCACCATGCTCGTACCGAGCGGCTCCGGCCAGAACGATTACGCCTGGCTGAGCCGGTTCCCCAAGATGAGGAAATGGCTCGGGGATAAAGTCATGAAGGCCCTCGCGGCGTTCAAGTACACGGTCGTCAACGAGGACTGGGAGGCCACGGTCGAGGTGGACAGAAACGATATTGATGACGACAATATCGGCATGTACGAGCCCCAGGCGCGGGACGCAGGGTTCAGCGCCAGGCAGCTCCCGGACGAGATCGATGCGGATCTCAAAAATAACGCATTCGCGAGCGATTGCTACGACGGGCAGTATTTCTATGACGATGACCACCCTGTGGGAGAGGGAAGCGCGAGCAACCTGGGCACCGCGGCCCTGTCCGCGGCCACAACGGCAGCGGCAGCCGCCAGTTACGGAGCCGGACGGCTGGCCGTCATGAGCTTCACCGATGACGAGGGCAGGCCCCTGGCCCTGATTCCGGACCTGCTCGAGGTGGGACCGGCCCTGGAGGCTATGGGCAAGCTGCTCCTGGAGAATGAGAAGCTCACGGACGAGTCTCCGAACCCTTATCGCGGCACGGCCAAGCTGCTCGTCAACCCCAGGCTGACCAGTTCAACGCAATGGATGCTGCACGTGACGAACAGGCCCCTGAAGCCCTTTATTTATCAGGAGCGGAAGAAGCCGGTTTTCGTGGAACAGACTAATGAAGAAACGGATAGTGTATTCATGCGCAAGAAATTCCGTTTCGGGGCCGAGGCCAGGGCGGCAGGAGGATACGGACTCTGGCAGATGAGCTACGGCAGCACCGGAGAGGGATGATAATAAACGAAAATTGAGGGATTGCGAATTCAGGGATTGAGGAATTCCTAAATCCCTCAATTCCTAAATCCCTAAATCAATACGGAGGATATCATGATTCGAATAACGAGCAAACAGCATAACTTCCGGCGCTGCAGGGTCGCCCATCCGAAAGGCACGACCGAGTACCCGGATGATAAATTCAGCCCGGAGCAGATAAAGGTTCTGGAGGCGGAGCCAAAGCTGACGGTGGAAGTGATTGAAACTGGAAACTCGAAACCGGAAACTCGAATAGAGGAACCCTCCTCCGCTGAAGCTGCGGAGGGCAGGCCCGAGCTGACAGTGCGGGAGATAAAAGAGCGGCTGGAAGAGATGGAGGTGGAGTTTCCGCCCAAGGCCAAAAAAGAAGAGCTGCAGGAACTTCTCGCGGAAAAGCTGAGCGGGCAGATCCTGGAGACGGAATAACATGGCCTACTGCGACCAGGACGACATTCTGGACCAGGTGGACGAGAGCGTTCTCATCCAGTTGACGGACCCGGACGGGGCGGCGATCGATGAGGACGTGGTGACCCGCGCGATCGAGGACGCGGACGCAACGATCGACTCGTATTGCCAGGGCAGGTACACGATTCCTCTTTCGCCGGTACCGGACAAGATCCGGCAGATCGGCGTGGATATCGCCATCTACAATCTCTTCTCCAGGCGCGGGGATACGGCGCCGGAGATCAGAAAGGACCGGCATAAGGAGGCTATCCGTTTCCTGGAGGCTGTCAGGGACGGAAAGATCAGGCTGGGTGCTGCAACGCCGGCCCCGGCAAATACGCGGGATACGGTTAATGTCTCGTCCAATACCCGGATCTTCGATCGCGACAAGATGAGCGGGTTTTGATGAGTGAAAGGATCCATAAAAAGATCCGGCGGGCTGCCCGCAAGGCAGCGGATAAACGGTTTATGGCGATGGTCGGGCAGATCGGGCACCTGCCGCTCAGGCAGCGGCTATGGTTTGCCCTGAGAATTATCAAGGGGTCCAAGTAATGCACGAGTTTGAGGAGCTTGAGCAGGTTGTTCTCGCTACGCTGGAGCCTTTGCGCGATCAGGGCGTCAAGACCCTCGATCTTTACGCAGGCCAGGCCGAGGCGGAGGACATCGAGGAGCTGGCGAGGATGACGCTGCTTTTTCCCTGTGTGTACGTGGTGGCCACGGGCCTGGCGCTCACGCGCAAGGACCGCTACGACGAGGAGGATATAGGCATTATGCTCCTGGTGGGCGACCGCAACCTGCGGGGAACGGAGGCCTCGAGGCGCGGGGATTCCACGAGCATGGGAGTCTACGAGATCCTGGAGCTGACCGAGGCACTGCTGCACAGGAAAAAGATCCACAGCTCAGGAGTCATGCTCTTGCGCTCCGCAGCGCCGCTGTACCTGGCGCCTAAGAAGGGGCTGTGTTTTTATGCGGCAAGGTATGAATTTAAAACGATAAAAACCTGAAAGGTTCCACGTTCACGGTTCACGGTTCCGGGTTAAAATCTTAAACCCCTGAACCATTGAACCTCTGAACCTTGAACCCCAAAAAAGGAGGTTATTATGCCATTAGCATCAGATGCGGACAATATCCGCTATTACGGCACCGGCAGGACATACGCCGGCGAGGTGGGAGAGGAATCGTTCGATGACCTGGGCGAGCTGGAGAATATCAATTTCGCCCTTACGGTCACGATCGAAAAGCTCAAAAGCACGCGGAACGCGGCCAGGGCTACGATCATCGAAAAGGAGACGGAGCGGGACGCGGTGCTTACCTTCGGGCTCCGGGAAATGACGAACGAGAACCTGAAGATGACCCTGCTCGGTTCGGCGATCAACACCGACAACCAGGCCGCGAGCTATGTGTATCAGGACGCGATCGGCACGGACGTGGACCTGGAAGACGATCTGTACATAGATCTGGGCAAGCTGAATGTCTTTTCAACCAAGCTGACCGGCACGATCACCGGAGAGCTTGCGGTGGGCGACACAGTGACGGGCGGCACCTCTGAAGCCACGGGCGACATAGCGTTTAAGGCGGCCGGATACATCGAGCTGGTAAACGTGTCCGGAACGTTCGAAGTAGGCGAGCAGGTAGCCGAGACCCCGGACACAAATTACATCACACCTACGGGCATCGAAACCCTCGAGGACGTGGTGATTACCAAGGCGGATGGAACGGAGCGCCGCGTACAGGGCACGGATTACAGCCTGGACCCGGATTACGGGTATATCCGCAAGCTCAGCGGCGGGGCTATCATCGACACGGACGTGATCTCCTATGACTACGAGGCAGTGGAGCGCAGCTATATATGGGGAATGTCCGCGGGATCGGTGGAGCGCAAGCTGATCTTCGTGAGCGATAAGGACGACAACGGCGTGCGCCAGAGATGGACGTTTCACAAGGTCAATATCCTGCTGAACGGCGAGTTCCCGCTGATCGGAGAGGGCGCCTCGGTGCTCGCGGTTACGGGCACGGTGCTCAAAGACAGCGACCAGGCCAGCGGCCAGGAGTATTACAAAGTCGAGACGATGTAACGACGTAGCGGAGGCACCATGAGTAGAAAGGAAAAGCCGTTTAAGATCGGCGATAAGAAATTTACGGCCCGTGAGCTCACGGTCCGAGAGATCGTACAGATAACCGACTCGCTGAAGGAAGACGCGGAGATCAGCGATATCGACATGCTGTTTCCGGACCGGTTTCCCTCGAGTGCCCTCGCAGTGAGCCTCGGCATGACGATCGAGGAACTGGCCGAGTATGCCCCGTCCGAGATCGAGGCCATGATCGATGCGGCGGAGGAAGTAAACCCTACTTTTGCCGGCCTGATGCAAAGGCTGGCAAACCTCGGGCGGGCGGCGCTGGCAGTGCAGAAATCAGAAGAGCAGTCTGCCGGCTGATCATGATGGGACACGCGCAGGCGTGGGATTACGGCTGGAGTTTTTTTAACCTGGCGATCGAAGAGGGTGTCCGGTGGCTCAAGCCTCCGGACAGGACGTGAGCAATGGCGGACCGCAAAGTCAAAATAAGTGTCGAGGCCAAGGACCGCACCAAACAGGAGCTCGGCAAGACCAGGGGCGAGCTGGACAAGACAAAAAAGTCCGCAGCCGAGGCCCGGAAGGTCATGGAGGCACGCTCCGCACTGGGGGTGCGGCCCTATAAGGAGATCCGGGCCGAGCTTACCAAACTCCGGGGCTCTTACGACACGCTTAAAAAATCGGGCACCGTGTCGAGCGCCGAGCTTTACCAGGCCAAGGTCAAGCTCAAGAACAAGACCGCCGAGCTGAGAAGAGAGACGGGCGACTGGGCCGGGGAGATGAAGAAGGCAAAGGCCGGTCTGCTTGCCCTGGCAGGGGCCGGATACGCGGTCATCAAATCCTTCCAGCGCTACAGCGAATTCTCCCAGCGCATGGCAGAGGTCAACACCCTGATCGACGTGAGCAAGGAGCAGTTTGCCTCCCTGACCGATGAGATCCGGGCAATGACCAAGGAGATCCCCCAGAGCGCCTCGGAGCTCGCAGCCGCACAGTACGATATCCTTTCCGCGGGGGTGGCCCTGGAAAAATCAATCGGGGTTTTAGCACTATCCGCCAAGGCCGCGATTGCCGGCGTCACTGATACCAAGACCGCCGCGAACGCCGGGATAGGGGTGATCAACGCGTACGGCAAGTCAATCGACGAGCTGGAAGAGGTCTACGATATCCTGTTCACAACCGTCAAGCTCGGGGTCACCACGTTTCCCCAGCTCGCCCAGTCCATAGGCGAGGTCCTGCCCACGGCAAAGGCGGCGGGTGTGGAGTTCCGCGATGTTTCCGCTGCCATTGCGACCATGACCAAGGGCAGCCTCCGCACGCCGCAGGCCATGACCGCGCTCAAGGGCGCGATCAATGCGATGGCCGCTCCCACGGCTGAGGCAAGCAAAAAGTTCGACGAGCTCGGGATCACCTGGAAAGGGCTAATCCCGACCCTGGACGCGATCCGGCAAAAAGGTCTACATAAAGACATAAAACAAATGCGGTTCCTTATTCCGGACGTTGAGGCGCGTACCGGAGTTCTGGCCCTGATCAACAATTTCGACGATCTCACCAAAACCCTGGACAAGATGGCGGACTCCGCCGGAGCGATGGCTGAGGCCAACGAAAAAATGAAAGACACGCCGGCGAACCAGATGAAGCTCTTCAGAAACGAGATCGATGATCTAATTATCTCGGCGGGGGCCCTGGCCTCCAAGGGCCTGCTGCCTACGGCCAGGGCAATACGGGAATTGATCGATTCGTTCGAAAAGATGGATCCGGTGACAAAGTCACTCGTTGCCACCCTGGCAGCCGCTGCAGGCGCGTTTATCATCTGGAAGCTGGGACTGGCATCTATGGTATCGGGCCTCAAAGGACTTATTGTTCATGCGGGGGCTGCCCAGGCAGCCGTTGGTTCGTTAAACGCACAATTTGCCGCAACCGGCCTTCTCATGAAGGCGGGCCTGGCCGCGTCCATACTCTATACCTCGTACCAGCTGGCCACGCTGGCCAAGGAAATCTACGGGGCGATCCAGGCGCAAAAGGCCATGAGGGAGTCCCAGGACCGGCTCAGGGAAAACTCTGACCGGCTCATGAGGAAATATGAGGGATTCCGATTCCTGAAAGTGCCGGGCGATATCACCGAGTTTGCCCAGGAGGATCTCAAAGATCTGATACAGAGCCTGGCCAAGGCCAGGGGATATTACACGGCGCTCAAGGCCAAACTCGAAACACGGGCAGAGAAAAAAACCCTGTTAGGCACGGCGACCGAGGATGCGAAAAAGGCAAAGAAAGAACTCATTGGGGTCAACGCCCGGCTCAAAGAGATCCAGACGGATTATCAAAAGGTAGGCGAGGCCGCCTCGGGCGCGGCCGTGGAAATGGAAAAGCCGGTGAAGGCCGTGGAGGACATAACCGAGCAGCTCGATGAGTTCGAGAAGAAGGCCAAAAAGGCCTACGAGGAGGCGAAAAAGCAGGCCGCTGATTACGCCCAGAAGGTGATCGCCTGGGAAGACAAGATCAAGTACGCCAGGCTCTCCACCGAAGACAAGCTCCGCGAGCTGGGCCGCAAGGGTTTGGAGGAGGCCGAGATCTGGGCCGACAAAAAGCTCCAGGCCGAGGAGAAGCTGTATGCGGCCAGGGAGGCGATGGCCAGGGGCGATTACAAGCTTGCGGAAAAGCTGGCCAAAGACGCCGAGAGCCTGTATGCCGATCTCGCAACCGAGGTCAAAAAAAGCGAGGGCGGCAAGGACGTGGTGGTCCAGTCCCTGGAAGACACCAAGAAGGTGGCGATCAACGGCGTTACCGAGGTGGGCAATTTCGTCCAGGAGCTCTATACCAAGCAGCGGGACGCCGCTGCGAGCGCCAGGGACGAATGGACGGCCACGGCCAACGGCATAAAAAAACAGCTGGACGAGATTGCCAAGGAACGGGAAGCCAATGTAAAAATCACGCTGAGGGGCCTTGAGGCGGCCCAGAATGCAATTAATAAATTTATTAACACGAAGGCTATCAAACATATATATGTCGTTACCCATCACAAAACGGTTGAAGAAAAAAAGGCGGGTGGGCTGGCGGGCCTCCGGCCCGTAGGGGCCTACGCCCTGGAGGGCCTCGACCTGGGCGGGAGACTCGCCGGGTACGGCGGGGGCGACCGGATACGCGCTCTGCTCGAGGCCGGGGAGTTTGTGATCCGCAAGGAAGCGGTGAAAAAATACGGGGCGGGCCTGTTCCAGGCGCTCAACGCCATGAAGCTGGATCTGGCCGATATGGTACGCGCCCGGATAGGAGGCCTGATGTCCAACATCTCAATGCCCGCGATGCCCTCGCCGCACTATGCGTTTCAAACGGGCGGTGCCGTGCCGGGCACGTCCGGCGAGACCATGACCATACGCTTTCAGGCGGGCGGCACAGAGATGCCGCTGGCGGTGATGGGAGACAGGAGGGTAACCAGGGCGATGGTCAAGGAATTCGAGGCGGAGCTCATTAAGATGGGATTGTCGAAACGTTAACCGGTTACCGTTCACCGATTGAAAGGAGACTATTATTATGGCAGATACAAAAACAAACCCCAGCGGAGCACCACGGCCCCATGACGGCCGGGGCGGAGGAAACGGAATGCCCGGCGGGCAGAGGGGCGGCGCAAATGACCAGCCGTGCCCGGACGGCGGCCCGGGACAAGGCCAGGGCGGCGGACAGGGAACTGGCGAAGGCAGGGTCAACCCCTGAACCTTTGAACGTTGAACCTTTGAACGGCTAATACATGCCTGATTTTGCATTTTACAGCACCGATATAGAGCCTACAACCGACCCGGCAAACGCGGACCCGGCCCCGGAGACCCTGGTGGTTCTGGACCAGGTGCCGATCCTGGGCAATGCCGCCTATGACCTCATGGCCGGGGAGATCGGGCGCGGGGCTGTGATACAAACCCTGGGGGGTGTGGTTATCCAGGATTTCGGGGTTGTGGACGGGGATCAAAGGATCTCCTTTTCCGACAGCGACGCCCTGAGCGCGGACACCGTGGCGGATCTGAGGACCATTCACGAAACAGCGGACGGGGAGTATTTCCTCACCAACGGCTACGATATATGGCGCGTGCGGTTTGCAAGGCCGGGCGGGTTTAAATACCGCCGGAATCTTTTCTGGGCTCAGCACAGCCAGGAGATTTACAGCTATGAAATCAACCTGATCGTGATGGCAAGCCTGCGCCTTGAGATTGCGGATTGCGGGCTTTCGCTTGAAACCGCTGAGGGATTATTCGGGATTGCGGACTGCGGGCTTTCGCTTGAAACCGCTGAGGGATTATTCGGGATTGCGGACTGTAAGCTTCCGCTCGAGGCCGCCGCATGGTTCACCGAGGATCCCAAGCTTCCCCTCGAGGCCGCTGCGGAAGTCATTGCGGACTGCGGGCTTTCGCTCGAAGCGGTTGAGGCAGGCTTCGCCCCCACTGGCACTCCTGTTGCTCATTGGTCTGCCAATACTATAATTGGGCTTGAAGATGGTGATCCGGTTGGAACTTGGCCTGATCAGAGTGGAAATGGGAATGATTTAGTGCAAGCTGATGCAGACAAAAAGCCGACCTACGAAACTAATGAAATAAACACCACCTTACCAGTAGTTCGATATGAGGGTACTGATGATACAATGGCTGCGGCAGCATTAGGCTTGGAGCAAACTGAGACAGTATTTTTCGTTATAAGGGTTGTGGCAAGCAATTTACACGATTGTTTCATTGATGGTACAAATAATCTCAAGATGGCGGTTCACCAGTCAGCCACAGGAAATGTGTGGAAAATGAATGCTGGGACGACGTTAACAGTAAGTAATGTGGCTACTGTAGGAAGTTGGGGAATTTATACAGCTACGTACAAGGGAGCGGCTTCTGACTTTCGGTACAATGGTAGCTCCATTGCTTCAGGAAATGTCGGAGCAGGTAATGCGGATGGGTTTACCATAGGTTCACGCGGAGATGGAACTTATTGCAGTCAAATCGATGTAGCGGAGATCATTGTTTATAACGGTGAAGAGCCTCCAACAAACAATGAAGATGGGCTTAACACAAAATATGCAATTCATTAAGGAGATATAATGCGCTTTAAAACTGAGCAAGAAGGCTTACAGCATATCAAAGAAAAGATGATTCTTGATCCGAAGAGTTGGAGTCAAAGGGAAAAGAAATGTATGAAGCATGTAGCCATATGGGATGATGAATCTGCAAAAAGTATGTTTGAGGATTGGCTTTGGCTTAAACGATTCATGTTTTCTCCTGAAGAATCGATTGCTTTAAGGGGTGAGGATCATCGAGGCCGAAAAGGAAAAATTAACCAAGCCCTGCGTGACCACCACATTAATACTTTTGTGGATTGGGCAGAGGAGCGGCCAAGACGAAGAGCAATAATCGTAGTGGACGCTAATCAGAAGAATGCTGCTACTCAGATTGT
>Ga0315541_1002862_pt1 | contig 13810 bp, 9 predicted proteins | sample SalMarSW160190MG_FD_203095 | JGI IMG/M metagenome (GOLD analysis project Ga0315541, IMG submission 203095) | Salt marsh sediment microbial communities from the Plum Island Ecosystem LTER, Massachusetts, United States - Salt Marsh Sediment SW1601-190 ...
CGACCTGAGCGATCTGATGACACCGGGCAGACATACGCTGACCGTTCGCGTGGACAACTCGGTCAAGTATGACGTCGGCCTCAACGCCCACTCGGTCAGCGACCACACACAGTCAAACTTCAACGGTGTGACCGGGCGAATGGAACTGCAGGCAACCGACAGAGTATGGATCGATGACATCCAGGTCTATCCTGACATTCGAAACAAATCGGCTAAGCTGTTTATAACTATCGACAACGCAACAAACAAGCAAGTCACCGGAACACTCACAATAGCGGCAGAAAGCTGGAATACAAACCAAAGCCACACCCCTGAAAAAGATAAGCTTAAAATCAAAGCATCAGAATCAGAATTCTTCATTGAAGTCAATTATGCGATGGGTGATAACGTGTTGTTGTGGGATGAATTCTCCCCAACATTGTACAATCTTAAAGTTTCTCTTTCAGTCGAAGCAGATGGCAAAAAATTCAGCAACGAAAAGACCGTCACATTCGGTATGCGCGAGTTCGGCAAAAAAGCAACGCAATTTACTATTAACAACCGTCTGACTTTCCTGCGCGGGACACTGGAGTGCTGCATCTTCCCGCTGACCGGATATCCGCCGACAGACGTCAAAGAATGGCTGCGGATTCTGCGAGTTGCCAAAGCCCACGGCCTTAACCACATGCGCTTTCATTCCTGGTGTCCGCCGGAAGCCGCCTTCGAGGCAGCCGACCGCCTGGGAGTTATGTTTCACGTTGAATGTCCGGCGTGGGCGACGATAGGCAACGGCAAGCCCATCGACAAATTTATTTACGCCGAGGGCGACCGGATTCTTAAAGCATACGGCAATCATCCCTCGTTCTGCATGCTCGCATACGGCAATGAACCGGGCGGGCGCAATCAAAAAAGATTTCTCGGTGACCTGGTCGATTACTGGAAGGCCAAAGATCCCCGCCGGCTTTACACAAGCGCCGCCGGCTGGCCCATCATCCCGGAGAACCAGTATCACAGCACGCCCGGGCCTCGGGGCCACCAATGGGGCGCCGGTCTGAGCAGCCGCTTTAATGCCAGGGGAGCCGAGACAGCGACGGACTACAGCAGCTTCGTTAAAGAGCACGATGTCCCCATCGTGAGCCATGAAATCGGCCAGTGGTGTGTCTATCCGAACCTGAAGGAAATCCCCAAATACAAAGGCGTGCTTCGCGCCCTGAACTTCGAGATTTTCCGCGATTCGCTCGCCGCTCATAACATGCTCGATCAGGCCGAAGATTTTCTCCTCGCCTCCGGCAAATTACAGGCATTGCTGTACAAGGAAGAAATCGAATCGGCCCTGCGAACGCCCGGCTTCGGCGGCTTTCAACTGCTCGACATTCACGATTTCCCCGGCCAGGGAACGGCCCTCGTCGGGATACTGGATCCCTTCTGGGACTCGAAAGGCTACATAAAACCGCAGGAGCATCATCGCTACTGCAGCGAGACCGTACCTCTGGCGCGGATGAAAAAACGCACCTGGACCACCGACGAAAAATTTGTCGCCGACATTGAGATCGCTCATTTCGGCCCGGCCCCAATCCAGAATACTGCTCCCATTTGGTTTGTCACCTACACAGACGGGCGGAAGGTCACCTCCGGACGGTTGCCTCGAACCACAATCCCACTGGGTAACGGCACCGAGTTGGGCGGGATCGAAGTGAATCTTGCAAATATTGCCGCTCCGGCGAAACTTACGTTGACAGTATTAATTGAAGGAACGCCCTACTCAAACAGTTGGGATTTCTGGGTATATCCGGCAAAGCTCGATACTCAGCCTCCGGCCGGCGTGCTCATCGCCGAGCGTTTTGACGAACAGGTCTTAACGGCTCTGCAAGACGGCGGGAAAGTGCTGCTGATGCCGCCGCCGAATTACATCGACAGTGACGTGCCGGCGGCATTTACGACAATCTTCTGGAATACGCAATGGACGGGCGGGCAGCCGCCGCATACTTTGGGAATTTTATGCGACCCGAAACATCCGGCCCTGGCGCAATTTCCCACCGAGTTTCACAGCAACTGGCAGTGGTGGGACCTTGTCACCAAATCCGGAGTCATGATCCTCGACGAATTCCCGGCCGATCTGCGCCCCATCGTGCAGGTGATTGACGACTGGAACACCAACCGCAGGCTCGGGCTGGTTTTCGAAGCAAGAATCGGCAAGGGCAAACTGCTCGTATCCGGCATCGATCTCAAAAGCAATCTTAACGAGCGCCCCGTCGCCAGGCAAATGCTTGAGAGCCTGCTGAAATACATGGACAGTGACTCCTTCGCTCCCGGGCGCAGTATCGACGCCGGACTTGTGCAGGGCCTATTCAGAAAGCCGTCTTTGTTGAGCAATGCCCGCGTGACAATGACCGACAGCGAAGCGCCGGGCCACGAAGCTCGCAATGTCATTGACGGCAACCCTGATACTATCTGGCACACCCCCTGGGGCGAAAATGCCCCGGCGTATCCCCACGAATTTCTAATCGAACTGCCTCAGAGCCATGAAATCAAGGGATTTACATATCTGCCCCGGCAGGATATGGCGAACGGCTGGATCGAAAAATACCAGGTATATGTCAGCGCCGACGGACAAAACTTCGACGAGCCGGCGGCAACAGGGAGTTTCGAGAGAAACCGCAATAAGAAGAAAGTTCTTTTTGATAAAAGCAGAGAAGGCCGGTTTTTCCGCTTCGTAGCACTTTCTGGATTTGACGGGCAGATATTCGCCTCCGCCGCGGAGATAGATCTTATTACAAAGTAGGCGAAGTTCATTATGACAAATCAACAAGCAAATTCATCAATCGACCAGGCAAACTACAACATGGCCTTCATCTGGCTTGTTTGTATAGTCGCAGCGATGGGAGGATTGCTGTTCGGCTACGACTGGGTGGTAATCGGCGGGGCCAAGCCGTTTTATGAGCCTTATTTCGGAATCAGCGACGCAACACCATTGCTGCGGGGTTTAGCGCAGAGCAGCGCCTTGTTCGGCTGTCTTATTGGCGCCGTTTTTTCGGGAATAATCAGCGACAAATCCGGCCGGAAACGCCTGCTCATTTTGTCCGGCCTGCTCTTTACCGTCTCGGCCGTCGGCACCGCTTTCGCGGGAAATTTTCTTTTCTTCAATATGTTCCGCATTATCGGAGGCATAGGAATCGGACTGGCCTCGAATCTCTCGCCTATGTATATCGCAGAGATTTCTCCGGCACGTATGCGTGGAAGATTTGTTTCCATAAACCAGCTTACGATTGTGATTGGAATTCTCGCCGCCCAGATTGTTAACTGGCTGATTGCCAGGCCGGTGCCGGAAGGGGTGAGTCTGGAATATATCCTCGATTCCTGGAACGGTCAATACGGCTGGCGATGGATGTTCGGAGCCGAAACTTTGCCTGCATCCATGTTCTTTCTGCTGATGTTTTTTGTGCCGGAGAGCCCTCGCTGGCTTCTCAAGTACGGCAGGGACGAACAAGCGGCGGGAATCCTCAGCCGGCTCGGCGGCGCCAAGTACGCCGGGACTGCTATCGAGGACATTAAGAAAACCCTCGCCGACGAAGAAATTGCCCACGTCAACTTTCGGGACCTGTTTGAACCGAAACTGCGCAGGATTGTCATGCTGGGCGTTTTCTTAGCGGTGCTGCAGCAATGGTGCGGGATTAACGTGATTTTCAATTACGCCCAGGAAGTTTTCGCCGCGGCGGGATACGGCGTCAGCGGCATTATGTTTAACATCGTCATCACGGGTATTGTCAACCTGCTGTTCACGTTCGTGGCGATATATACGGTCGACCGGTTCGGCCGGCGAATCCTCATGCTGATAGGCGCCGGAGGCCTGGCGGGCATCTACGCAATCCTGGGAGCCGGCTATTACTTCCAAAGCACCGGGATACATATGCTGATACTGGTAATTTCGGCCATCGCCTGTTACGCGATGTCACTGGCTCCGATCACATGGGTGGTCATTTCGGAAATATTCCCGAATCGAATACGCGGCGCCGCGATGTCCGTGGCCGTATCCAGCTTATGGATCGGCTGCATGGTTCTGACTCTGACGTTTCCATATCTCAAAGCGGGCCTCGGAGCTCACGGTGCGTTCTGGCTCTACGGCGTTATCTGTGTAATCGGGTTCGTCGTTATTCTTACGAAACTCCCCGAAACGAAGGGCAAATCGCTGGAAGATATCGAACGAGAGCTTCTCGATTAAAAACATTCCTTGCAATTTACCGTCCTTTTCTGATATATAAAGGTACGTACTTCAGACAACGAATCAGGAACTTTTATAAGGTAAGATACGATGGCAGAGATTTTCTTCAGGTCGATGAACAGAAGGAGCTTCATTCAAACCGGTTTAGCCGCTTTCGGAACACTGGTTACCCTCAATGCGGGCTGCAGTCCGGGCTTAACCAAAAAAGATGAAACGCAAACCCGATTGGCACTTTTGGCCGATACTCATATTCCGGAGGATGTCCAGAATAATTACAGGGGATTCTATCCATACCGGAACCTGGAGAAAGTTGTGCCGGAGCTAATCTCCGCCTCGCCCGATGGGGTGCTCATCGCCGGCGATTTGGCGCGGCTGACGGGCCAGCCGGGCGACTATGCCAATCTCAGGAAACTCCTCGATCCTGTTGCCGAAGAAACGCCGGTTTTTATGGCGCTCGGCAACCACGATGACCGGCAGAATTTCCTGAAGGTTTTTGACGATACGCCCGGCGACAAACCCGACTTGAAAGGCAAGCATGTAACCATCGTCAAAAAAGCGTCCACCCGCGTGATTATGCTGGATTCGCTTCTCTATGTTAATAAAGTGCCGGGTTTATTAGGCAAAGCGCAGAGACAATGGCTGCAGGAGTATCTCAACGAATGCGACGATACGCCCACGATACTCTGCTTTCATCACACTTTGTCGGATGGCGATGGTGATCTGCTTGATGTGCCGCGTCTGTTTAGCATGATTGGGCCCATTCGGAAGGTCAAGGCGATTGTTTACGGCCATTCTCACGCATACGGATTCTCCGAGTTCGAAGGGATTCACCTGATCAATCTTCCGGCGGTGGGATATAATTTCAACGATAGCGAACCTATTGGCTGGGTGGAAGCACGCATGGGAAGCCGGGGTGGTGATTTTGTGCTGCACGCCGTCGGCGGAAATCAAGATCAGGACGGCAGCATGACAAAGCTCGCATGGCGAAAAGGATAAGAGGACGGATTTTCGATGCTTCTTTCTGCACGGATGAAAAAAAGACAATGGGTAATCGAGCCTTGGGCCGACCGCTGCGAGCAGCTTGCAAAATCGCTCAAGGTCTCGCCGTTGTTGGCGCAGGTCCTGATTAATCGCGGAATCACTGACAGCGAAGAAGCTTCTGTTTTTCTCAGGCCCAAACTGACCGAGCTTATCGATCCGGCCCGGATGCCGGGAATCGAAGCGGCGGTTCAACGATTAAAACCGGCGATTACGAACTCCGAAAAAATCACCGTCTACGGCGACTATGACGTGGACGGCATAACGGGCGTAGCGATTCTCTGGCAGGTATTGACGTTGCTCGGCGCCGATGTGGACTATTACATTCCCCACCGAATCGACGAAGGCTACGGCCTGAACACCGAGGCCATTGAGACCCTTGCAAAATCCGGCACCAAACTCCTGGTGACAGTCGACTGCGGTGTCACGGCGTTACACTCGGCCGAACTGGCCGCACAACTTGGCCTCGACATGGTAATTACCGACCACCACCAGATCGACTCGAATCTGCCCCAGGCAACCGCGATAGTGCATCCGGGGCTGGAAGAATCGTACCCGAACCAGGATTCCGCCGGGGCGATGGTCGCCTTTAAGCTGGCCTGGGCCATAGCCAACGAATTCAATCCGGGCCAAAGACTCGAACCGAGATTGCGGGAATTCATGCTAAGTGCCACGAGCCTGGCGGCAATGGGAACCGTCGCCGACATTGTCGACCTGCGGGGCGAGAACAGAGTCCTGACGAGTTACGGACTTAAAGCTTTGCCGGACTGTAAGCTCTCCGGCATCGAGGCCCTCATTGAGACGGCGGGATTGACCGGTCACTCGCTCGATAGCTTTCATATCGGCTTTCGGCTCGCGCCAATGCTCAACGCCGCCGGCCGGATGGGACATGCACGGCTGGCCGTGGAGCTGCTCACTTCAGACTCCCCCGTCCGCTCGACGCAGATAGCCGAATATCTCAAGGAGCAGAACACCCAGCGCCAGCAATGCGAGCGGAAGATTTTCAAGCAGGCATGCGAAATGATCGTCGAGCGGGACATGAACCACCCCGACCGCAAGAGCATCGTCCTGGCAAGCGAAAACTGGCACACCGGCGTAATCGGTATTGTCGCATCGAGAATCGTGGATAAATACTATCGCCCGACGATTATGATCAACTCCGCCGACGCCGTCAGCGGCATCGCCCAGGGCTCCGGGCGTTCGATCCCGGGCTTTTGTCTGCTCAGCGGCATCAGGGCCTGCTCGCAGCATTTAAACAGCTTCGGGGGACACAAAATGGCCGCCGGCATCACAATCGAAACCGAGAAGATCGACCGGTTCGCAGCCGATTTCGAAGACTATGCAAAACAAAATCTGAACGAAAACGATGTAGCGGCCAAACTTCATATCGACGCGGCGGTTCCGTTGGAGATGTTTCGCAAAGAAACGGTCACCGAGCTGCAGTCACTCGGCCCCTTCGGCCAGGGCAACCCGGAACCTACATTCGCCACGAAAGGTGTGCGTCTGGCATCACCGCCCAGAAGAGTCGGAGCAGGCCGCGAGCACCTACAGCTTACAATCACCGACAACACCGCGGCGATACGCTGTATCGGATTCAGATTCGGAAAGCTGGAGAAAAAGCTGCTGGAAACCGAGTTTTTCAACGTTGCCTACCAGCCGCAAATCAATACATACAACGGAAACAGCAACGTCCAATTCGTCCTGAACGACATTCAGTTCGAATAAATATTTGAGCCGGACCTTATCTTTTTTCGACCGTTACCTTGTCAATTTTGAACTGCCCCAGTGTGGGGGCAAGGTTCAACAAGTCCCCCGGCCCACCATTGCCGGCAGCTAACGCGATATGTCCGGCATCATAGCCGCCCCGCCCGCCACCTCTGAAAGACGCGTCAAGCCCGACCCATTTGCCGCCTATATAAGCCTGGGTCCAGGCATGTCCGCCAAAGCCCCGTTGGCCGAGAAAGTCATCCACGTACGCCACCCCGGCAACCACCTGGGCCGGTATCCCGACGGCCCGGCACATCGCAGCGGTAAGGACCGCAAATTCCGAGCAATCACCCTGCCTGCTGGCGGCAACCTCCGCCGCCGATGCGTAACCCACCGACAGGCTCCTGTTCTCAATGTACCCGGCTACAAACGCCTCGATCTTCCGGGCCGCCTCGGCCGCATCTTTGGAGCCGCCTACCGCGCGACGGGCAAGGTCGATAACCTGCTCGTTGTCACTTTGGAGATATCTTGTGGATTCCATAGCCTCCAGAATCGCCGCATCTTTGCCCCTGTAAGGAAACTTCGCTCCCGCCGGCGCGGCGACGGGCTCGACTTTCAGAATCATTTTGCCGCCAGCAAGCTGTTGCGCTTTCTGGTTATCATTGGACGGTATCTTGAAATCGGATGCTCCTTGTACCGGGCTCAAATCGTATGTTATGGACTTTGCCGAGGCCAGATTATTCAACGGCTCCGGGCTCTTAAGAAACATCCTGTCGATCATTTCCAGCACATCATTCTGGCCCAGCGCGAATTCCCTGGCGCAGGCAACCATCTCAACCTGCAATCCAGCTATCGGCATGATGTTCTTTTGCATCCGAAGGTCCCGGTCAACGTAACTCGTGCTGACAATTTCACCGGCCCCCGGCATAACAAGAGTTGTCGTGACTTCTCTCAGAGTAACTACGCGTCCGAGCAAATCGACTTTTTGCTCCGACCCAATTTTGATTTGAGCATTCAAAGCCTGCATGACTCCGGGACTGAAAATCTTGACCGAATATTCCGTGCCTTCTTCAAGACCCTTCTTTAATGTCAGCAGACGCAGACCTTCGGCCATCACCGCACCTTGCGGCCATTGAAGCGTGTTCTTCTGCTCAGTACCCATTGAAGTTGTTGTCACAGATACATTTCCCTGTTTGTCCACCTGCCCCGTCATCTTCATGACCATAGCACCCAATTTCTGTGTCGTCTCAAAACCCAAAGGCTCGCCGCTCGCCGTCTCGATACTGGTCTCCATCATTTCAATCGTCATCGAAATGCCGCCCCGGCTTATCGTTATACTGACTTGCTCGGTGGTGGTTACTTTGTCGCCGGACACGGCCCGAGTCTCGATGGCATAGCCGACCTTTTTTCCTTCCATGAACAAGGCAAGATATTCAGCTTCATCCGAATCCGCCTTCGCTCCGGCCGAACTCGTGGAAATCAGGCAGGCAATTACAGCACAAACCGAGCAAACGCTTAGAGCATATTTAATTTTCATCGTCCTGTTCCTTTCTGAATTATTGTTATCAACGGTTATTATAGGCCAAAATCATAATCTTGCACCATCATATTTTCGAGAAAAAGCCATCCCCATCCCGATAACGACAATCGGGATGAGGCTGCCACCCAACAGGATTGATGTAATTTGGGTGGCAGCCTCAAAGCCGCAGGCTTTGGGGATGGTCGCGAATACCATAGTCAAGCTAAACAAGTACTCGTTTTTGCTAAAGATTAGACCCGCTGGTTGCATTATCCGGCCTTTTAACCTAAGATATCCCATATTCGATAGATCGATTAGTTATGATTACTTAATGGGCATGCAGCAAAAAATTATGACTTTCAATGAACTATTGGTTTTAGCCCGGTCGCAAGACGGCCCGAGCGTTCGTACCGATTCGCGACTCGTAGAAGACGGGGACATCTTCGTAGCGGTCAAAGGCACGGTTTACGACGGCCACAATTTTATCGAGAAGGCCCTTGCCAACGGCGCCAGGTACATCGTCTGTCAGCAGGATGAGCAATACACCAAACATGACGGCCGGCACGAATCTATCATCGTCGATGACACTGCGGAGGCGGCGGCGATTCTGGCTCAGGCGGCCGGCGGCAATCCGGCTTCTAAGTTAACCAATCTGGCGGTAACAGGCACAAATGGAAAAACCACAGTGGTCTTTCTCGCTCAATCGATCATTCGGCAGACCGGTCACAAGTGCGGCCTGATCGGAACTGTCATGTACGACACCTGCTCGGGCAATATTCACCAGGCACCCCTGACTACGCCCGATTGTCTGGATATAGCCGCCAGGCAGCAGGAGATGGTCGAAAACGGCGCGAAATATATGGTCATCGAGGCAAGCAGCCATGCCCTTTCTCAAAACCGGCTGGCACAAATCAGTTTCAAAGCTGCCGCGTTTACCAATCTTTCAGGCGATCATCTGGATTATCACAAGACCAAAGAAGATTATTTAGCAGCCAAGACCAAACTTTTTTCGGCTCTCGCGCCGGATGCTGTGGCGGTATTGAACAGACAATCCCCCGAAGCCGAACTTATCGCCGCCCAAACCAGCGCCGGGCTATTATGGTACGCCATTGATGAGAAAGCCGATGTCACCGCTCATATCGAGTCGATGGATATTACCGGCACAGTCTTCGCCCTAAAATATGCCGGCCAATCCTCTATCGTGAGAACTCCGTTGCTGGGCCTTTATAATGTCAGCAATTGCCTGGCCGCAGCGGGGCTGTGTCTTGCCGCCGGTTTCGAACCGGAAACGGTCGCCGCCGGTTTATCGGCTTTGAAAACTATACCCGGCCGACTGGAAAAAATTGACGCCCGCGATTTTTCCGTAATTATCGATTACGCCCACACCGACGACGCCCTGAAAAATGTTCTCACGACGCTAAAGCCGCTGTGCAAAGGCAAGTTGCGAGTCGTCTTCGGCTGCGGCGGGGACAGGGACAAAACCAAGCGCCCGCGAATGGCAAAAGTCGCCGAAGAGCTGGCCGATTTTGTTACAGTAACCAGCGACAATCCGCGAACCGAAGAACCCAATGACATTATAAATGACGTGGTAGCAGGTTTTAAAAACAGCGGAACACAAACAATAGCAATCGAGCCGGACAGAAAAAAGGCCATCGAGCTGGCTGTAAATAGTGCCGGCAAAGACGATATCGTGCTAATCGCCGGCAAGGGACACGAAGATTATCAAATCATCGGCAAGCAAAAATTTCACTTCAGCGACAAGGAAATCGCCCAGGAATGTTTGAACAAGCAAAATTGAACTTATCAGGAGAGTAAGTCAAAGATTTTTTTCTATAGCAACCAATTCTTATCGTCTTTCAATTTAACTTTCTGCTTTGCCATCTCGAAGGATCGCGGCTGGCGTGAAAGACGGCTATAATCCTGATATGATCCGGCTGTTCAATGTAGAATATTCCGTACGGGAATCTACGTATCAAAGCTCTGCGAATATTTTTATGAACCTTTTGGTGAATTTTAGGACTTCGTGCAATGTTTTGTATGCAGGCATCAACGCATAACAAAAACTCGCTACCCAAACCTTCGACTTGTTTCTCATACCACAAATATGCCTGGTTTAAATCCGACTCCGCTTCGGTGGAAATAATAACAGGATTCATTTGGTTGATTCTTTTATGCGTTTTTTAACAACATCCCAGGGGCTGCCTGATTTAGGATTGCGATGATAGGCTTCCAACCTGCGATCTAATTCCTTGAGCTGGGAATCAGTAACAGGTATCGCTTCGGGGCACTGTGCAATGCTGTCCCAAATATCTTCCACAAGTAGAATCCGTTCGGGAATATCGTATTGCAAAACTTTGGATAAAATCGATTTTTTCATATCTATATTTTAACACGTTTTTGCATTTAATGCAATATAAAATTAGTTAGATGCATCTTCTTCGGCATATTTTTAACCTCAATGGTAATGCAGTAACGATTTCAATATCCTTGACCATTTGTAAAATTATAGCATAATCATTGCATTACATCGATAAACGTTTTCCTTGCTGTAATAACGAAAGCAGATTGTCGAAAGATAACGGATGAAAGAATTTCCAATAGCAGATTTGGTCACAATAACAAAAGCAAAGCTTCCGGCTCCGCTCGATAAGTACGACGTTTCCTCTTTCACAGGTACAAGCACGGACTCGCGCAGCACGAAAGCCGGTGACTGCTTTTTTGCGATCGGCGGCGAGAATTTCGACGGGCACGATTATGTGGCCGATGCCTTCGCAAAAGGCGCCGTTTGTGCCGTTGTCAGCAAAGATATCGACGAGGAAAAATCCGCCGGCAAGTGCCTGCTTAAAGTCGAGGATACCATTAGAGCACTCGGTGAGCTTGCCAGAGAATATCGCCGGCGGGCCGGTTACAAAGTCGTCGCGATTACAGGCTCGGCGGGTAAAACAACCACGAGGCAAATTATTTTCCACGCTTTGAGCCGGCGGTTTCGCGTCTATCAGTCACCGAAGAGTTTTAATAATCAGATCGGTCTGCCGCTGACACTGCTCGGAGCCGCGGCAGACGACCAGATTGTTATCGCCGAGCTCGGCAGCAATCATCCCGGCGAAATATCCTACCTGACTCGTATCGCTGAGCCGGATATCGCGGTGGTCACGAACGTTTACCCGGCCCACCTGGAAGGATTCGGCGACTTGCAGACAATTATTCAGGAGAAGCTGTCCATATCCGAAGGATTAAAATCCGACGGCGTCTTGATAATCAACGGTGATTTCGACCGGCTGGTGGACGCCTGCCGAGCCGGAGGGCTCAAATTTATAACATTCGGTAAATCGGACGACTGCGACTACCGGGCCGGCAACATTCGCCCTGACGGGCCGGCCAGCCGATTCACTATCGACGGGACCGAAGTTTACCTGCCGTTAGCCGGCCCGGGCAATGTCGAAAACGCCCTCGCCGCCTGGGCCGTATGCAGCCAATTCGATCTGACGATTGACGATTTTGCGCAGGCTATCGAGACCCTCTCGCCCGTTTCCATGCGGACCGAACTGCTGCAAATCGGGACGCTGACGGTATTAAGCGATTGCTACAACGCAAACCCGGCTTCGATGAAAAACGCACTGGAAATCCTGGCCAGTCTCGATACAACCGGGCAGCGCAGAAAGGTTTTTATCTGCGGCGATATGGCCGAACTGGGCGGGCAAACCGAACGCCTGCATACCAAGCTTGGCGTAAATATCGCGCAGGCCGGAGTGCAGCTTTTGCTGGCCGTCGGCAAGTTCGCGAAAATCGCCGCTGAGGCCGCACAAAAAAACGCCGATAACTATTTGGAAATAAAATGCTTCGAAGATACGGTTTCAGCTTATAATAATCTGAACCAATTCATAAAAGATTACGATATAGTATTAGTAAAGGGTTCGCGGGTAGCCAAATTAGAAGTGCTCGTCGAGAAACTAAATGAGCTTTTTTCGCGAAGCGTATCTCGTGAAGCGAGATAGGAAATGCGAGAGCCGAGATGATATATCATTTATTATGGTATTTTCGAGAGATTTTTACTCACCGGCTCGGCTTCTATGCCTACCAGAACGTGGCTTTTCGCTCGGTAGCGGCAATTCTGACCAGTCTTATGATAGCCCTCGTAATCGGGCCGAAGATTATTCGCTGGCTGATGCGCAAAAAAATCGGCGACCGCCCGGAGTTTCATCACGCCACCCTTAACGAATTGACCAAGGAAAAGGCCAATACCCCCACGATGGGAGGCCTGATTATCATTCTTGCGACAGTCACGACCACCTTATTATGGGCGAAACTCAATAATCCCTTCATTCAAAAAGCGATTGTCTTAGTCATATGGTTCGCCGCATTAGGGGCCGCCGATGACTGGCTGAAACTCACCTCCGGCGCGCGTCAGCGCAGCAGAAACGGACTAAAGCCCTGGGAAAAGCTCATATTTCAAATCGGCGGAGCCGTACTGATAGCATCGTTTTTATACGCCGACTTTGTCAATATTGAAGATGCCAAATTATTCTGGCTGCCGTTTTACAAGCACGGCCTGCCTTTGGCCAACTGGATGTTCATATTGATAGCGATATTCTATTTGTCGGCGACCAGCAACGCGGTAAATCTCGCCGACGGTATGGACGGCCTGGCCGCCGGCTGCGTAGGAATGGTTGCCCTGGTTCTGGCGCTGCTCTGCTATGTTTCCTCGGAAACGATGGCCCGAGCAACTCCCGTGACCTGGGCAAGCTATCTTCTGCTGCCCGCGATACCCCAGGCCGGCGAACTGAGCATTTTCTTTGCAGCTATCTTAGGAGCAGTGCTCGGCTTTTTGTGGTTCAACTGTCACCCAGCCCAGACTTTTATGGGTGACGTCGGCTCGCTTCCATTAGGTGCAGCAATGGGATATGGCGCCCTGGTGACGAGAAATGAAATTCTGCTGCTGGTTATCGGCGGGGTATTCGTCATCGAACTGCTTAGCGTCGTGCTGCAGGTCGGCTATTTCAAATACACCGGCGGCAAACGCCTTTTCAGATGCGCCCCCATACACCACCATTTCCACCTGATAGGCTGGAGCGAACCGCAGGTGGTAGTGCGTTTCTGGCTATTGTCGGCAGCCTTCGCCGCCCTTGCACTGGCCACGCTAAAAATTCGCTAAACCAAATCTCAATTCTGAATGCTCCCGGTTTGCTGGTCGAGCATAAAAACAATTATTCTTCGTCGTGATGCTCGATGTGAATCTGGACGTTTTCTCTATAGTCCTGCGGATCGCCGGAATTGATTTTATCTAATTTGTGCTGTGCCCAAAAGATTTTCACAGCGGTAATCCCGCAGCCGACGCCGGCAATGAAGAA
>Ga0315541_1002863_pt1 | contig 13809 bp, 16 predicted proteins | sample SalMarSW160190MG_FD_203095 | JGI IMG/M metagenome (GOLD analysis project Ga0315541, IMG submission 203095) | Salt marsh sediment microbial communities from the Plum Island Ecosystem LTER, Massachusetts, United States - Salt Marsh Sediment SW1601-190 ...
CGCATCCTTGGTTTCGATACGCTAACGCTACTCAACCGGCGGATGCTCGCTGCGTTACTCAGCTCAGCCACTATTCAAGATAACGTTGCCCCAAAATATTGAGAAGATACAATACAGCCACGGGACGGCCATTCTTCGTGATGATAACCGGCCCATCCTGACATCGTCTCAGGTAGGCACTGAAACGAGCCTTCACTTCTGCTACAGGTGCAATTTTCATAACTCGAACTCCTCTTCACCTATGAAGTGTGACGTCCCCCGCCACCAGGCGATGCAGTACGTCATCCGGGGTGCGCAGCAAGAGCGCCCCGTCCTCGTCAACAGACTCGGCCACGCCGGTGAGCACTCCTTCGCAAGTGGTCGCCTTCACCGGCTGGCCCAAAGTCGCCAGCCAGGCGGCCCACTCCTGGTGCGGACTCTCGCCGGCCCGCAGCGCCGCGTACCGCCGCTCGACCCCAGACAGGAGTGCGGCCAGTAACATTATCCGGTCCACCGGCCGCCCTACCTCGGCCAGGATGCTGGTGGCATCGGGAGCCAGAGTAGGCAGCGTCTGCGGCGGCACGTTCACGTTGACCCCGATGCCGACCACCACGAAGTCCAGCTGCTCCCCCACCACTCCCGTCTCGGTCAATATTCCCCCCAGTTTGCGCCAGTTTCGGGTTTCGGGATTCGAGATCCGGGATTCGATTATCAAGTCGTTGGGCCACTTGAGCCAGACCCGTAGCCCAGCGGTCTCTTCAACTGCGCCTGCCATCGCAAGCGCGCACAGCATCGTCAGGCGCTGGGCCCGGGTGGGGGGCAGGTCGGGGTGGAAGAGGATCGAGCAGAGCAGACAAGTGCCCGGCGGAGCCAACCAGCGCCGTCCCATTCGCCCCCGCCCGGCGGTCTGCTCGTCGGCGACGACGACCGTCCCCTCCGGCGCTCCCTGCGCCGCCAGTTCCTTCGCCACGTCGTTCGTTGAGCCGGTGCGCGGCAGGACTGCCAGATTGCGCCCAAAGACCCGCGTTGCCAGCGCCGCCTCGATCTGCTCCTGGCTCAATTTATCTGCATCTTGCATCTTGCCTCCTGCCTCCTGCCTCCTGCCTCTCTTATCCTCATTCTACCCTCGCTACCCCGCCCTGTCAACGCAATTGCCTCCTACTCCAATTTGTTGTACAATCAGGGGGCAATGGACCGCCTCTGGACGCCATGGCGTATGCCTTATCTACGAGGCGAAGAGGGAGTGCCCGAAGGGTGCATCTTCTGCGTCAAGTCACAAGAGGACGACGCGGAGGTACACATCGTCCACCGCGGCCGGTTCTGCTACGTGATCCTCAACCGTTTCCCCTACAGCAATGGGCATCTGATGGTTGTCCCCTACGCCCACGTCTCTTCGTTAGAGGACCTCGACGCCGATGCGCTGGCCGAACTGATGGCGCTGACACAGTTGAGCCTGCGGGTGTTGCGGGCTGCATACGAGCCGCAGGGCTTCAACGTCGGCGTGAACATTGGCAAGGCAGCCGGGGCGGGGGTGGCGGAGCACGTTCACCTGCACATCGTGCCCCGGTGGGTAGGGGACGCCAACTACATGACCATCGTGGGCCAGACGCGGGTTATCCCCGAGTGGCTGGACCAGACCTACGAGCGGCTGCGGCCGCTGTTTGAGCGCATGAGTGCAACCAATAACTAGCAATAGGAGGAAACACAGTGTCAGACAACGCACGTGAAGCCGTCATTGTCTCCGCCGTCCGCACGCCCGTCGGGCGGTTCCAGGGCACGCTGGTGCCCCTCTCCGCCTCCGACCTGGGGGCGGTCGCCATCCGCGCCGCCGTCGAGCGGGCTGGGATTGACCCGGCCTCGATTGACGAGGTAATGATGGGCAACGTGGTGCTGGCCGGGCAGGGGCAGGCCCCCGCTCGCCAGGCGGCCATCAAGTCAGGTCTCCCCCCCACCGTCGGGGCCACCACTGTCAACAAGATCTGCGGCTCCGGCCTCAAGACGGTGATGCTGGCCGCGGCGATGATTGCCGTCGGAGATGGCGACATCTTCGTCGCCGGCGGTATGGAGAGCATGAACAACGGCCCCTATCTGCTCCCCAAGGCCCGCTTCGGCTACCGGCTGGGCGATGGTAAACTGGTGGACGCCATGGTCTACGACGGGCTGTGGTGCTCCTTTGAGAACCAACACATGGGCAACTCCGCCGAGTGGATCGCCCGTGAGTACGGCCTGACGCGGGAGGAACTGGACGAGTATGCCTGCAACAGTCAGATGAAGGCCATCGCCGCCATTGACGAGGGCCGCTTCAAGGACGAGATCGTGCCCGTGGAAGTACCTCAGCGGAAGAGGCCGCCGGTGCTCTTCGACACCGACGAGACGCCCCGGCGTGACACCAGCCTGGAGAAACTGGCCCGCCTCAGACCCGCCTTCCAGGCCGACGGCATCGTCACCGCTGGCAACTCCCCCGGCATCACCGACGGGGCTGCCGCGACTGTCGTGATGGCCCGCGAGAAGGCCGAGGAACTGGGCATCAAGCCGCTGGCCCGCGTCGTGGCCTACGACCAGGCGGCGGTCGATCCGCTCAAGGTCTTCACCGCTCCCGTCTTTGCCGTGCGGAGGCTTCTTGCGAAAACTGGTACCACCGTGGACGACTATGACCTGATTGAGATGAACGAGGCCTTCGCCGCCCAGTGCCTGGCCGACGGGCGGGAACTGGGGCTGCCGTGGGAGAAGGTCAACGTCAACGGCGGGGCCATCGCGCTGGGCCACCCCATCGGCTGCTCCGGTGCCCGTGTTCTCGTCACGCTCATCTACGCGCTGCGGCATCGGGGGCTGAAGCACGGCCTGGCCACCCTCTGCCTGGGCGGTGGCGAGGCGGTGGCGATGGCGATTGAACTGGAGTAAATGAGTAGATGAGTAAATGAGCAGGGAGGAAGGTGGAATGGACATCAAGAAAATCGCTGTCATAGGTGCGGGCACGATGGGCAACGGCATTGCCCAGGTCTGTGCTATGACCGGCTATCAGGTTACTCTCATTGACATCGTGCCGGAGCAACTGGAGCGGGCGATGGCCTCGATCCGCAAGTCGGTGGAGAAACTCCACAGTAAGGGCCGCCTGACCGACGAGCAGCGGGAGGCGGCGCTGACGAACGTCACTACCGCCGCTGAGGTCGCCGCCGCTGCCGAGGCCGATTTCGCCGTCGAGGCGGTGGTCGAGAACCTCGAGATCAAGGAGCGGGTCTTCGCCGAACTGGACGAGCGTACACGGCCCGAGGTCATCCTGGCCAGCAACACCTCCTCCATCTCGATCACCGAACTGGGGGCCATCACCCGCCGGCCCGATAAGGTCATCGGCATGCACTTCATGAACCCGGTGCCGCTGATGAAACTGGTCGAGGTCATCCGCGGGCTGGATACCTCCGACGAGACGACCGCCACCGTCGTCGCGCTGGCGGAGAGACTGGGCAAGACGCCGGTCGAGGCCCAGGACTACCCCGGCTTTATCTCCAACCGTATCCTCTGCCCGATGATCAACGAGGCGGTCTACGCACTGATGGAGGGTGTGGGCACGCGGGAGGCGATTGATGCGGTGATGAAGTTGGGGATGAACCACCCGATGGGGCCGCTGGCGCTGGCCGACCTGATCGGGCTGGACATCGTGCTCAACGTGATGGAGGTGCTCCACGCCGGACTGGGGGACGACAAGTACCGCCCCTGCCCGCTCCTCAAGCGCATGGTCGCGGCCGGCCACTTAGGGCGTAAGACCGGGCGGGGGTTCTACGAGTATGGGTAGGGGCGCGGTCACCGCGCCCCTACTCCATCGCCGCCAGCGCGATCACTGCTGGCGGCCAGTCGGGGTGGTAGCGCAGCGCCGCCTCGAAGTCGGCCCACGCTCCGTCCGCGTCTTCCCGTGCCAGTCGTGCCACCCCGCGCCAGTAGTACGATTCCTCCAGGTTGTTCGTCGTCGCCAGCGTTGCATCTGCTAGCGCGATCACGTCGTCGTAGCGACCCACGGCGTGGTAACTCTCGTAGGGACCGAACTGGTACCACAGCATGCGGTAATGCAGTCCCAACTGCCGCGCCTGGTCGTAGGCAGCCGCGGCCTCAGCGTGCCGCCCCAGCGAGGTCAGGCTGGAACCGGCGTTGAACCAGGAGAAGGTGATCCAGTCGGCACAGTCGGCGTAGGCCACGCAAGATTCGGACGGGGCCAGGGCCTCGACGCGGGACGTCTCCAGCGCCCGCTCGTACATCGCCGCGTCGTCTAAATCAGGGCCGAGGATGGCCGCCAGCGACTCCCACCGCTCCGGCGCGTAGATCACCAGGTAGGCCCAGTTGAAGACGCGCCATAGTTCGTCCAGTTCCCGGTAGCCGATGGTCACGTCGGGGCCGTGGAGCGAGTCGTAGGTGAGGAACTCCTGGACGGCGTCATCGTAGCCGATGATGAGCCGGTAGTGACCCAGTTGGTCGCGGGCGTCGCGCACATACCAGGTCTCGACGACGACCGGGAAGCCAGCGCGCACCAACGCCTTGAGCCGGTCGATGGTGCCGCCCACGCGCACGATCGCGCCTGCTCCCCCCGCCCCCCCCGAAGCGGAGGGGGGTAGACTGCGCACGTACGCTTCCATCTCCCATGGGCTGACGTTCTTGTCCTCCGGGTCGGGTTTGAGGATGGGCGCGACGTCGTATTGGGTCTCGCTACGCCCCCAGTAGGACAGGGCCATCGCCAGCGTGGTCGGCCCGCAGTTGTTCCAGCCCTGGTGCTCGTGGCGCAGGCCGGTCAGTGTGACGCTGACCGGAGGAGTGGGTGTTGGTGTCGGCGTCGGAGAGGGAGGGGGTGGGGAAGGCAGAGGTGTGGGAGTGTGGGAGAGAGGGGGTGGGGGAGTTGATTGGTTCGTTGGTTGGTTAGTTGGTTGTGAAGTAGGTGGGGGCGTGGGTGGGAGGAGGGTCGTGAAAGGGGTGGGGAGGGTGTCCGGGTGGGGGTTGTGGCGCAGTTCCTGGAGCGGCTGGGGTAGGTAGTAGGCGTAGCGGCCCGGCAACGCACGAATGAATGTGGGGCAGGCCAACAGGCTGACCCCCAGCAGCACCAGCACCACGATCAGGACAGGGACGTAGCGCGACTTCGCCATGCACACATCATACCAGAAAGACGGGCAAATGAACAATGAACAATGGGACAATGAACAATGAACAATGGGACAATGACCAATGAACAATGAACAATGAACAATGACCAATGAACAATGAACAATGACCAATGAACAATGAACAATGAACAATGACCAATGGACAAAAGGCCAGATGGCAGGTGCTTGATGCTGGAGGGCAATGTGAAACCTGAAACCTGGAACCTGAAACACGTTCTTGTCCTCGGCGTCGTGCTGGTGACCCTGATTGCGTGCCAGCCTGCGACACCTGTCCCACCGACCTCCACCTCGATTGCGACTGCCATACGACTGCCTACGGCTACGCCCACAGCCACGGTTACGCCCACGCCGTTGCCTACCTCGACACCCACCGCTACTCCCACTCCCACTCTCATTCCTACTCCTTCGCCGAGGCCAACCTTTACGCCTGTTCCCTTTCCTGACGTCGCCATTGTCCGTGGGCCCTACCTCCAATCGGTCACGACCAGTTCGATCATCGTTGTCTGGGAGACCGGCCTGCTTGGCCACGGGGAGGTCGTCTATGGCAAGACGGAGGAGTACGGTGCGAGCGTGGCCGACTTGGCCGTGGGCACGCGCCACGCCGTCACTCTCACCGGCCTTGCGCCCTACACCGCCTATCACTACCGCGTCGAAAGCAGTGGCGCGGCCCTGAGCGAGGATGTGACCTTCCGCACCGCCGCAGGCCCCGATCAGACCAGGTTTACCTTCGTCGTCTTCGGCGACAGGCGCACGCAGTATCAATCACACCAGGCGGTGGTGGAGCGTATCGTCGCGCAGAGGCTCGACTTCATGCTGCACACCGGTGACCTGGTGGCCGATGGCACTGCCCCCCAACAGGGGGAGACCTTTTTTGAGATTGAGCGGGAACTGATGGCCCGCTTTCCCTTGTTTCCTGCGTTAGGCAACCACGAGGGCAACAGCCCGCGCTACTTCGACCTATTCTACCTGCCCGGCAACGAGCATTGGTACACCTTCGATTACGGCAACGCCCGCTTCGTATGCCTGCAGGTGGACGGCATCGCGGACTTCGGCCCTCAGAGCAAGCAGTATGCCTGGCTGGAGGAGGCGCTGGCGGCCAACATGCAGCCCTGGCTCTTTGTCTACTTCCACATCCCGCCGTACAGTTCGGTCCAAGATGCCCTCGAGGGTGACGTGCGTCAGGTGCTGACACCGCTCTTCGGGCGATATGGGGTGGACGTGGTATTCAACGGCCACAAGCATAACTACGAGCGCAACGAGGTGAACGGCGTCACCTACGTCGTCACCACCGGGGGTGGGGCGCCGCTGTACGTGATGCAGGAGCGGGAACCGACGCAGGTCGCGTTTGTGCTGGAGTATCACTTTGTGCTGCTTGAGGTTGACGGCAATCACCTTGGGGCGACGGCTATTTCCAGCCAGGGGAAGGTGCTCGACGAGTTTGAGCGCAGTGCGGACTGAGTGAGATAGATGGATGGAGACTTGACCGCAAGCCCGACCTGGACTACAATCAGGTTGCACCCGGCGAGTGGAGAAGGATAGGAGAGATGGCCATGCTACCGACTATCACAGATGTCACTACACTCAGCGACGAGGTGAAGAGCGGCCAGGTGTACGGCGTCGTCCAACTGTACAAGGTGCTGGGCGACAGACCGGCGCTGGAGAAGAACCCCCGCGACGTGTTCGCCCGCACCTACCTCACCGAGGCGCTCAAAACTGCGCTGGATCAGATACGCCATAAATTCACAGGCCAGGATCGGCGGGGAAGCCTGGTCTTCACCGGCGGCTACGGCTCCGGCAAGTCACACCAGTTGCTGGCGCTGTATCATACATTGATGCATCCTGGCCTGGCGGCTCAATGGTTGGTCCGTCACGGATATGATGAGCCGCTGCCCACGCTCGACGACCTCGTCGTGATTGTGCTCCATACAGCGCGGGTGGACTACGACAACCTGTGGGAGCCCGTCTTCCAACAACTGGGTGCCCAGGACGTTCTGAGCCAGATCAAACGCTACCCGACTATTCCTCAGATTCGCCAGGCTCTTGGCGGTCGTCCGGTCGTGGTCATCATTGACGAGATCGAGAACTGGTACGAGACGATTCTCCCCCAACGGGTGGGCACAACAGGAACCTCACGGGCCGCCAATCGTACTTTTCTCCAGCACTTGCTGGAGGTAGCCAGTGAGCCCGACGTGCCTCTGATGGTGCTGTTCTCACTGATACGCGAGATTCCCGACATCGTGGACGTGATTGATCGCACCGGCCCCATCTCCATCAACCTGAGCACGGCGGCCGATCGCGAGGACATCCTGCTCTACCGGCTGTTTGAAAGCATTGACAGGCAACAGGCAGGCGAGGTAGCAGGCCGCTTCATCGAACTGTACCGCGAGCGCCAGGTCGCTGTGCCGATGAGCGACTACGACGCCTATCGCGCCCGCATGCGCCGCGTGTACCCCCTGCACCCCGAGTTGCTGCGGGTGCTGTTCGAGCGCTACAGCACGGCCTCCAACTACGCCAATACCCGTGGCATCCTCTATCTGCTGGCTACCATCCTGCACGAGCGGGCGGACGAGACGGTGCTCTTGCTGACATCCGACGTGGATGCGGCCCGCTTCGACGACCAACTCACTGTTCTGGACCGGCCTCTGGTCGAGGCCACCGCCCGTGACATTGAGCGCGTGGGCCACGTCGAGTATGGACGTGAGGTCCTGTCCACGGTGCTGCTCTATTCCATCAACCGCGAGCAGCAGATCGGCGCGGACGAGACCGAGATTGTCCTGGGGGTAGCCACGCCGGCAATCAATCCCAACGACGTACTGCTGGGGTTGAACCGGCTGCTGGGCCGGGCCTGGCACCTGCACAAACTGAACGGGCGGTACGCCGTGCGCGTCGAGGAGAACGTCTTTGCCGTGGTGCAGAACCGCGCCCGCGACGTCTCCGAGGAAGCAGCCATCCAACGCATCGCCCGCGTGCTGGCTAAAGAGGTGCTGGGAGGCAACGCCTACGTCCACGAGATTGACGAGATCCCCGACGACCGTCACCTGAAGGTCGCCCTTTCGCTGTGCGCCCTGGATACCGACCAGGACGTATACGCCATCTACCACGGCTGTCGCTATCAGAACCGCATCGTCGTGCTCGCGCCGCTCACCGGAGACCTGCGCAAGGACCAGAGCCTGATTGACAAAGCCAGACGAGTCATCGGCGGTGAGGAAATCAAGAAGGACGTGAGCGAGGAGCGGGCAGCAAAGGTGCAGACCATCATTGACGAGGAACTGAAGGAACTCAGGGAGCGGATCAAGGCCCGCTTCGGCTTCTGGCACAAAGTGTCGGTTATGGTCAGCGAGGGGCCGGCCGGACGGCGTCTGGAGAAAGAGGCGGTGCGCAAAATCCAGGTCGAGGCCGACACGGCCAGCCTCTTGGAGCGGGCCGTCAGTGACATCGCCCGGGTCAAGGAGAAGGTCCTGGACGTGTTGCACGCCCGGGGGCCAAAGGGGCTGCGGGCCGATCTGCTCTACGGTGACTTTTACACCATCCGCCGCTATCCGACGGTGTCCGATGCCGCGCAGGTCACGGCGGCCCTGAAGGAACTCTGCAAGGAAGAGCAACTCTACGTCGAGGGTCACAAGGGGCGGAACTTTTTCGGCGAGACACCTTATGGCCTGGACGAACATTCGAAGGCCATGCTGTATCACGCCGACTTCGCCCAGGTCGAGCGGGGAGCGACCGGCGAGGCGGAAGAGGTGAAGATCGTTTACGAGGAGGGCAAGGCACGTCGCGTGACGTCCAGAGAGCCAGCCCTGGAGAAGGCTGTTGAGGGAATCGAACCTGCGCCAGCCAGGATCGTGGAACAGTTGCGCCTGGATGAGGGCGGCCGGCACCCGCGTACCGTGGCCGGCAAGTTCGAGTCTACCTTGCAAGAGTCGGACGTCGTCCGGCAGGTGCAGGTGGAGATCAGCAACGATTTCCACGCCGGCGGCAAGTCGGACAAACTGGAGCGGATCGTGAGAGAACTGGGCTTCTCGACCGAGGGGCTAAAGTTGAAACTGACGCTGGAGTGGGAGGGGCCATTGGATAAGACGACGTTCCTGCAGCAACTGCTGCGCCTGCCGAGCACGCCCGGCGGCAGCCTGTACGTCGTCGTCGAGGTGGATCGTGTCCACGAGTAGCCTGAGCGCGGCGCGCATCGCGGAACTGGTCAAGAGCGACGACCCGCTGGCGACCCTGTTCCGCTGGCTGGTGGAACTGTGGGACGGAGCCGGCGTGGACGATGCACTGCTCAACGATTACTACGACGAGCGGGAGAAGGCCACCCGTCACCTCACCTGGACATTGGAGCAGGTCTACGGCGAGTTTCTGACCGGCGTGCTCCTGCCCCAGGTGGACAGCCGCCAGGTGGCCGAACTGCTGGCGCAGCCTCGCCATGCGCTGGTGTTGATGGACAGCCTGAGCCTGCGCGAGGCCAGCCTCTTGAAGCAGAGGCTGCCGGCGCACGGCCTGAGCGCTATCTTCGGCACCCGCCTGCGCCAGGAAGCCAATGACTGGCTGGTAGCGCCATTGTGGATCTGACTCGGAAAGTTGCAGGCGCAGAGCGCAGGCCTGATCGCCATCGCCCACACCATCGCCGAGGTGCTGTCCGGGTGGGTCGGCGTGCCGGCCGAGGGCTTGTTGGACACTGAAAGCACAAGGAGTGACTGAGGAGACAATGGGAGGTAAAGTCCTATGAATAGCCAAATGGCCAGGGAATTTCGAAAGCGCTGGCAGGCGGTTGCAGTCGCCGAAGCCACGGAGCAAAGAGAGGTCTCCATCGCCCTGCGTTGGCAGCAAACGAACGCCATCTTCCGGCTGGCAATGGGCCTGGGATTCCCCCTGGCAGAAGAGAATAGCGAGGAAATCGAGGCCGTGCGCCGCCGCTGGGCATTGCTCAAAGAAACCGCGACATGATACATCCACAGAATATCACTCCTATGTTGGCTCCCCTGGTGTCTTTACAGCGACTGCTGGCACGATTCGATGACCAGGGAATCGTTATTGGTGGTGTCGCAGCCAGCCTGTTGGGTAAACCGCGCCTGACCGCCGACGTGGATGCTATGTTCCTCCTGTCCACCGAGGAGTTGCCAATCTTGATGGAAAAGCGGCATTAACGTTGACATTTCCCTTGGCGTGTTACCATTCGAGGTAGAAGCCGTTGAGCGTAGTATCGTCTATCAGGTTGGTTCCTTTACCATCCGCCTGCCTACCCCGGAAGACCTGATCATTTTCAAGGCCGTCGCCCACCGACCCAAAGACTTGTTGGACATCCAGGCGATCATTGAAAGTCACACCGACCTGGACAGGGAACGCATCGAACGATGGGTCTGTGAGTTCGCCCGGCTCCTGGAGATGCCAGAGATGTGGGGCGACATTGCATCCTGGCTGCAACAAGGGTAGGCAGTAGGGGCGACGCGTTCCACGGACGACGCTCCAGCAGCAGTCCTGCCGACCTGAGCGTGGGCCTGGTCGTCATCGCCCACACCGTTGCCGAGGGGCTGCTGGATTGTGCGGCTAAAGGTTGAGGAGTAACGTGACGAGATACGACGCTTTTTACTCGTTCAGTCGTTGCACGCTGGGCCGGAGATCGAGTTCGTCTATCAGACCGTTCAGTTCGGCGTCGGTGAGAGGACGGCCTTTGTCCGCGTAGGCGGTAAGCGTTGCTTCCATCATGTTGGTGCCGAAAGAGCGGCCTTCGTACCGGGGCGTGGATGTGATTACCTGGCGCACGCCCCGCGCTCGCAAGAACTCGATGTTTTCTTCAGTCGTGGTGTTGGTGATGACTGTTTTGCCCGTGAGGTCATCGGGTAAATACTTGCGCATAAAGAGAAAGTCACCGGCGATCAGATCGGCGTCCGTAAAGTAGCGCTGGTACCTGGGATCGGGCTCTTCACCACTGCTTCCATAGAAGAGCAGGCTCATGGGAAAGTGACTGACGATGGGGAATAGCACGCGTGCCAACCTGCGGTATGCGGGGATGCCCCGAATAGGAATGGGGATACCGAGAGCGATCATGAGGTCGCCGATGACTACTTCGTCGGCTACTTCTGCCACGGCCTCGGCCAGGCCCAGGCGGTCAACGGCCACCGGTACGAAAGCGCGGCGGAAGTGGGGCCGGTCGCCCAACTCCGGCGCTGCCAACTCGAAAACACGCCGCTCCAGCGTGTGTTTCAGTCCACGGCCATCTACCACGGGCGTCTGGTGCACGTCCTGGACCAGTTTCAGGGCGGCGTGCAAGGGATACTCGCGATCATTCAGGCGCAGGTACAGGTCAACGCCACCCACGCCCAGGGCATCGGCCACGCCGTCCAACTCAGCGAACAAGCGGCGGGCTTTCTGCACGTCGCCATCGGTACCGATGCGCTCGACACTGATCGGCTCTCCCTTGAGCGTGATGACGACCTGCTTGTCGCGGGTGGAACTTCCCAGGCTGACGCTGACGGCTCGTTTCATAAGGCAACTCCTTTGCAATGTGGCTTCGACGCAATTATACATCACAGGTTGTCCACAGGAAAGTTGACCTTCTACTCTGATTCAGATACAATGGTGCGCGTATAACGTTAGAAGACTTCAGTTGTCTTGATACGCCTCGGAACTCGGAGGCGTTCCATGCCCCTTGCTCCTGACCAACAACTCTTTGAATACCGATATCAACGAGGAGCCGAGTAATGTCAGTGAAAGAGTTGTTTGAAGACCGTTCGCACGAAGAAATCGAAGAATTGCTCAACGTCTGGGCCGGGCGCGACTTCGAGGACATCCAGACCGACACCTTTTTTGCTGCCCTGGAAGAAATCGGAGCACATCGCCCGCTGCGACACGTCGAGATGGGAGGTGAGGTCGTGGGCGGCAGGCTGGTGTTCATCCCCCCCGAAGGCGTTCCCTTGCCCTTCATTGTCCACGACAACGAGATTATCCTGGGCGACTACACGATCAGGGTGTGCTTGAAAGGTGCGCGGGCTGCTGCACCTGCTGGAATGCCGGACAGTACCATTGTCGAGAAGGAATGACATCCGATTTCGCGCCTGAAATGCAGAGGGTCATCGCCCTTGCCTTGACTGAGGCCCAACACCAGCGCTCCCCCATTCTGGGCACGCCGCACCTGTTCATCGCGCTGACCAAACTGGACGCTGCCACCGCGCCGCGCCGATTGGGAAAGTTTGTGGTATAATAGATCGGGAAGGATCGCAGCAGCGAGAGCCTTAGTGGGGGGAAAAAGATGACAGTACTAACCTTGAAACTTTCGCCCGAAGCATACCGTCGGCTTCACGAGGAGGCCGCCCGCCTGGGCAAGTCGCCCCAGATCATGGCCCAGGAGTGGCTTGCCGAGCGTGCGGCGCAACTGTCCGCAATACACTATGGCGTCCAGGTGTCCGGCGAGCTGGCCAGCAGGCCAGGAATCGAGGCTGCCCCGCCCGATAAGGGCCTGGCGCTTGAACAGCCCAGCGAGAGGGCACGCCAGGCACTCCGTGCCGCCGGGTTGTTGACCGACCTGGGTCCGAACCTGCGCAGGCTTGCGGACCCAGCGGTGCGTTTGGAAGACGTCAACGCTGCTCTGGCTCGGGCCGGAGGCAAACCGCTCAGTGAAATCGTCCTGGAACAGCGTGGGCCCAAAGGATGAGCCATTTCTACCTGGATGCCAGCGCTGTGGTCAAGCGCTACAGCCCGGAAACCGGCACTGCCTGGGTGAAAGCGCTGGCTGATCCTTCGTCTGGACATACTATCGTTCTGGGTGTAATTACCCTGGCGGAAGTCGCCGCCGCCCTCGCCGCCAAACATCGTGCATCGAATGGCATTACTCGCAGGGAACGCGATGACGCGGTAGCCCTTTTCCTGAACCACTGTGATGCTGAGTATACACTGGTCGCCATCACCCACTCTATCATTCACCAGGCTGTCATTCTGACTCAAAATCACAAATTGCGTGGCTACGACGCTGTGCAGTTGGCTACAGCCTTGACCGCCAATGAGGCCTTCACAGTAGCTGGTCTCCCTGCGCTCACATTCGTGGCCGCTGATGGCGATCTGCTGACGGCGGCCAATGCCGAAGGGTTGGCTACTGAGAATCTTAACTTCCATCCGTGAGTTCCTGAGCAGGAATCCATTCCATCGTGTCTGATCTATCCCCCGCTATCGAACGGACCATTGCTCTCGCCTTTGCCGAGGCCCGGCACCAGCGTCCCCCCATCCTGGGCACGCCGCCGCCAACCTCGAGCGGGCCGAGGCGCTGGCGACAGAAGAGGGCGCGGCGCAGGTCGAGGAGCGCCATCTGCTGGCGGCCATCCTCGACGATGATGAGTCCAGTTTCGCGCTGCGCGCTCTGTGGAGCCTCGGTTCTAGGCCAGTCCTCGCGAGAGAGCGCGTAGCGGAATTGATGTCATAGTGACGGGGAATACTGTGGCCCCTCGTGGTGAAGTGCTGATCGCTATCCTCAATAACCTGCTTGACTTTGCCGTCGCACACGACCAGCATTGGTACCGCATCCCGGTCGGCAGCGCCCACAAGTGGTTGAAGGGCCGCTGGCCTCCGCAGTGGCTGGCTTTGGCTCTCTGGGAATTGGCGTGGTATCCCCCATATGTGGGGGTTGGCGTCTCCTGCCAAAGTGGTACAATTGGCTCATCATATTCAAGGAGGTCATCAACCATGGCAATTCCACTCCGTTTTGAAA
>Ga0315541_1002865_pt1 | contig 13806 bp, 12 predicted proteins | sample SalMarSW160190MG_FD_203095 | JGI IMG/M metagenome (GOLD analysis project Ga0315541, IMG submission 203095) | Salt marsh sediment microbial communities from the Plum Island Ecosystem LTER, Massachusetts, United States - Salt Marsh Sediment SW1601-190 ...
TGATAATAAAATATTATGTTTGCCGCACATTTCTTCGGATTATTCTAAGTGACACTGGAATCATGACAACACATTGCTTTGAGTAACAAACCAACACAACAATCTCGCTCGATTATTTTAGCAATCCTGTTGGCTAACGTTATTTATTTCGTGTCTTATTTTGTGTTTTGAGAGTGTTTCTCTCCCAGAACACACCATCCCGGTATCCCTGAATCGTTCCGTCAAGCTCGGCCAGGTCCAGGCGTTTTGCAGCGAGCAGGCAGTATCCCGTATCAATTTCAACTCCGAGAAATTTGCGATCCAGCTTTTTAGCCGTCACAATACTGCTGCCTACACCCATAAATGGATCAAATACAAGGTCACCTCGCTTTGTGCTTGCCAGAATCAATTTGGCTAATAGTTTTTCCGGCTTTTGTGTGGGGTGGTCTGTGTTCTCCGGCATTGACCAGAACGGAACTGTGATATCATTCCATAAATTCGACGGATGGGTCAGTCGGAACTGGCCGGCGGCTGTTTCCTGCCAATCCTTCGGGACGCCATTCATGTCGGTGTATGGTGCGAGAACTCTGCGCTTCAATTTTAAATTGTCCACGTTGAAAACATAGTCATCTGAAACCGTCGCAAACCAGATATCTTCCGAAGCGTTTTTCCAATTTTTCATTGCCCCTCTGCCTTTTTCCCTCTCCCATGTAATCCGGTTTCTTACTTTCAGCAGCTTATCCAGAACGAGATGAACGGCTGTCGACGAGCACCATTCCGAGCAGACATAGACCGATGCCGTTTTTTTAAGTGTGGGCAACAATTTAACCAGCAGGCTCTCGAACCATTCGGCGTACTCGGCAATACTCTTTTTTCTGAAGGTAGTCGTAGTAAAGGTCTTGGTAAGATTATAGGGAGGGTCCAGTATCAGCAAGTCAATGAAGCCTTCCGGCAGAAAGCCAAGGATGTCAAATATGTCCTGGTTTACTATTTTATTGCTGAGAGCATCCAACCGGGCAGGTTGAGAGATGTGTATTAAATCTTTGCTGTACCGATCTGTTTCCGCTTGGCTAAGCGTGATTGTTCGATTTCTATGTGCTCGAACCTTATTCACATGACTAATCCTGCCGGTTTGAGTAAACTCCGCTTTATGCTGATTCTTTTTTGGGTTTTTGTTTTGCTGTGAGCAGTTCGGCTTTGCCCTGAACTATATCGCGTGTAATAACATATTTTACTGGTTTTGGCTCTTCGGGTAGTTGGTACATCAGGTCAATCATCAACTCCTCGGTGATCGAACGCAATGCCCTGGCGCCGGTGTCACGTGTGAGCGCTTTCTGTGCCAACGCATGCAGGGCTCCGTTCGTAAACTCAAGCTCGGCGTTTTCCATCTCAAAGAATCTCTGATACTGTTTGCACAAAGCGTTTTTCGGCTTGGTCAATATGTCGATCAGCGCCGCTTCGTCGAGAGCAGAGAGCGTCGTGATGACCGGAAGTCTTCCAACCATTTCGGGAATCATTCCATATTCGATGATATCTTCCGGTATGGCCTGGTCCAGGATATCGCTGAACTCGGCCTTTTCGTCTCTTTTACCGGCCAGTTCCGAATCGAATCCGATCATTTTTTTGCCGAGCCGTTTTTTAATAATATTTTCCAGCCCCACAAAAGTTCCGCCGCAGATAAAAAGTATCTGCGTGGTGTCGATTTGTATGTAGGATTGTTCCGGATGCTTTCTTCCGCCTTGTGGCGGAATGTTGGCGGTAGTCCCTTCGAGCATCTTCAGCAGTGCCTGCTGGACTCCTTCTCCGGAAACATCACGGGTGATCGAAACGTTCTGAGATGTTTTGCCCACCTTATCTATCTCATCGACATAAACGATGCCCCGCTGTGCGGATTCGATGTCATAGTCGGCAGCCTGCAGCAGTCGCAGCAGGAAATTCTCGACGTCTTCGCCGACGTACCCCGCCTCGGTAACTGTGGTCGCATCACATATTGCGAACGGCACCTCCAACTCACGGGCAAGTGTGCGGGCAAGCAGCGTTTTTCCCGATCCGGTTGGGCCAATGAGCAGAACATTCGATTTATCTATCTCGACATCGCTGTCGTTACTGTCGCTGTGCAGCAGGCGTTTATAGTGATTATGCACCGCAACCGAGAGATATTTTTTAGCGTGTTCCTGCCCGATGACATATTGGTCCAGATATTCTTTTATTGCTTTGGGTCTCGGCATTTCCTTTAAGCTTACGCCGTTCCTGGTCCCCCGTTTGCGATCCTGCCGGATGATATTATGGCATAGTTCCACACATTCGGGACAGATAAAGACCTTATCCGGACCCTCTATAAGCGTCTCAGCCTGACTTCCCGGCTTGCCGCAGAAGCTGCAAATTGCCTTGGAATTCCTGTTATTTGATTTTTTGGCCATTTCAACTTTCCGTTATCAATTTAAATATCTGTTATTTATCGTATGCCGGGTATTATAGTACAAGAAGACCGATCAATCAAGTCATTTAAGTGCGTGAATCAGCCGGTTGCCGGCGCCGCTTCTAAAGACTACTTGAAATTATACCGACCTGCCGGAGCTCTCGGATTTAATTATGGCGTTTATTCCCGGCGTATTCGCCTCCCTTGTGCAGTGCTTTGATATTGACCGGCAAGGTTTTATGGTGCCGCTTTGCGAGAACGTCCGGCAGGGCCTTGGCCGCCGCATCCGGAGTGAGATATCCTCGCTTTTGCAGATATGCACCCAACGCCACCATATTGGCGCTCCTGGGACTGCCCAATTCGACAGCTAATTCGTCGGCAGGCACTGAAACAACTTCGATTGAATCATCCAGTTCCGGATCGACGTCGATCAAAGAGCTATTCATTATAAGAAGGCCGCCTTTCTTGAGGCGTGGAGCGAATTTGTTCAGCGACGCTTTGTTCAGGACAATCAGCGAATCGGGTCTGCCGACGACCGGGCAGGCGATTTCGTTCTCCGCTATTACGACCATGCAATTCGCGGTGCCGCCGCGAACCTCGGCGCCGTAAGAGGGCATATAAGTCACCTCTTTTCCGGCCTTCATCGCCGTCTGAGCGAGCAGCTTGCCGGTCAGCATAATTCCCTGCCCGCCAAAACCGGCAATAACTATTTCCTCGCAAAAACCGTTTGCAGCCATTCTCAACCCTTCAATCGCCCAAGAGGGAAGACCTTCATCATGTTAGTTTCAATCCATTCCATCGCTTTGGCCGGGCTCATTCGCCAGTACGTCGGGCAAGGTGAAAGCACCTCCACCAGCGACATACCCTCGGCATCTTCGATTTGCAGCTCGAAGGCGTGCTTGATGGCTTTTTTTGTTTTACGAACCTGAGCGACACCGCTCAGCGCGCAGCGCTCGATATATATCGTTCCCGGCAAAGTCGCCAGGAGTTCAGAGACCTGAAGCGGATAACCCTGCTCGGCGGCGGCCCGGCCCTTAGAAGTCGTTGCTGTTACCTGGCCGAGCATCGTCGTTGGGGCCATTTGCCCGCCGGTCATTCCATAGACGGCATTATTGATAAAGATAACTGTAATTTGCTCGCCCCGGTGTCCCGCATGCAAAATCTCGGCGGCACCGATACTCGCCAGGTCGCCGTCACCCTGATAGGAGAAGATGATTTTGTCCGGGTTGGTTCTTTTCATCCCCGTCGCCACCGCCGGCGGTCTGCCGTGTGCCACTTCGACCATATCCACATCGAGGTAATCATATGCTAACACGGCGCATCCGACAGGTGCTATACCGATCGTTCGATCGCGTATGTCCAGTTCGTCGATTATCTCGGCAATAAGCCGATGAGCAATTCCATGTCCGCACCCGGGGCAATAGTGCGTCGGGCAATCCTTAAGTGTCGGCGTTCTTTTAAATACCGTTTTCATCATTACTTTTTCGGTCTTAAAGTCAATTGCTTGATTTGATCGAGAATTTCGTCAACGTTCGGCACACCTCCACCCGGCCGGCCGTAAAACAAGATCGGCGATCTACCGTTTACGGCCAGTTTCACATCTTCGACCATCTGGCCGTTGCTCATCTCAACGACCAGGAAAATCCTGAATTCATCCGCGGCCTTGCTTATCTGTTCGGTCGGAAACGGCCACAGCGTAATCGGGCGAATCCAGCCGGCCTTGATTCCTTCTTCTCTTGCCTTGTTCACTGCACTGCGAACAATTCTTGCCGCGACGCCATACGCAACCACGACGATTTCAGCATCGTCAATCTCGTGCTGCTCGCAGAGCACCTCGTTTTGTTCTATCTGCTTATATTTGTCCCGCAGCTTAAGATTCAGTTTTTCCAAAGACCCTTCGGGAAGCCACAATGAGCGGACAATGTTTTGCTTTCTTCCTTTAGCTCCGGTCAAGGCCCATTCCTTGGCAGGCAGTTCCCGGCCCTTCTTTTTCTCCAATACTACCGGCTCCATCATTTGGCCCAGGATGCCGTCGGCAAGGACCATTACTGTCATCCGGTACTGGTCGGCCAGGTCGAATGCGAGCGGCATACAATCGACCATCTCCTGCACGCCCGACGGTCCGAGTACGATTGTTCGATAATCGCCGTGCCCGCCGCCCCGGGTTGCCTGAAAATAATCAGCCTGTGAAGGTGCGATATTGCCCAGGCCCGGCCCGCCTCGCATGACATTGACCACGACCGCCGGCAACTCGGCACCCGACAGATAGCTGATTCCTTCCTGCATCAGGCTGATGCCGGGACTGGATGAGCTTGTCATCGCTCTTTTTCCCGTGGCCGATGCTCCGAATACCATATTAATCGCGGCCAACTCGCTCTCGCTCTGCACGAAAACGCGGCCCTCCTCGGGCATTCTGCGTGACATATAGGCGGGAATTTCGTTTTGCGGCGTTATCGGATAGCCGAAATAAGCGTCACAGCCGGCAATGATCGCCGACTCGGCAAGGGCTTCGTTCCCACACATTAAAATCCTGTTGCCGGCACCTTTGGAAGTCTGCCATTCTTCTGTCATATTCCTGTTCCTTGTACGCTCTGCAACAGGGTTCACTTTTTTTCCTCGATAAGCCTTTGCTCGCCTTTTTCGCGAGGCTCGATGAGTATCTCGACGTTGCCGGAATCGTCCCGAAGCACTTCGATGATCGCCTCAGGGCATATAATCGCGCAGGCACCGCAGCCCGTGCAATCATTGTTGTTTGTCTTAGCGGGGAAGTAGCCGATGCTGTTTGATTTTTCGGATACGACTATAGAATTTTTCGGGCATACCACAACGCATAAGCCACAGCCTTTGCATCGTTCGGTGTCGATAATTATTTTGCCAGCCATTCTCAGTATTCGTATTGCGTATATTCTATTTAGCCCCCAGTTTCACTGGGGGTTTTTCCCACGTAAGCAGCGCATTCTAACAAGTCCGGAAGTTCCTGTAAAGTCAAAAGGTCGGTAAATGACATGCGCTGTTGAGTAAACCGTTTAATATACGGCATTTAAAACACATGTTTTCTCCGTATGTCTGCAATTTCCCTTCTTTATTTTTCGAGGTAGAAAATCTTATGCTCTTTGTCAAACCATATGTCCCGGGCCTGTGCGACATCATCCGGGCCCAGGCCGATCAGCTTAAGCGGATTGTCGAATCCCATCGCAAGAAGCTCGTCGGTGCCGACCAGATCCAGGGACGCCAGGTGATTCATACATTGGAGCATTGTCGCCGACGAGCCGCCCAGGTACCCCGTTGTCAAATCGCGCAGCAGACCGTCCTCTTCCAGCACGACCTGATGACCCAGCGCCTCGTATTTACCGGCTGGGAGTCCTGCCGGCGACGAAGCGTCACTAACGATCACGCATCGCTCGGGACCCTTCGTTCTGATAATGGTCTTCAGAATCGATACCGGCAGATGATGGCCGTCGGTGATTATCATCGCGGTAAGGTCATCATTGCCTAGTCCTGCCCAGATGGGATTTTCATGCCGGGGCAGCATTGCCGGCACGCCGTTGCCAAGATGGGTCAACGAGGTTGCTCCGGCCTGAACCAGACGGCGCAAATCCTGCTCCCCGGCCGTCTGGTGTCCCAACGAAACTGTAATACCACGGTCAACGGCATAGCGGGCAAGCTTTTCGGCTCCATCCGGTTCGGCTGCAATCGTGAGCATCTTGACATGGCCGTCGGCCCAATCTATTATTGCCTTCAGATAGTCCACATCGGGTTTTGAAATCCACTGCTCATCGTGCGCCCCCCGCGAACCCTTCTCTGTCGAGAGAAAAGGTCCTTCGATGTGAATGCCTAAAAGCCGGCCGCGAAATTCCGCTTCCTGCAGCACCGCGGCGATGATGGGCAGGTTATGCTCGTAGACTTTCTTCGAACTTGTGATTATCGTAGGAAGAAACGCCGTCGTGCCGGCTTCGAAAACGCCCCGGCAGGCCAGAATAAAATCGTCCCGCGTCAGGTTTATATCGGAGAAATGCACCCCCTTGTAGCCATTGATCTGAAGGTCCACCAGTCCTCGTATTTTTATGCTATTTGAAATCTGTGCTTTCTTGCCCATTCTCTTATCCGATTTCCAACAACACATCTTATAAAGGATTTTCATATCTCTGTCAAATACACAGTCTAAATATCCGCCGACAGCCAACAACGGCAGAAGATTTTTCTTGCCTTGCCGGCTGCAAATCTCCTATCATTCCCCTCGACTGTAAACAGCATGGGAACATCGTAGAGGACGAGAACTTATGCCTTTGGAAATCAGTGGCCTGCAGCCCGTCAGCACTTGGATTGAGCTGATTAGAGATAGAAACAGCGATTTCATCAGCAAGCTGCACCAAATTTATGGTGATAATGACGATCTAAAGATCGAAGCAGCCCGGATGTGCCTGCTCAGCCTCGGGGCGTTCGCCGAGAGATATGGGGCGGACCGCAACGTTACCATTATCCGCTCGGCCGGCCGGGTCAACCTTCTCGGTACGCATATCGACCATCGCGGCGGCTCGGTCAATCCCATCGCTGTCAAGCACATGTGGCTTGTGGTCGAGCCTCGCGACGACGACCTGGTGCTGGCTAAAAACTTCGAGTCAAACGACTTTCCCGATGAGCAGTTCAGTATCAGCCGGTGTCTGCCGGCCGGCAAGAAAATCGAAAACTGGGACACTTGGTGTCACGATGAGTTTGAAAAACGCAGGCACGACCCGTCGGTGAGCTGGTCGAATTATATCCGAGCGGCGGTTTTGTACCTTCAGCATCTCAACACAAAAAACGACGGTAGCTTTAGCCCGGCGTTCCGCGGGATGAATATGATGGTTTACGGCAATATACCGCGAGCGGCCGGCCTGAGCTCATCATCGGCATTGGTCATGATAACAGTTGAAGCTGTAATACGGATAAACTCACTTGGCATTAAACCTGCTGATTCCGTTGAGCATTGGGGATTTGCCGAATGGTATGTGGGCACACGTGGCGGTTGCAGCGACCATGCTGCGATTATATACGGCAGGCACCATACGATTCTCCATATGACAGCTTTTCCATTATCCGTAGAAGAAGTAGCACTTCCGGCCGGCTATTGCTTCGTTTTGGCGAATAGCAGCATCAAGGCAAAAAAACAAGCCGGCGGCCGCGATATCTTTAACAGCCGAGTCGCAGGATATATATTTGGCTTGATGTTAATACGCAAAAACTTTCCTCAGCACGCCGATAAACTCGAAAGACTTCGGGATGTCAATCCGGAAAGACTTGCCATTGATGAAAGTCAAATCTATCGAATGGTAAAATCACTACCCGCTTCCGCCTGCAGAACAGATATTTTAAAACTTCTTCCCTCAGATGAACAAAAGATTAATCGTGTGTTCAGGAGTCACGCCGAACCCGAAGAGGGCTATCCCATCCGGCAGGTATGTCTTTATGGAATTGCCGAGTGTATTCGTGCCGAGATGGTCCCGCAGTGTCTGCGAGTGGGTGACATGAAAACATTTGGTGAGCTTATTAACATCTCCCACGACGGCGACCGCGTGACAAAGCTTGTCGACGGCCGGCGCGTGCCTACCGACAACAGTTATCCAGACGAGAGAATTGATGCCCTGATAGGTGATCTGGAATCAGGCGATGTCGGGCGTATGAGCCGGGCCAAACTGTGGCGTCAGGGCGGCGGCTATAACGTAAGCCTGCCCGAAATCGATACGCTCGTTGACATCGCGCTGGCAACCGAAGGTGTTATCGGTGCCGGTCTTGTCGGCGCCGGGATGGGTGGCTGCATCGTGGCGGTCGTCGAGGACGAGCACGCGCGGCGACTGGTTGAAAATATGACTGAACAATACTATCACCCGCGGGACCTGCTGGTAAGGGCGGAGATAATTACCCCCGTGGGTGGTTTGTGCTCTATGGATTGAGCAGTGAAGCCGCCTGAGCGTCCAGGAATATCTTACAATTGCCGTGCTGCTGTAATATCGAAGCCGGACACATAGGCGTCACCTTCCCTTCGAGAGCGTTTTTCACTGCCTCGGCTTTACGCTCGTCGGGAACCGTTACGATCAGGCATGCGCTTTTGACGATCTGCTGAATGCTCATCGAGATTGCCTGCCGGGGCACCTGCTCCAGTGTCTCGAACCAGCCTTCTCCCAACTGTTGTTTCCTGCATTTCTCATCCAGTTCGACGACGAGATACGGCTCTTCGGTCTCGAAATCCGCCGGCGGATCATTAAAAGCGAGATGCCCGTTCTCCCCGATTCCCACCATTGCCGCGTCGATAGGGTGTTCGGCAATCACGGAGCCTACTCTTTGGCACTCCTGTTGCGGGTCGCCGGCGTCGCCGTTGACGAAATGTACGGTCTTTAAGCCCGGCACCCGATCTAAGAACCGCTCTTTCAGGAATTTCCTGAAACTCGCCGGGTGGTCCGCCCCCATGTCGATATACTCATCCAGGTGAAACATCGTGACTTTCGCCCAGTCCACAGTCTCTGCTTCGGCCAGGTTCTTGAGCATTTCGAGCTGGCTGGTTCCGGTTGCGAGAATGATATTTGCCCGGCCGTTTTCTTTAATGGCCTTGTTGATTGCCTGGGCGGCCGCAGCCGCCGCAGCCGCTCCCATTTCCAGTTTTGTTTTGTAAATGAATTTTTCCATAATATTGCTCTTATTTCAAATCGAATGACGTTTGCCATAATCATAAGCAATTTCTGCCGCTCCGGCAAAGATTTTCCTTGCCCTGATAACAGCAAATCTTTTATAACTTCTGTCGGTTTCACACGGGAAATGACCCATTGGCCCTTACAGGGGCGGTTTTGCCTTTTTTCTCGAGGAGCAGCAATAAAATGAATGCACAGCCTGTAAATGGAGGTGAATTATCGTGACTAAATGCAGACTTGCCACACTGATAATAATCGTAAGCTTTTCTTATCTGACTTCGGCGGCTGGGCAGGCTTCCGCAGATATTTCTGATGTCCTGAAAACGCTCGACAAGAACCATCCGCGATTGATGCTCAAGGATAAAGACCTGGAGCGTTTGAAAGAACTGTACACAGAAGATAAGATTTTGCAGAAGTGTGTGAGAGACGTTCTCAAAGAGGCGGACAAATGTGCCGATAAATCTATGCTCACATACAGGAAGATCGGCCCCCGGCTGCTTAGCGTGAGCAGAGAATGCCTCCGCCGGATTTACGCTCTTGGCCTTGCGTACCGATGGACGGGCGAGGAAAAGTACGCCGGCAAAGCCGTCGAAAATATGCTGACCGTATGCGCATTCAAGGATTGGAATCCATCGCACTTTCTCGATACGGCCGAGATGTCCCATGCCGTTGGGCTCGGCTATGACTGGCTTTACTCTTATATGGACGCCGAGACGCGGGAAAAAATCAAGGCGGGCCTCATTAAAAACGGCCTGGAGCTCGGAATGACTGCATACATGAAAAACTGGTGGGCCAGGAGCGAACATAACTGGAACCAGGTTTGTAACGGGGGATTGATGGTCGGCTCGCTGGCGATTGCCGAATCGGACCCGCAGTACGCTGAACAAATTGTATCTTCCGCGGTTCGGTCGCTGCCGCTTGCAATCAAGAGCTACGGCCCCGATGGAGCGTGGGGGGAAGGGCCCGGATACTGGAGTTATGCCACGCATTACACTGCCTACGGACTGGCGGCGCTGCAAAGCGCCCTCGGCACCGATTTTGGCCTGCTGAAAATCGAAGGGCTGGCTCAGGCGGGAGATTTTCCGATCTATACGGCCGGCCCGACCGGGTATTATTTGAACTTGGCTGACGTTGGAGAAAGAAGCTCTAAAAGAACATTGCCTTGTTTGTTCTGGCTGGCACGCACATACGACAATCCGTTCTATGCCGATGATGAACGTGCGATGCTGGCAAAACGCAGCGCCAGCCCGCAGCACGTGGTCTGGTACATGCCCGAACCGGGCGGGAAACTTCCGGCAAGAGACCTCGACCGTTATTTTCGCGGTCCCGTGGAAGTGGCCGTGTTCCGAAGTGCGTGGGACGACCCGGAGGCGCTTTGGGTAGGCGTCAAAGCCGGGTACAATCAGGTCAATCACGGGCATCTGGACCTGGGCAACTTCGAGATGGATGCTCTGGGCGTTCGATGGGTCCGCGACCTTGGCTCGGATAATTACAATCTTCCGGGATACTGGGATGGAAAAAGAGGCGGTAGGCGGTGGAGTTATTACCGCTTGAATTCGAAAAGTCACAGCGTCCCGCTGCTGGGCGGTGAAGACCAGGACCCAATGGCGATATCAAAGTTCATTAAATTCGAGTCGAAGAAGTCCTCGGCTTTTGCCCTGATCGACCTGACGAGCGCTTATGAGAAGTATGCGAAGAAGGTCACGCGGGGTATCGCTATGGTTGACGGCAGAGAGGCAGTTCTTGTTCAGGATGAATTCGAAATCGAGAAACCATGCGAACTTGTCTGGGCGATGACGACCGATGCGGAAATCTTGCCGAAAAAAGATTGGATTGCAAGACTAACTATTGACGGCAAAGAACTCGTTGCTAAGGTGCTGTCACCCTATAACGCTCCGTTTACAGTCGAGTCCGCCGAACAGAAGCCGCCGGAGAAGATCAACAAAGGCGTAAAACGTTTGATTTTACGCCTCAATAATGTGAAAGGTAATGTAAGAGTGGCTATTTTGCTCTCCCCTGTATGGAAGAATGGCCATTATATCAGTTCCGTTGGTATAAAATCATTAGCAGAGTGGTGAGCCTTGTAAATAATCAAATAATACAGATTTCATATTAGGAGGTCCGAAATGTACAGTCGATTAAGTGAATTCTACAGAGCTATGGTCATTAGCGTATCAGTGCTCGTGATCGGTTTGTCACCATTTCCAGTACGAGGTGCCGAGGAAAAGAAGCCGCAGCTTTGCCAGGGCAACTATCACAGCGAGGAAGCGGCGAAAGAGCAGCTTGCGAAGTTTGCCCGAAGCTATTCCAACCTGGAGCAATGGAAGGCACGGGCCGAGACGATTCGTGAATGCATTCTTCGCGGAGCCGAACTCTTGCCACTGCCTGAGAAACACCCACTCAAGCCGATCATCCACAGTAAACGCCAGCACGATGGTTATATCGTGGAAAATGCGGCCTTTGAGTCTTTGCCCGGCGTTTTTGTTACTGGCAGCCTGTACCGTCCTCGAGAAGGCAAAGGACCATTCGCCGGGATACTCTGTCCGCACGGTCACGCAGGCAGTCCGGAAAATTATGGACGTTTTCGAGCTAACCAGCAAAAGCGCTGCGCAACGCTGGCAAAGATGGGAGCTGTGGTTTTTTCCTATGATATGGTCGGATGGGGCGACTGGAAAAATGCGGGATGGAGCCATAATCGGCCGAAAGTTCTTAAACTCCAACTTTGGAATTCAATCCGAGCGGTGGATTTTCTGCTTTCAATGGATCAGATTGATCCGAAGCGCATCGGCATCACCGGCTGTTCCGGCGGAGGGACACAATCGTTTATGCTTACTGCCGTCGATCATCGCATAGCCGTATCGGTCCCCGTGGTTATGGTCTCTGCCCATTTCTTTGGTGGATGTAACTGCGAAAGCGGTATGCCCATCCACAAAAGCGATACACACGAGACGAACAATACGGATATCGCCGCCTTGGCGGCGCCACGGCCGCAGATGCTTATCTCGGACGGCAAGGACTGGACAAAGAACACGCCGGATGTGGAGTTTCCTTACATTCGGAATGTCTATCGTCTCTATGGAGCACAGGACAACATCGAGTATCTGCACCTTCCCAATGAGGGACATGATTACGGCTTGTCCAAGCGCCTCGGAGCCTACAAGTTCCTTGCCAAGCACTTAAAGCTTTCGCTCGATAAAGTCACCGGGTCGGACGGCTCAATCGATGAGAGTTTTGTCGTCATTGAAAAGCAGGATGATATGTACGTTTTCAACGCCGAGCATCCTCGTCCCGCTTATGCAGTTAAGCCCGATACGAAAGAACTGCCGTGGGATTAGGCATATTTATGCCGGGGCAAGCTGTTTATCGACTGCTTTACGGTAGCCTGTGACGGTGATATTCATATCCGGCAGGACTTCGACGATTGCGTAAGAGTTATTTTCCGGGCCGGGGCCTTCGACTACTGCTTTTAAAGTATAATAGTGAATCCCTTCTATCAGGCTGTAACGTCCATCGTGATAGTGACCCTGGAACACAGCCAAAACCCTGCCCGATTGTTCGAGGATTTGCCGGACCTCGGCGGCATTTTTGACATAGTGCGAGCCGGTACCGTCGAGTAGCTGGTGGACCATAACAATAACGGTTCCACGTGACGCAGCCAGGTCCCGCCTGAGCCACTGCAGCTCGACAGGAGGGACATTGGCGTCGGTCCAGTCGAAATTGCCGTGGTCGTAATCGGTCCCGTCGGATTTATAGTTGGCGTCGAGAACGACAAAGTGCACATCGTTGAAATCGAACGAGTAGTAGCTTCTACCCGGGTCTATGCCCGTGTTTTCGATATTGGTCAGGAATTGTGTCTTCGAGAGACTATCGGCGTCGTGATTACCAAGCACATGATAGATTGGGCCGTCGAACCTGCGAAACACACTCTCGACAGTTTGCAGATATGACAGAGTCTTCTGTTCGACAGGGGGTGAATCCTGGTCCTTGAAATCACCGAGTTCTACGAGAAAATCGGCCTTTTGGGCGTTCATCGCTTCGACGCATTCGCCAAGCTTATCGAGCGAATGCCGGTAATAGCGTGTGCCGGCGATATCGGCATCGGCGTAGTGACAGTCGGTAACGATGCCGAATCTCACGGCTCCCGGCCTGCGACCGGTCGGACCGGTGCAGGAAATCGGTGTTATAGCCAGGCCGGCGAGCGCCGTCGCCGAGGACTTCAGGAAAATCCGCCGAGTGACAATCCAACGCTGCTTGTTGAAATTTCCGCTTATTGTGCAGCCTTTCTAAATGAAAGATATTGTGGCCCGAACAAAAATCACGCTGCTCCCGTGGGCGTAGATCATAGAGACGGCTCTTTGAGTTCCTGTGCTTTCGGCAGGTCTTTGAGTGTGTTGAGGCCGAAGACTTCGAGAAACTTCTTCGTCGTTCCGTACAGCATCGGCCTGCCCAGAACTTCCGCCCGGCCGACGATCTTGACTAATCCTTTATAGCTCAGGGACCGAATCACCTCGCCTACCGCAACGCCGCGGATGGCTTCGATATCCGCGCGCATGACCGGCTGCTTGTATGCGATAATAGCAAGTGTCTCCATGGCGGCGGGGCTCAGCTTGTTGTCGCCGCGAACCCGAAGCAATTTCTTGAGCCAGTGATTGTAAGGACTCAATGTGAGCATCTGGTAGCCGCCGGCGATTTGCTCTATTCTAAAGGCGTTATTGTTCGCTTGGTATTTGTTATTCAGATTCTTGA
>Ga0315541_1002866_pt1 | contig 13805 bp, 11 predicted proteins | sample SalMarSW160190MG_FD_203095 | JGI IMG/M metagenome (GOLD analysis project Ga0315541, IMG submission 203095) | Salt marsh sediment microbial communities from the Plum Island Ecosystem LTER, Massachusetts, United States - Salt Marsh Sediment SW1601-190 ...
GATATTATATGCAGAGAAATATCTCTTTGTAAAGAAGGTAAGTATGCAAAGCCTGTTGTCGTTTCAATGTCTGGTGTTGCTGGTTCCGGTGGGTATTACATTGCCTGCAAAGCAGATAAAATTGTAGCAGAACCAAGCACTGTAACTGGCTCTATTGGAGTTATTGGAATGGCAATTAATCTGGAAAGACTATATGAAAAGATTCATGTCAACATAGAGACAGTAAAAAGGGGTAAACATGCTGACATAGGTGCTACAAGCAGAAAGATGACTGTGGAAGAGACGGAAATGATTAACAACGCAATTGAAAGTTGTTATTGGGATTTTGTAGATAAAGTGTCTGATGGACGGGGGATGACGAGAGAAGAGATTCACAAAATTGCTCAAGGTAGAATCTGGACTGGAAGGCAAGCAAAGGATAGAGGATTGGTGGATGAATTAGGTGGAATGGATAAGGCTATTGATATGCTGAAAAAGTTGGCAAAAAGTGATAAAGATGTTGAAGTTGTCCTCTATCCAAAAGCAAAACCTGGCTTTACTATTTCTTTTGATGCTGATTTGCCTGGGATGAAAACTGAGGTTTTACCAGAAGAGATTAAAAATACAATTGAAATAATTGAAGACTTAGGTTTCTATGCAGATGAAAAAATACTATATTTGATGTCTTATAAATTTACAGAAGAGATGAAGTAAGAATCTTTGAAACTGGAAACTTGCCTGTCCACCGAAACATTGCGAAGGTGGGATACTGGAAACCTCTAACTTCTAACTCATATTACTTTCCAATTATTTTAATAAACACCTTCCTATTTCTTGGTCCATCAAATTCGCAAAAGAAAATCGCCTGCCAGGTTCCTAAAACCAAAGAGCCATTCTCAATTATTACAGATTCAGAACAACCAATAATACTGGATTTAATATGAGCTGCAGAATTCCCTTCCAAATGTTGATAATTATCTTTTAAGGGGATTACTTTATCAAGTTCATTCAATATATCTTGTGTAACTGCCGGGTCTGCACCTTCATTGATTGTAACTGCTGCTGTAGTGTGTGGGCAATAGATTATTACAATCCCATCCTCCACACCAGAATCTCTTATTAAACTATGGACTTGTGAAGTGATATTTATACACTCAAATTGTTTATGGGTTCTAACCTGTAAAGTCAGCAAATTAATTCCTCATTTAGTCTAAGTTTATGTAAAACTAATCTGTAGTTTCTTCTGTTTCTATGTCTGGGCGCCAAGGCTGATAGGTTAACACCATATTAGGTGCAGACTCCAAATTGGATTTCACTCGCCACTTATAGCAATACTTATCCCTTATCTTTTTTACTTTCATTTTTGAATTATGTTTAACAACATTCGCATTAGTCAATATTTCAAAGTCACCATCTATTTTTAAGTTAAACTGTTCCATATTGGCTAAAGATTCTTTATCTAATTGAAATCCTGATACTTCAATTGTATCACCTTTACAAAACTCAATAGAAAAGAAGCAATAATCTTTATCAAAGAAATAGAATGATTCACCTACTTTCCCTGTCTTTTCATACAAAACTTCAAATTGTCCATTCCCAATGTAATTAGCCTTTTTGAACTCAAGCTCTATGTTAAACTCATTCTCAATTTCTTTCATTTCAGATTTATCTTTTTTTGACAAAGGACCTTGCATAAGTGCAGCTTTTGCTAAAGCATGTGTCAATATTCCATCATAGGTAAATGAGTATGAGCCATCACTATTAATTTCAACTTTTGCAGTGAACTTTTCTGGAACAAAGCAGCACGACAATATCAGAGCAATAGCAAATATAAATAGATATTTAAAACACAAATTAATATATTTCTTTTTCATCATTCTCCTTTCATTATGGCCTAAGATGAGATCTGCAAAACACCATTTTATTGTCATTCCGCACTTGAGGTGGAATCCAGAATCCTTTATTTCATTGGATTCCCGTTTTCACGGGAATGACACTCGTCTTGGCGGAGCAAGCCGTAGCCAGAAATGAAGTGAAATTAATTATTTTGCATATCTCATTATGGCCTAAGCACAGAGGATGGGACAATCTCAAACTTGCTTGAACCCGGTGCTTGCCATAATAAGAAGCAGGATGCATAACCTGTTTTTTCAAATATTTCCAATTTGATGTCATGCCATTTATCGCCTTCTAAAAATACAGAGCATGTGGTCTTTTCAGGTTCCCAATTAAAGTCATGAACCCATTCATCTAAAACTATCTTATTGTCAAAGAGTAATCTAAATCCAATATCGGTATCTTTACCAACATAATCATCATCACCGGGCCATCTCCGACCCCATTGCTTTTTATCATATCCTTTCCAGAGACCTTCTTTATAACCACCTATGCAGAATTTATAAGTGCCCGATACTTCTGTATGAATTTTCCCTGTCCAACGAACATAAAAATAATCAGCAGTTATATTGGGAGCTGGACTTCTTTCTCCCCAACGGAACGCTATTCTTGGGTCAATCTGGACAGTAGTCGGATTTAATTGTGGAACTTTTTCTGGTCCCTCTTTATCCTCCCACGGCGAAAGATTAAAATATTCACCTTTCAAGCCATGTTCTCCGGTTGGTACAAATGGCTCCTCTTTTTCAGAAATCTGACTTAAAGCAAACGCAAATATGTTCTCCTGGTCTTCGTTCACTTCAATAATTTGAATCAAATCTTCAAATTTAGGTTTGCTAAGATAAATCTCATAATTGCCCGGAGTGAGGGAAATTTCTGTATTTGAATAACCATAATCTTGCCTATTAATCAGAATTTTAGCATCATCAGGAGTTGATGTTATAAATACAGGTATTGGATTGCCCAATGATGTGCCTGCATAAAGATTCAATCTTGATAGCGCATCCTCTGCTTCTGCTAACATTTCCACAAAATCTTTCTTATTAATTGATAATTTATTGTAAGATGCTTCTATTGCTTTTTTCTCGCTTTTGGAACTGACACCTTTTCCTGAAGCAGAAAAACTACTTACCTTTTCACCTGTGGATTTTATAATCATGAAAAGGGTCAATTCAGAATTAGCTATAAATTGCTTTCCTTTAAATCCTTCAATTTCTTTTGTGTCAACAACTGAAACATTTCCTTGTAACAACAATCCAGCTTGATTTGAAACAGTATGACCAGCTTTTTCAACTGATTTAGCGATTTTATCCTCAACTTTTGGTAAGGGTTTTCCTTGCTCATCTCTAATAGAAATAGAGAAAGAAATTGGAGTTACTTCAGAGATATTATATTGCGCGATTGCTTCTGCATTAATAAGATACTTTTTATATAAAGTTGGTAAACGAGTTAAATTTGGCTTGATTATGACTTTGCCATGACCTGGAGTTGTTGAAATTGCAGTTACCCAACTTTCAGCTTGACCATTTTCATCGGTTGTAGTTTTTCCAATTAAAGTTTTATCTTCATATTTAATTGATAAAGGCATTTTTGAAATTGGAATTATCTCATAAGTGCTCAGAGTCTTGTAGGTTGCAGTAAAAACAATCGGATAGGGCAACAGAGTTCCTTCTTTTGCTGTTTGATTATTGCCAGAAATAACATTAATTTGGATACTAGTTAAAATCTTACGAATTTCGGATGTTAATCCAGCAAGAGTTACATCTTCTGTAATAATATATGGAATTGGGGATATTGCATCATGGAATGCTTTTTTAGTATAAAAGGGTGTTACTAATTCTTGAGCATCAATATAATTTTCTAATCCAGCGAAAATTTTACCTTCTTTAATTAAACTTCTTCCATCATTTACTAACTTAGAAATTCCACCCCACATTTGATCTAATTCTGCTTCTATGCCTGCTGCATATTGGCTTTTATCCAAAACAGCAAATACATAAAATTTGTTACCTGATTGTTCGTGATTTACAACTCCTATTCCCTGCACCACTTCATTAACAGTTAAATTAATTGAAGACTGAAACATATCAGTATACGAAACACGGTCATCTACTTCTAATTCTTTTGTGAATGTTTCAACTTGCGATTCAATAGATACACTGATTTGTGAAGCTATTTGTGCTGAAGCTTTTGTCTGTGCTTCTTCATAACTTGAACCTTCACCAACACCAATAAAATATAATTCAGCAGGATAATTGGAGAGTTCACCTGTAGTATACCATTTTGGTGCTTTGCCAAAGGCTGATACTGCAAGTATCATAAGAACCAATATAAGTATTATTTTTTTCATTATTATATCCTCATAAATTTGTAAGATATTAACTATTCATAAACAACTTTTAGCAATATTAATTTACGATTGACATTAATCTTCTTGAGAATACCCTCTACTCCCTGATCATCAAAAGATGTCTTAAGATAACGATAGACTTTGGAGCTTTTGTCATATTTTTCAGGATTGCACCATATCAAATAATCAATAGTTTGGGCTGTTACGATATTTTCCTTTGACTTTTGTGCGATTTTGTCTACTGCATCCATAAATGCAAATTGAATATCTTCCACCTCATCTTCATCAAAATCAGTAGAAATGCTGACAATTAGCTTATACTGCATCCCTCTTTTAAGATCATCCTTCCAATAATTCATAATTCTTGATAACACATTATTGATTGCATCACTCATTGCTTCTTCAATAGAGACCATAATCTCACCCTGTCTTGCTTGACTATAACCTGTTTCAGCTCCAAGCAGTCGTGCAGTTGTTGTTTCATATGCGCGAACATTCATAGCGTATTTCTCAGTTCCATATCCAGCATCTTCAACTGCTCCACTAAAAGTAATATAAACATCACTTCCAATAGAAAGAGCAAGTTGATAAGCATAATCTTCTTCCTGGTCTCCGAGCATTTGCTGAGCTGCGGTTAATTCATCTAAATTCACTTGCTGCTCAGGAACAATGACATCGTATTTCCTTGCAGTCAGGTAGCTTTCAACAACTGCAGCAGCATGTTTGACTTTAACATTAGTTTGCAGAAGTTCAATGGGATTTTCTCCTTTGCTCGTCGAAGGAATGACCAGAATAAAAGGATTGCCAATAATATCTACAAGGTCTGCCTTGGCTACCAGTATGTCTTGTGATACCAGGTCATTTGTTATTATTTCCTTATTAACCTTAAATCGTTTGGTGACCTTAATTCCTCTGCCATCATCGATTTTCACCTTTTTTAAAATTTGAGTTTCTTCCCAGGAAATATATCTGCTGACATTTGACATATCAAAAAAGAAAGAAGCATTTTTCTCAAATTTTGTTCTTTCTTCAGGTGTACTTATTAACGGATCCGTTCCACCTAATAAAACAAGATAAACTGCGGTTTTCTTTGCATCTTCAATAGCCCTTGAAACACCATTCTTATCAACATCCTTTTGTGCTTTCTTTTTCTTCTTTTCAGTTGATTTGTAAATCCCTGTTGCTTCTATCAAAACCTCAGAAGAGGAAACCGTCTCAATAAATGTTGCTTGTTTTGATTCAGGATATTGTGCAAATAAAGGTATTGAAAGAAAACACACAAGAATCAAACATATTAGTTTTAAGTAAATTTTCATTTTTCACCTCAATTAATTAGATTGCTTACAAAAGCCAATTAGCTTCTTATTTTTGCAAGCATTTGTTAATACCTTTTAAATGGATCCAAAAATCCAAATAAATTGAAAGGTAATGCACCGAGAGAATAATTAATCCCTGCACTAAATTTAAGCCCACCAAGATTTAAGTCAGGATAATTTTCTTCAACTTTAGAGTCAGTATCTGAGAAAACTTCACTTTCATCATACTCAAGCTTTACTTCCAATGGTGTAAATCCAAGTTTATAGTTTGCCCCAAAATTAAAACTTAAATCTGGAGTTATTAGATATTCTAAATCTGCGCCAAACTTAACACTATATGAATTTACTGAATATTTATAATCTTTTTCATTAAATTTACCCGCAATATTGAGCATATCAAGTCCACCAGCAGCGTTAATTCCAAGATTGGCTCTTGTAAACCATAATTTCTTAATCAATCCGAAATCTAATTCAAGCATAGAAGTAGTTCCATCTATACCTTCACTAAATTCAGCAATTCCAATTCCATATCCAATATCAAAATCTAAGAATGTTTGGGTCATTCCAATAATTGGTGCAATATTATAAGCAAAAGTAAGGTTAGCGCCTGCTGCATTTGTAAGATCATCTTTTAGAATTTTTAATGTATCTCCTGTATCTTCAAAATAATGATATGTATCTTCTTTTGGAACATTGATTCCTGTAATATAACCTGCTTTAATTTGCAAATCTATCCCCAATCTTGGATGCTCCATAACTACACCACCAATGTCCTGTTTTCTTCCAAGCAATTGAATTGCATTAGTATAGTTATTTGGATCTTCAATATTCTTCCCCGTCTTAATTACGCGAACAAAACCAACCTTCTTTGCGATTTCATTTCCTTCATTATCTTCTTCAAATTCCATAAGATTAAAACCATCATCAAGATGTATACCTTCGCGAAAACCAAGCGGGAATGAATATTTTCTGCCAATAACCTCAACAACTTGAGCCTGCAGTTTGAAAGCATTAATCTCTTTGGTCTTTACACCAAGGTTTTTTGCCCATGCGAGAACTGCATCATACTGAGCATATTGCTCTTCTGTTGTTTCAAATGCTTCCACACCAAATTGAAATTTCCTGCTGCTTTTTGCACCAATTGTTGCAAAACCCATTCCTTTAGTTTTTACACCAAGCACTTTCTTAACTGAAGCATTACCATCTTTATCAACTTTGACCTGATACCACAAAAGACCGCCATCAATATCTACAGAGATATTCTTTTTCTTAGTCTCTTTTTTCATAGAAGTTATATAGGGCAGGTAAATGTAAGCAGAATTCATTAATGCTTCTAATTCTTTAACAGTTAAACCTATAGATTTTGCCTTTGTTGCTGCAAAAGTTTTCCATGCTGCTTCATCCTTAAGAGCTAATCCTCTATTTTTCTTCACATCAGGAGAGTTGAGAATATTAACTATTTCCTTCACAACAGTATTTTCCAGAACATCACTTATTTTATCAGGAGTAATTTCAGTTAAAGCATTGGCTTGTTCGCGGAAGCTCGTCAGTAAATTCTCCGGTAATACATTATAATCAAATCGTTCAACTTCAATATAAAAATCAACCATCTTGTCAAAAAACGCGTAATCGAATTTAACATCCTGTAAAGCACCCGGCTTGATCCAGACAGATTCTACTGAACTTATAGATTTTCTTTGATATTTACCTCGTTGTGCAAAAATGGGTGTAACAAACAATAAGAACAAAACTACACATAAAATAACCTTTTTCCCTGAATGATTGGGGCTTAAAATTTGTATCAGCATTTCTCCTCCAAATAAATTATTTTTAATAATTTAATTTAATAAAAATTAATATATTGTTGTCAAGAAAATCTATTTTTTATTAATAGATATTCCCAAAATATTATTATAAGATTTTTGGAGAATTAATTAAAGAATGACTAAAAACAAAGATATAGTCTAAAAAAATATATTATACAGTGTTAATAATAAATTTCGATATAAAATGTTACAATTATAATACTTTTAGGCAAATTATATCAAACTTCTTAAGTAAATTTTAGGAGTCTCCAAAAATAAATTGAAAAATTCTTGACAAGTCTTTTTATTTTTTAAATTTTATAACTTGTCTTTTATATTAAATAATGAAAGGAGCAAACCATGAAAAAGACAGTAAGTGCAGTTATAATAATAAGTCTCATTGCATTCGTATTTGGTTGTGCATCAACAGGCAAACCAGGTGGTCCAAAAAAAGTATGGTATCCTGATTGGTATGGCTTACAATCAGAAGCAGGTGATTATGTATATGCCTATGGAGAAGCACAAAAAACTAATCAGACTATGGCATTTGAATCTGCAAAATCTGCTGCTTATAATGAAGCAGCTCAATATGTAGAAAGTTATGTAAAAGCAATGACCAAAGATTTCATAAGAGAATCTGGCGTAGAAAATCCTCAAGTTCTTGAATTAACTGAAAGAACTGTGAAATTAGTTTCAAAAACCAAGTTCTCTGGAGTTGCAGTATCAAAAAGAGAAACTATCCAGGAAGAGGGCAGATTCAGATCATTTGTCAGGTTGAGTATCCCCGGTAAAGAGGTAAAGAATACACTCCTCAATACTATTAAAAATGAGGAAGCCTTATACAATGAATTTAAGGCAAGCCAATCATTTGATGCCCTTGATAAAGAAATGGAAAAATATAACGAATAAGAAGTTGGAATAGCAGCTAATAGTTATATTTGCAATACTAATTTTTGTTCATCCTCTTAAGAGGAGGAAATCTTTAAAGTAAAAAATGCAGGTAAAGTCTTCGTGATTTTACCTGCTTATTCTTTTATTCTCTCAAAAAAAACATATTCTCACTTTTGTAATATAAGTTACTACTGGGGACACTAAATAGTTTACATCTCTTAACCTGGTTTATCGTTTATCGGTTGCGAGACTGGAAACGGTTTACGGATAACGGAAAACGATTCGTCTAACGCTTAACGGATACCGATTCGAGCCACGCAACCTCAACCGTGTGAATTCATATATATGTAATATTTTATTCAAATACAAAAATATACTATTTAATGACCGGAGTAGTATTTTATATTTATTCACAACATCTTTTTAAAAAATTGGAAGTATACAATGAAACATATCATGTCCCGAGAAAAAAATCGGGACGAAGGATGAACCTTTGTGGTGAAAGCGATTTTCAGATGAAAAAAATAAACATATTTTTATGTCTTATATTTATTATTATGATTCAATGCTCCCTGAGTAATAAATATCACGAATTATATCCTATCATCGAAGCCAAAAACCAAAAAACTAATGAATTTTCAACATCCCGATTCACCCCGTTAGATAATTTGCCTAACTTAGTAAGTTTCACCACTACACAATTGAACCTTGCTAAGAGAGAAAATATTTCATTAAGTTTACCATCTAACGGGGTAAATCTGGAAGATATATATTTTCCTAAATGGTTTTTCCAAATGCCAGTAGAACAAAATACATACCTTGCAGTAGGCATTGCCCAATATACACGAGATGATTCTCTCTATAAGCATTCTGCTAAGGAGATGGCAACAGTAACTATTTCCAGATTGATAGCATCGTATGTAGTAAAAAAACAAGGCAAATCAAGATATGAGGATGATGTTGATTATAGAGAAAAAAATATTGGCTTTGCGGTTTGTGTGTCTGCTAATCCTGATACAATGAAGTATATTGTTAAAACCATCTGCTTACTGGACAGTTTCAGTTTTGATAATTATTTTTATGGATTATATTGTTTTCCAAAATGCTCTATCAAAATTGACTCAACAAGAATTGAATTTGATAACACAATACCAGATTGGTATAAAGACATTGATGAATCTAATGAAGTTTACTATGTTTCTTATGGAAAAGGAAAAGCATTAAGTCCAGTAGATGCTTGGTTAGATGCGCGAGATAATGCTATGTATAGATTATCACAAGTATCAGAAATACAAGTAGAAACAGGTCTGAAAGATAAGCAGAAAGATAGTAGCTCTGCAATAAAAAATGCAATATTTTTAGAATCTTTGAAATTGCTCAGAAACTCCCAAATACTAAAAAATGCCATTATAAAAAGATATGAAGAGGGTGATTATTTCTATACTGTATTTATTATGATGAGATGTGAGAAATAGAACATTTGTATTATAAGAAACTATGTTATTTGATACAGGTTCCTTCGCAATTTTGTGATGCTCTGACAAATCTGATTCTTCCGTCTCTCTATGCAGTTTAAAACGAAGCCGGAATTTGCATACTCAATTGAAGACAATTCCACCCTCCGTAGTCCCGACAAAATCGGGTCGGAGGACGGGTGAGTTACTGTAACGCAAGTGTCCTCACTTACGACCTGGCGTATTTGCATTAACCAAAATAAATTTTATCTAAATGTTTGCACGATTATTCTCAACAAAGTTTGACAATATCAATCGCCTTTTCAAAGTATTATCCTTATGAAAATACTTATCATCCGTTTCAGCTCTCTTGGAGATGTTTTACTGACCACTCCTATTGTAAGGTCTATACGCAAGAACTATCCATCTGCTGAAATCCACTTTCTTACAAAAAAACAATTCACTCCAATTCTTGAAAATAATCCTTATATCAACAAAATAATAGAATATGATAGTCAAACTGATAAATTTAAAAATATAATTAAAAAGATTGCAAGAAATCAATATGATTTAATTATTGATTTACAATCAAAACTAAACTCTTTCTTAATCAAATTATTCACTGGAAATTCTAAGCATGTAACATATAATAAAAGGCATTTCTATAGGTGGCGCTTAACTCACGAATCATTATCAAAAAATTTAGCCCCAATCAAATCTACGGTTTATCTCTATGCTTCTGTTTTAGATAAACTCGGCATAAAATTGGATGATGAAAAATTAGATATCTTTTTGCCAGAAAATCAAGACGAGATTTATTCTGTATTTAACATTCCGAATTCCGCATTTCGCATTTCTATCTCGCCTGGAGCAACACATTTTACAAAACAATATCCGGCAGATTATTATTCACAGCTTGTTGATATGATTACAGATAAATTAAATGCTCAAATTATTTTATTAGGAAGTAAAAATGAGAAAAAATTGACAGCACAAATTTCAAATGGCTGTAAGAAAAAAATATTAGACCTTGCAGGCGAAACCGATATTATGGATATGGCAATAATTATCAAAAACTCAGAGTTGTTTATCAGTGGTGATTGTGGCCCAATGCATATCGCAGCAGCTTTAAATATACCACAAATTGCAATATTCGGTCCGACACATCCCAAACTTGGTTTTGCGCCAATCAATACAAATGCAGTTATTATTCAAAAGGACCTGCCCTGCCGTCCTTGTAGTTTACATGGAAGAGAAAAATGTCCGAAAACTCATTTCAAATGTATGATGGATATAAAACCTGAAGAGATTTTTGAAAAGATAGTAGACATTATTAAAAGAAATGATATAAAATGAGCCAATCATGCCGGAGGCAGATCTCAACCCGAGGCTGATGAGCCTCTGGCTCACGCCTTTGGCGGAAAACCATACATCCTGCCAGAGGTATATTCACTGCTGGTAGACAACTCCGCCTTTGGGGTGGAAGGCGCAAAAAAAGGGTCATTAATTTCCTTATATTTAATATAAAAAGATTTTTGTGATTTTTCGTGTGATTTCGTGGCTAAATATTCCCAAGGAGTAAAATGAAGAATGCCAGACCTTTATGGAATGAATATTTTATGAAAATTGCCGAATTAGTTTCTTCCCGGTCCACCTGTTTACGAAGAAAAGTGGGAGCAATAATTGTAAAGAATAATCAAATAATTGCTACTGGATATAACGGTGCACCAAAAGGTGTTCCACACTGTGAAGAGGTCGGTTGCCTAAGAGAAAAATTAGATGTTCCTGCTGGAGAAAGGCATGAACTTTGTAGGGGGGTCCATGCGGAACAGAATGCTATCATCCAGGCTGCTGTAAATGGCAGCTCTGTAAAAAATTCTGTAATGTATTGTACCCATCAACCTTGTTCTATTTGTGCTAAAATGATTATTAATGCTGAAATTAAAACAGTGTATATCAGCAAAAGATACCCGGATAAACTCGCAGAAAATATGTTTATGGATGCTGGTGTACAAATGATTTTGTATGATATTAAAACAAAAGAACTAAAAAGAATCATTTAATGATCAGAGAATTATTAGAAATATTTCTATTCAGACTCTTTTATCATATTTTTGAAATTATTCCACTTTCAATTGGTTTGATCTTTGCCAGAATTATCGGTTCGCTCAATCTTTGGATTCTGAAAATCCGTGTAAAAGTTGTCATTAAACACCTCCACGAGGCATTCCCTGAAAAATTTGATAAAGATATAAAAAGAATAGCAAAAGAAACTTTCATTAATTTCAGCAAATATGCTGTCGAATTTTGCTGGTTTTCCTCAAAGTCTATTGAAGAAAAAAATAAATATGTATCTATTTGTGGATTTGAAAATATTAACCTGGCTTTATCTTATGGCAAGGGACTTATTTTGCTGACGGGACATTTCGGCAACTGGGAGCTTGCAGGGCAAATCATTGCACAATATACAAATAAATTATATGCAGTTGCCAAAAAACAACGAAATCCATATTTTAATAACTTTATTAATAATATACGAACAAGCAATAAAGTTCATATTATTCCTCAAAAATATGCTTTTCGTGGAATTGTCAAAGCAATAAAGAATAATAATATCGTCCTGATTCTTGGGGACCAGAATGCTGGCAAAAATGGTATCTTTGTAAATTTCTTTGGTAAACCTGCTTCAACATATCCAGGAACTGCAAAGATAGCCTTGAAATTTGGTTGCCCAATAATTTTTTCTGCCTGTCTTAAGCAAACAAACAGGAGGTCTCATTTGTTTTTTGAAAAACCAATCTTTTTAAAACGAAAAGAATCTCTTGACATAGATGTAAAAAATTATACTCAAGAACTAACATTTCTACTTGAGAAATGGATAAGACGATATCCTTCACAATGGTGCTGGCTTCATAAAAGGTGGAAAACTAAAAAAAACAATATGCAAAAATTTCTCCAAAGAGTTGACAGTTTTTAAATAAAGTAGTTTTTTGATTATTATTTTATACTAGTAAAGTAAGTAGGAGAAAAAATGGCAATAAAATTTAATTGCCCTGTATGTGGAGCTGAAAAAATAGTATATATCGCCAAACGAGGAGAAAAAGTTCAGTGTGATCATTGTAAAGCGAAAATTATTGTGCCCGATGATGCAGTCGAAATAAAAAAAATAGAGAAAGAGGAAAAAAATCTTAACAAATACCCGACGCTAATATTAATAGCGAGAATTTATGTATTCTTAGCTGTAATTGTGGGAATTGCAGCTCTCTTTGGAATTGGCTATGGAATTTATTTGATTGTTGACTATGAAGAAGTCACTGGTACAACTATTTTAGTTTGCTCCTTGATTGGCGGATTTATTGGTGTAATCACCTTTTTAGCAATATCTGAGATAATTAAATTATTCATAGATATCGAATGCAACACACGAAATATAATAAATAGAAAAACTGCCAAAAAATAGTGATAATTTTTTATTACAAAAAGTATAATAAATGGAGGAAAACATGAAAAAGTATATTATGTGTTCATTAATCATCTTATTTAGTTGTGCTCTTTTGAATGCACAGGAGATAACTCAATTAACAGACATTCCTACCGCCGGAATTCTCCAAAAAGGTCAGGTTGGCTTTCCTATCTCAATAAGTAAGAACGAGGGAGTTTCTTTCGGTGCAGGTGTGGGTATTATACCAAAACTAATGTTTGGTATGGAATATGGTGGCGAATACATTTTAGGCGATTCAATCCCGGATTGGCATTCATACCCTGGCGTATTCGTTAAATATCGTATATTTGATGAATCTCCAAAAATGCCAGCTATTGCAATTGGCTTTGATTCTCGTGGACATGGCACCTTTATAGATTCCACCAATATCATTGATTCTCTCGGTAATATTGACTCCCTTAACTATAAGGAAGTCAACCGTTATCAGATAAAATCAAAAGGTTTCTATGCTGTTGCAAGTAGAAATTTTAACTTTTTGGGAAATCTCGGTATACACTTTGGAGTAAATTACAGTACTGAAAGAGATGACAATGATGAAGATCTAAATTTCTTTATGGGAATTGATAAAAGTATAAATCCACAGATTTCACTTCTAACTGAATATGACTTTGCTTT
>Ga0315541_1002872_pt1 | contig 13788 bp, 12 predicted proteins | sample SalMarSW160190MG_FD_203095 | JGI IMG/M metagenome (GOLD analysis project Ga0315541, IMG submission 203095) | Salt marsh sediment microbial communities from the Plum Island Ecosystem LTER, Massachusetts, United States - Salt Marsh Sediment SW1601-190 ...
GACCGAGTGCAAAGAGACCCTGGATGTCTTTGCCTCTGCTATGATTGAAATTAGAAAAGAGATAAAAGAGAATCCCTCTGCAGTAAAAGAGGCCCCTCACAATTTATCCATTGGTCGGCTGGATGAGGTTAGAGCGTCCAGGGAGCTAAAACTGAGATGGCAAGAGAAAAAGAGTGGCGATTAATTGAGTTTAGCTGTCCGGATGCCTATACCAATATGGCTATAGACGAGGCTATATTTATTGGGAGAGAAAAACTCGGTCTTCCGGCTACCCTTCGATTTTATGACTGGAGGCCAGCAGCCATCTCCATCGGTTATTTTCAAAGAATGGAAGATCCCTCCCTGGAGGAATATAAAAAACAGAAACTGACCATTGTCAGGCGCTTCACCGGTGGAGGCGCCATATTGCATAAAAATGAGATAACCTACTCTTTAGCTTGCCCTAAAAATGAGTTTATCGCCTTTGGCAATATTAAAGAAACGCAGAAGATAGTTCATCAGGCTATAATTATCGCTCTGCAAAAATTGAGGATAAATGCCCAACTGAAAAGAAAACAAAGCAAGAAACCCGATCCCTATTTTTGTTTTGTCAATCCCTCAGAGGACGACGTGGTTGAAGATGGGCGAAAGATTGTGGGGAGCGCTCAAAGGAGGAAGAATAAGACCTTTTTTCAACACGGCTCCATTAAAGTCAGCCCTGAAAGCAGAGAAGAGAAAAAAAATAGAGGAAAAATCATAGATAGTTTAGTCCTGGGATTTGAGAAAAGATTCGGAATAAGATTAATATCCGCCCAATTAACCAGAGAAGAAGTGAAGCTATCCCGGGATTTGAGAAAGGCCAAATACAGCACTCGCAGTTGGAATTACCGAAGATAAATGCAATTCTCTTCATTTTTATTCTCTGCCTCTAAGCCGGAAAATAAGAAAAAGGATATTTCTGAAAATAGAAAACTTGCAGGTTGCCCGAGCATTTGAGACTCGAGGAAACGCTAATAGGATTGCATTACTGAATAGGAAAGAGAAGGATTTAGGTAAAGTTAATGCTGTTGTAATCTATGATGAGTATAAGGGAAAGTGAATTTACCTGTTGACAGAATTTATTTCTCTGATATAATATAATTATAATATTTTAATATAATCTTTATTAAACAAACATATAACAGTGAAGAAGAACGTTTATTCGGAAGTCAAAAGGAGAATAGTTTTTTTAGATTATAAACCCGGCCAGTTTTTGTATGCGAAAGAGCTAATGAAAGAGTTTGGCGTTAGCCTGACACCTATCCGGGAGGCACTGATCTATATGGAGGCCGAAGACCTGATTCACATAATCCCTAACAGAGGAGCTTGTGTTAGTGAAGTGAGCTTTCAAGATTTGAAGGACATTTTTGAGGTCAGGCTTCTCCTAATTGGGCAATCTGGAAGGCTCGCAGCTCAGCGCATTACCAATGAAGAGCTGACAAGAATGAAAAGGCTTCTCAAAAAGATAAAACAAAAAAGGGAGCGTAAGGTCCTAATTCGATTAGACTCAGAATTTCATGAATTGGTTAATCAAGCTACTAAGAATAGAGCGTTAGCTAAAACTCTCGAGAGGCTACGAAATCAAATTGTACGTCTCTGGATCTTTAGCACGGAAAAGGATGATATTTATTCTTCGCAGATTCCAAAGGACCTTGAGGAACTTGTAAAAGCATTAGAAAATAAGGACCAGAGTAGAAGTGAACAGATTTTGAAGAATCATACAATTCACTTTATTGATCAGGTAAAAATGAGCTTGTATACTGGAGAAGAAGTTGTTCCCGTGGTATATTCAGAGTAAGAAACTCGGCCAAGATTTGTTAACGATGGGAAATTAGACCTTTAGGAAGGGAAAGCTAAAAATGAGGTTGGAGGGAGGTGCGAAGGTAGACACGCCGATAGCTGGGATAAAGAAGAGCTTTCCGAAGAGAAAAGCGTTGAAAGATTACTTTCTCTTTTGGGAGCTTTCCTTGTCTGGATCAATGGATAGCATAACCAAAAGAGATGTCGTAATCAGCAACGGTGCATGGACCACAGATGGGATGGGAGATACTGTACTGTTGAAATCGGAGAAAGGGGTGACATTATGAATTCTCAAAATGAAGTAATTAAACACTTGGACCTGCCTGAACCCAGTCAAATTTGTATCGTTGTTCGTAATTTAGAAAAAACAACGGAATATTATCAACAAATTTTAAGTATTGGGCCTTTTGTATTTCCGGATGTCACATATACCGACGTAACTTATTTAGGTAAACCGTCCGATGGATACTGGAAGATGGCCTTTGCTCGTATGGGTCCCATAGAACTTGAATTATCTTGTCCTATCAGAGCCCCAAGCATATATGAGGATTTCCTGGATGAAAAGGGTGAAGGATTGCATCACATTGGGTTTGACGTGTCTAACCTGGATGAGGCTATTAAACGAGCTGAGGGACTTGGCATTAAGGTTCTGATGAGCGGGCGAACATCAAAGTGCAGGTTTGCTCATTTGGATACCACCGAATTTGGGGGAACAATCTTTGAGGTTATTCAGCGTCCGGCACCTAGGGTATGAAGGGATTGTAGTCACGATGATCCTGCGCACTTTTCTTCTCAATTTTGAACAGCCTCATCTTCGGGCCAAGAAGATATTCCTGAATAAAGCATCCAAAGAGCTTGTTATAGACATAAAGGAACCTGCTTTGGATGTCTACAGAAGCTTGGGCTTTCTGAGAATATCTGGAGAAGGGAAATCGGGCAAAATAAGTAATGCATCTAGGGAGGTTGTGAAATGAGATTACAGGAAAAAGTGGCAATCGTTACTGGAAGTAGCCGTAATGTGGGACGTGGGATAGCTTTAAGGCTGGCCGAGGAAGGAGCAGACATCGTGGTAAATTACGTATCCAACAAGGAAGCCGCCGATGAAGCTGCTAAGATGATAGAAAATTTAGGAAGAAAAGCAATTGTTATTAGAGCTGATGTTTCCAATTATTCTCAAGTGGAAGGCATGATTCAGAGAACGATAGATAATTTTGGTGAGATCGATATCCTAGTTAATAATGCAGGGATTTCCAATAGAACTCCAATCTGGGATGTTTCTCAAGAGGAAGTTGATAGAACTATTTCTATCAACTTGAAAGGTACTCTTAACTGCTGCAAAGCTGTCATCAATCAAATGAGAAAACAGAGAAGAGGTAGCATCGTGAACATTTCTGCTTTGGCTGGAACTAGTGGCTTGCTACCCGCTAGTGTCCATTATTGTGCTTCCAAAGCTGGAATAATTGGTCTAACCAAGTCGTTGGCTATCCATGCTGCTCCCTACAACATTAGTGTAAATGCTGTTGCACCTGGTCAGCTAGACAGTCCGGATCTAAGAAGTTCGCGAACTGCCGAACAGATGCGGGAGCTCAGGAGAAGAATTCCAATGGGAAGACTAGGGAGGATAGAAGAAGTTGCGGAGACCGTGGTTTTTTTGGTTTCAGGCAATACCGGTTTTGTAACTGGTGAGACTATCAACATAAACGGAGGTGTCTATATGGACTAAGGAGCAATAGTGAGGCAGAACGTAGGCCGCCAGAATCGATTTGGCGGTGATCTGAACCAAGAGGGACAAGATAAGATAAGGAGGATTAAAGTGAGACATGAGGATAAGGTTATAGGTTCGTGGATAGTTAGGTTAGTATTGGTTATGGTGCTCATCCTTTCGTTTGCGCTGGGATCAGGAGCCGGCGTAGCAGCTGAAGAGAAGGCCAAGATCGAGTACTTCTCGTGGCTTGCTGCGGAAGTGACAATGGGTAAATGCATAGAGGAACTGGTACAAATCTTTGAGATTCTCAATCCCAATGTTGACGTCGAAGTTCAAGCAGTGACTTTTGGGGACAAACTACCCATCTTTCTGACAAGATCTCAAGGTGGTCAAGCCCCTTCTTTATCGCGTTGGACTGATGCTGACATGCAACTACTAATATCAAAAGGTTTAGCTGCTGATCTGAAGCCTTTCATTGATGAAGAGGGTCCTGGATTCCTGGACCAATGGATTGAGGGGTCCTTCGACCTTGTAATTAAAGGTGATCAAGTCTTTGGGATGCCCGAAGAGAACATGCCCGTTTGTTTGGTTTACAATCAGGATTTGTACAGAATCGCTGGGCTTGATCCAGATGGTCCACCAGGAACACGGGAAGAATTTCTGGAATATGCCAAGAAACTCACTCGTGATACTGATGGTGATGGAAAAACTGACCAGTGGGGTTTTGGGATGATCGGTGCTAAGTCCCCGGCTCTGTTCCTCAGGTTTGACCCCTGGCTTTGGGGGCCCGGAGGAGAATACATAAAGATGACAGCCAATGGACCTCGATCAGCTTTGGATACAGCAGAGGCGTTGGACGGCTTTAGATTCTTTATCGAGCTTTACACTAAGCATGAGGTTGTACCTCCTGGTCCTACCTCAGCTGCTTCTATGGACGTCAGGAGGATGTGGGTCAACGAAATGGCTGCCATGGGCCTCGGCGGAGGGTTTGAGATGGGAGCCGTGTCTGGTATTAATCCAGAATGGCCTCTTACAGAAAAATTGCGGTTAGCTGCGGTACCCGTACCTGCCGGTAGAAAGAAAGTAACCGCTGGCCATATTGGCTATTACGCTCTCAGCCCAGAATGCAAGAACCCCGAAGCAGCTTGGAGATTTCTTAGATTTATGACCAATCATTTCGCTCAAGCAAGAATGTTCGAGTACCAGGGGTTTGTTGCAGGGCGAAAAGACATCGTCAGCTCGTACAAAATACAAAACAACAACTTCGCGCGAGTATCAGCTTCTGAGGCTGTGTATGGGAAATTCCCTCCGCAGATTCCTGAGTGGTCGGAAGCTAGGGAGTACTTTTTGGTAGCAATTCAAGAAGCCCTAACTGGTGTTAAGAGTCCCGGCGAAGCTTTGCTTGATGCTCACGAGGAAATAAACAGACTTCTCGAGAGGGCCTACGGCGGTTAGCCGATCAAGCTAGAAAGCTTAGAGAGGGTGACAGTTTGGTGGTTTCCGACTTCAGACTGTCACCCCCGTCTGAATGGAATTAATGCAAAATCCTTAGTCAGTCAAGAAATGGGTATTATCAGCATTCACGACCATTGTCACATTGCTGCTACCTCAATAGCAGGAAAGGACGGGAATTCATGAAGTCTCATTCCCTATCGAAAAGGGGACATTTCGTGCAGGCTCCATACCTCTTCATACTGCCGGCCTTCTTGATCTTGTTCTCGGTGGTGGTTTTTCCCGCCATAATGACTCTGCGTTATAGTTTCTCCACTTCCGAAGGAAACTTTACGCTGGACAATTATTCATACCTGTTGTCAGACAAACTATTCTTTTCAGCCTTTAAGAACACACTCATGTTCGTGGGGGGTAGTGTTGCGTTCCAATATATTATTGGGCTAGGAATGGCTCTACTCTTGAATCTGGAATTCAAGGGAAGACCGATTTTTAGACTTATCGCTTTGCTTCCATGGATGATTCCTGATGTAATCTCAGGTGTAATTTGGAAATGGACACTTGATCCTACTTTCGGCTTTTTGAATGACTTCCTGCTGAAGTTAGGGTTTATTGATGAAGGCATTCTATGGCTTTCCAAATCACACTTAGCTTTACTTTGTACGGTATCTGTTAACATATGGAGGGGATTTCCTTTCGTCATGATTATTCTGCTTGCCGGTTTGTCATCTATACCTGGTCAATTATATGAGGCAGCGTCAGTTGATGGGGCAAAGAGGATTCAAAGATTCTTGTACATTACGCTGCCAAGCTTAAGAGGTGCGACTATCGTCGCCTTGGCTTTGGCTACGGTGTGGGAGTTCAGGCGTTTTGGCCTAATCATGGCATTTACCCGTGGTGGCCCCGGTCGAGCTACCGAGGTTTTTTCAACCTTTGTCTACAAGCAGTATTTTGAATTCTTCCGATTTGAATATGCATCCGCGACGGCAATAGTAATTAGCGCGATCATATGCGTGATCAGTTTGCCTTATTTGTATACTATCATGAGACAGACATAAAGATAGGGAGCTCTGTGAAGATTATGACTATGTACATCGGCTATCGGGGGATTGCCAATAAGATTTTGCTTTATGTTGTTTTGTGCCTAATATCTATGGCCATCTTGTTTCCAATCGTATGGATGCTCCTCAGCTCATTCAAGACTGATGCTGAGGCTTTGAGATCGCCTATTACGTGGTTTCCTCACAATCCAACCGTGGAGAATTATGTGAAGATTTGGCAGATAAAGCCCTTTCTGCTATTCTTTCTAAATAGCATCATAGCTGCTGGAGGAACAGCATCCATATCCACGATTATAGGTTGTCTTGCGGGATATGGGTTTTCCAGATTCATGTTTTTTGGACGCACATTTTTGATAGGCCTTTTCTTGGTGACGCAAATGTTGCCAGGAGTATTATTCATTGGCCCTTACTTTAAGATACTCAGTTTTACCCATTTGTATAACACGCGCATCGGTGTAATAATTGCCTATGTTACTTTGTGCCTTCCATTCTGCGCATGGATGTCCAAGGCGTTCATTGATACCATTCCGAAGGAATTGGATGAATCTGCTATGATAGATGGTGGTTCTCGCCTTACAGTGTTTTTTAGAATAGTTATGCCATTAGCCTTACCGGGAATAGCTGCCACATTTATCTTTGGGTTCCTACTGGCGTGGCAAGATCTGTTACTGGTTTCAGCTTTGACCTATTCGGAATCCTTGCAAACAGTTACACTTGGCATAGCGCGATTGATAGGAGAATTTCGTGTCAGATGGACCATGTTAATGGCCGGATCTTTGGTTGGTATGATGCCGGCGATAGTCCTATATTCTATTATGCAAAGGCATTTGGTGAAAGGGCTTTCTGTTGGGGCGGTAAAGGGGTGAGTATCAAAGTCTACATTTGCTGTTTGCAGATTGAGGTCTTGCAGGTGCTGGGGATACTTCAGTCTGGAGACCTTATGCCACCAGATACCTGTTTTGAGGAAGTCTTTCTTGTTACAAAGTTTACCGGAAACTCCTAATCCTTTCCGCGTGGAGGAGGTGAAAGATAACAAAAGAAGGGCTTATTGGCTCATGGTGAAGTGGAACTTTCAAAGATAGAAGTACGAAGGATCGGGCTTCCTTTTTGGGAGCCCTAGAAGATGGACTATATCTTGAAGGAGGGATGGAATATGCAGATTCGTGAAGTACGGGTGATTCCGATTGACATACCTTTCAAAAAAGCCTTCAAAATCGCCAAGGGAACGGCAGAAGTCGCGAGACATGTTCTCGTATTAATACGGGATAAGGAAGGTATGGTAGGCTTCGGTGAAGCATCGACGATGACCTCATATACTTCAGAATTTCAAGAAGGCGTGATTAAGGCTGTCAATGAGTACTTTGTGCCGTTGGTCTTGAATAAGGATACAGAAGATATATGGAAACTAAGGGAAAGCTTCGATACAGTCCTCCACGACAATACTTATGCAAAAGCGGCCGTTGAAATTGCGCTTTTTGACCTATTAGCCAAGGAAAGGGAAATCCCTGTATATAAGCTATTGGGGCCTCTCAGAAGGAAAGAAGTACCAGTTCTCATAGCGATAGGCCAGGGTGATCTGGATAGTATGGTCAAAGAAGCAGAAGAACTTGTGGATGCTGGCTTTACCACAGTTAAGGTTAAAATAGGAGGCGAGCCGAAGGATGATCTGCAAAAGATCAAAGCGATAAGAAATGCAATCGGAGATCAGATTTCACTGAGAGTAGATGCTAATCAAGGTTACAGGCGACCCCAGGCCTTATCTGTACTTCCACTCATGGAGGAATTTGGCATTGAGTTAGTTGAGCAGCCGCTGTCTCGAAATGACATGAAAGGAGCGGCAGAACTGGCGCGTAAATTGCAAACTCCAATTATGGCAGATGAAAGTGCCTATAATGCATCTGACGTATTTGAACTCGCTTCAGTCGGTGCGGCTTCAATAATAAACATTAAGATAATGAAACCGGGAGGATTGATTGGTTCTTTGCAGATGTCCGAAGTAGCTGATGCGGCTGATCTTACCTGCATTGTGGCAAGCATGCCCGAGTTCGGTGTCGGGACTGCAGCAGGCATACATTTTGCTGCAGTAGCCAAGAATATTGAGCTTGCCTGCGAGCTGGCCGGCCCATGCATGTTAACAGGCGAGGATATTATCGAGGAGGACATTCGACCCGTGAATGGTGTGGTGAAGTTGCCGTCGGGACCGGGTCTGGGAATAACCCTTAAGAAAGAATATCTGGATGGATAAATTGCACAATTGAATCTCACTTAGGGCTGTGTAGTACGGAAAACTGGGTGATTCGGAAGGGAAAGAATAGATACCCACACCTTTACAGGCGTGGTGCTTAGCGGATTTTCAAGCAGAGCTTGTCCTGCTTCGCAGGAAACTGCTCTCATCCCCACCTTCACAGGCGGGGAGTTCCCGCTAAATTAAATAAGATTCGGTAAATTTCCTTTGGAAAAAAAAGGGGGTCTCAGGGGGCAAATCCCCCTGACTCTCTTGTTTTGCTCTTCAAAGACTTTTAGGGGAAGTATTTAACCATCTCTCATGTCGAGGGGAGAGTGACCGGTGAACAGAAGATATATCTGAAAGGAGATTTCTAGATGTCTACTCTACGGTATCGTTGTCTTGGCCGTACTGGATTATTGGTTTCAGAGCTCTGTTTGGGGACAGTGGCCTTTGGATGGGAGGGTAGTGAAGAAACCTCGCGTGCTATTATTGATCGCTTTCTGGAAGCGGGGGGAAATTTCTTTGATACTGCGGACTGCTACGGAGAGAATCCTGGTGCGTCAGAAGAGACGATCGGACGTGCTTTAAAAGGTAGACGGCAGAAGATTGTTCTGGCTACGAAGGGATTCTTTCGTACCGGGCCAGCTGCAAACGACGTGGGACTCTCTCGGGTACATATCATGCAGGCAGTTGAGGCAAGCCTAAAGCGTCTGCAGACCGACTATATTGACCTTTACTACGCGCACTGTTGGGACAATAGGACCCCTTTGGAAGAGACTCTTTCTGTCTTGGACAACCTGGTGAGAAGCGGCAAAGTGTGCTATCTAGGAGCCTCCAACTTCGCCGCGTGGCAACTAATGAAGGCTCTTGGGGTAAGCGACCGATACGGTTGGCAGCGATTCGCCTGTCTTCAACCACTATACAGTCTGGTGGCCCGAGATATCGAGCGAGAACTCCTTCCTCTTTGTTCCGAGGAAGGTCTAGGGGTAATCGCTTGGAGCCCCTTGGGTGGGGGATTGCTGTCTGGGAAGTATAGCCGGGAAAAAACACCACCTTCAGATAGTCGGCTTGGTCGTGCTTCGGATTTTGCAGAAGTAAATTGGAGACGCCTGGCTACCGAGCGAAACTTTCGTATTCTTGATACTGTTCGGAGAGTTGCCGAAGCGCGAGGTAAGAGCTGCGCGCAGGTGTCTCTGGCCTGGGTAGGACAACAGCCGCACATCACTGTACCTATCATCGGTGCAAGGACTATCGAGCAGCTGGAAGATAATCTTAGTTCCGTGGGGTTGGGTCTCACACCAGAGGAAATCAAGACTCTCGATGACGTAAGCCAAATTGAAGATGGATACCCCTACCGTGTGATCCGTAGCTTGGCCCGATAAAGGAGAACTGTTGGCTGCGTATCCCACTAGTGCTGGTTTTTTGAGAAAGACTGATTCGATTTATGCCACTTCTGTTAACGGTTACTAGCTTAACAGGAGATTTTCTAGAGTAGAGTTGCACGAAGTTGTCCGTGGGTGTCTACAAGGGAGTAAGGAAGCAAGAATCATGGTTTTGTTACTAGGGATCTCCAAGAAAAGATCTCGATGTGACCACATACCGAAGCTGCCGTACAAGACAATTTCATCCTTTGAGTTTCTTGAAGGACTAATTCTTGAAGAGGTGGATGTATGAACTTGGATACCTGTAAAAGAAAGGTTTGTGAGAGTATCGATGAAAGGAAAGAGGAACTAATATCTATTGGGGAAAAGATACTCGAGAATCCAGAGTTAGGATTTAGGGAAGAAGACACAGCTAGACTGGTAAAAGAGATGTTTGAAGAAATGGGAATCAAATATAGAGATAGAATAGCTTTGACGGGTATTAGAGCAATAATTCCTGGGAGAAAAAGTTGTCCAAATATTGCCGTCCTTGGAGAAATGGACGCAGTCATATCACCAGATCATCCCCGCGCCGACAAGAAAACGGGGGCCGTACATGCTTGCGGTCATCACGCTATGATAACAAATCTACTCGGGGTTGGGTTTGGACTGATTGATTCAAATGTGATGAAGGATTTAGATGGGTCTGTAACGCTCTTCGCGGTCCCGGCCGAAGAATATATAGAAATCGAATTCAAAAAAGAATTGATAGAACAAGGCAGAATACAACTTATTGGCGGAAAACAGGAGTTGGTGAGATTGGGAGAGTTTGACGACATAGATATGGTAATGATGTTCCATCCTGCACCCAACACAACGAATAGAGTTGTTCGGACAAATCTGAGTATGAGTGGGTTCATTGGGAAGTTCGTCAGATACAGAGGAAAGGGCTCTCACGCAGGAGTTGCACCAGAAAAGGGAATAAATGCACTAAATGCAGCTATGATAGGATTGCAAGCCATAAACTCCTTAAGAGAGACTTTCAGAGATGATCATTGTATTAGGGTTCATCCAATAATAACTAGAGGTGGAGAAGCAGTGAACATAGTCCCAAGCGATGTGAGAGTGGAATTGTACGTCAGAGCAAAAAGCATGGATGTGCTCATAGAGACCAATAAAAAAGTCAACAGGGCGCTTGAAGCCGGAGCAATTGCTATAGGATGCAACATTGAGATAGAGGACATGCCTGGATATATGCCGATGATCTCAAATAATTTGATGGCAAGAGTATTTTCAAACAACGCTTCAGAAATTGTAGGGACAGAAAATGTAGACGAAGCTCATTTCCACAGCGCTGGATCTAGCGATGTAGGTGACGTCACCCAAGTAATTCCAGGTATCCAGTTACTTGCAGGAGGATTTGAAGGAGGATTGCACGCAAGGGATTTCAAAGTTGTTGACAAGGAAATGGCCTACATAATACCGGCTAAAATAATGGCTATGACCATAGTGGATCTCCTCTCCGAGAAAGCAAATTTGGCGAAGCAAGTTTTGAAAGAGAGAAAAGGAAGTAAAGAAAAATACCTAAATCAGATCAAAAATATGAAAAAAATAATTAAAAAGGAATATATGGAATCCTAATAGTCACAAGTAAAATAGTAACTGCTATCAAATCTGATAAGAAATATTGGAAGATAAAAAATGCTTAATAAATTAGTGCCTGTTTTAGATGCAAAGCTAAAACTGTTAGAAAAGGAAGGCCGACTAAAAGGAAAGGAAAAAGTTATTGTTGATATAGTGCCCCCCGGAGATGGATTTGGTAGAAAAATAGTGATGGGTGATAAGCGCACTCTTTTGAACTTTGCCTCAAACAGCTACCTGGGTATTTCTAATGACCCAAGATTAATTAAAACTGAACATGAAGCAGACCTAAAGTTTGGCGTTGGTCCCGGTGCTGTTAGGTTTATTTCTGGAACACAGGAGCCTCATATTAAGCTGGAGGAAAAGTTAGCCCAGTTTTATAAAAAAGAGGCGGCTATGATATTTAGTTCTGCTTATGCTGCTAATTGTGGGGCCATTGCTCCACTAATGGATAAGGATGCCTGCATCATCAGCGATGAGTTAAATCATAATAGTATCATTATGGCCATAAGATTTGCTGGAGTCAGCCGGGATAGAAAAAGAATTTATGCTCATTCTAATATGGATGAGTTAAGAAAGTGCATAGATGAATTTGTGGGCAAGGCAAGGCGATTAATCATAGTAAGCGACGGTGTATTTAGTATGAGAGGAGACTATGCTCCACTAAAGGATATAGCTAATTTAGCCAAGGAGTATGAGGCAAAATTTAAAGAAGGAATTATAACCGTTGTAGATGACTCACACGGCATAGGAGCTTATGGGAAGAGGGGAAAGGGAACCCCAGAGGTTACGCAGGAAGATAGGATTGATATAATATCAGCAACATTAGGAAAGGGCCTGGGGACAGATGGGGGCTTTATTGTATCCAGTGAAAAAGTCATTGAATATTTGAGAGAGACCTCTCCTTTATATATATATTCAAATCCAATAAGCTCAGGCATAGCAAGTGCTGCTCTGAAGGCACTACAGATTCTAGATAGTGATGAAGGGCAAGAACTATTGGAAAGACTAAAAGAAAATACTGAATATTTTAGAAAGAGAATAAATGAGATTGGCTTTGAGACAATTGAAGGGATTCATCCTATTGTTCCTATCTTAATTGGTGAGCCCATTAAAGCCAAACAAATGGTCTCTCATCTATACCAAAAGGGAGTATATGTTATAGCTTTAACTTATCCTGTTGTTCCTAAAGGTCAAGATACCATAAGAGTTCAAATATCAGCTTCCCATACAAGGCGAGATCTTGATTATGCCTTAGAGTCATTTGAAGAGGCAGGAAGAAAAGAAGGTATCTTGTAGTGAAAACTAGCTCTAAATTAGAATTAATACCAATAGGTTCAAATTATAAATCTATCCTGCCAAAACATCCCCTACCAGATCCTCTCCCAGAAAAGATGAAGGCATGGGTTACTTACAGGGGAGGAAAAACTGTCTTAGAGGAGATTCCCTTGCCAAGGATGCTGGCCGATGATGTTTTAGTAGAACCCCTATGGATTTCTATGTGTGCTTCTGACGTAAACAAATTTATAAATCTAACTGGTGATCAAAAGAAGACCATATTTGGTCATGAATTTGCGGGAAGAGTTGTTGCGGTGGCTGAAAATGTTAATAAGGCTCTTATTGGTCAAATAGTTGTTGTTGAGGAGCATTACCCATGCCTAAACTGTAGTTCATGTCTAGAAGGAAAATTTGATAGATGTCAGAAGGAAGGTTTTCTTGGCTGGTATGAATCTGGTAATGTAAAGGATTGGCTAAGAAATGGAGCTTTTGCAGAGTTTGTCTCTATACATGAGTCTTGTCTAAAACTGACGCAGGACATAGAGGAGTTAAATTTCTTTCCCTCGTTGGCAGAACCATTAGGAAATGCAGTTAAGATGGCAAGAATTGTTAAAGAAAAATGTGGCAGAATGCCAGAGACGCTTCTTATATGGGGTGGTTGCGGTGCTCAGGCACTCTATATGGTTCCCTACTTTGCCAGTAAGGGTGTTAAGAATTTTGTTCTAATTTATAGAGGAAAACCAGCTATGATGTATATGAGAGGATGTATAATGGATCTAGATGCGAACTTCTACTTTGTCACTTCTGAAGATCAAAGTGAGTTAAAGCTATTAAAAAAAGAACTTAGGCAAGAAGATGGATTTATAAGTATTGAATTAACCGGACAGGAAAAGCTGCAAAAGATGGTGATAGACTATGTTTCTCCCAAAGGTAAGATATTTTATTATGGCCTTCCTCAAGGAGGAAGAAAAGTCATAATTCCAGGCACTAACATAGACATTCATACCTTTGTAACTGGTAAGGCAGGAATTGAAGAGTTAAATCTTAATGGGGTTAAAGCAATTAGGGTAATGGGTAGGGACAATGAATCATGGAAGGAAACCATTGAAGCATTAAAAATTAACGCACAGTTAAGAAAAGAAATTATGAAACCATTTGTTATGGCAGGTACCACAGAAAATATTGGAGACTTAGTTGAGTATCTAATTGATAATGGTATTAGATATAACCAAGAACCATACGGACCAA
>Ga0315541_1002873_pt1 | contig 13787 bp, 13 predicted proteins | sample SalMarSW160190MG_FD_203095 | JGI IMG/M metagenome (GOLD analysis project Ga0315541, IMG submission 203095) | Salt marsh sediment microbial communities from the Plum Island Ecosystem LTER, Massachusetts, United States - Salt Marsh Sediment SW1601-190 ...
CGACCTAGCATATGATGACAGTTTAAATCTAGAATATCTAGTACCATGCCATCTCATCATTCCATTATCAACTAATGGAAAATGATTCAGTCGTTACGGGTCAACTAAGAATTAATTTTTGCGATAACATTTCTAATTGTTTCTCCTGTATATTTTCTACGATGAGAAATATAACTACATTGCGCAAATTTATCATATAATCTAGAAATTTCTAATAATGATTTTTTATTCACGCCATTATTTTGTAAGATTTCTATCACTTTCAAGATAATTTCTGTCTGTTTCTTCTTAAGTTGAATAAAAGGCTTCAATTGGGCTAATATCTTTTTTACTTGATTAGCTCCTTCTATTGAATACTGAGTCATTATAGTACCTCTTCGTTTATCCGCTCTTTTGTGCATATATCCATAACCGATTTGATTCTTAATCCAATAGAGAATCTTTTCGTTATTGCTATCCTGATAAAAACGAACTGAAGGATAAACAACAAAACCAAATTTATGCCTTTTACTTGGTTTGAATTGTAACAAAACACTTCCATCGCCATCGAGAAAACCAGCAATGTAGGATAATGTTATTTTATTAATTCTTTGTCTTCCCACGGTATTGTCTTAATTAATTATGTGGTCTAAGCATCTTTATTACACCACAAAATCCATAAAGATTCCACCGTTATTAGCTAGATTGTCATATGTGATTACTCACATAAGTTGCATCTATTGATACAATGGAAGACTTCCCTCAAGTATCAACGCCTGCGGCAGATAGGGACCAACCTGGCTTACGCCGGTCTGAACCCAGCTCGCGTAGGATTTTAATTGGCGAACAGCCAAACCCTTGGGAGCTTCTTCACCCCCAGGATATCCTGAGCCGACATCGAGGTGTCAAGCAGGCCCGTCGCTATGGACGCTCGGGACCTATTAACCTGTTATCCCCGGAGTAGCTTTTATCTGATAATCTTCCGCGGTTCTACAACCCACGGTCGGTTCACTAAGTTCTGCTTTCGCAACTGCGCGGCATATCCGCCTTGCAGTAAAGCCGGCTTGTGCCTTTACACGACCGGTCCGATTTCCATCCGGACTTAGCCGACCTTATAAACGCCTCCGTTACTTTTTGGGAGGCTAGCGCCCCACTAAAACTACCCAGCACCCACTGTCCCAAGGATTTAACCAAGGTTAGAAGTACCATTTTGAAAGACGGCTATTTCACTGGCGGCTCCACTCAACCCGAAAGTCAAGCTTCAAAGCCTCACCGCTATGCTACGCATTCAAAACAATACCCCAATGAGAACCTATAGTAAAGCTTCCGGGGTCTTTCCGTCTTGCCGCAGGTAGGGGGCATCTTCACCCCCACTGCATTTTCACCGGGCTCCTCGTGGAGACAGTTTCCCAGTCGTGACGCCATTCGTGCAGGACTGAATTTACCAGTCAAGGAATTTCGCTACCTTAGGACAATTCATTTATGTTAACTCATGATCGCCCATGAGATCGGACTATATCATCCTCGCTATTTCTCTTTTCTAAAAACGCGAGGTCTGGCGTATAGTCTCTGAGGATTTTCAGGCAAAGAATTAAGATAATCTTGAAGAGAATACTTTCTCTTTCTTCCCTTACCTTCATTTAACTTCTCTCTTAATCGAATTATCTCCTTTAATCCTTCTGAAGTTAAATGACTATGATTATCAACTAACTTTGCTATCTTGCTAAAGATAGAAAAATTTCTTTTTGTCTTAGAGGAAAGAAAATTAAATCTTTTAAAGAACGGAATTACTCGTTCATTGATGGCCAAAGGATTTATAACAAGATATATCCAAATACCATCTCGTCGTTGATTTAATTTTCCGCAACCTAAGTGTTTTTTTAGTAAAGTTAAAACAGTTTTATCCTTTTGGGCAACACTAAAAGCCAAAATGACTTGCCATTTCATAGTATGGTCATCTCTTTTACGAAGTGAAACAACAAAGCTTCCTTCGCCATCAACAAATCCTGATAGATAATGACCTACTGAAATTGGAATTTGTTTTAACCATTGTTGTTTTTGATTCATCTTTTTATTTTTGATTCTTTGTCTAAATCTTTCCTGCGGATTGCCTGCACTGACATATTGTTACTGATTATTTAATAATCGAGTAATGCCAGATACTCAGGGTTTCCCGCATATGGCCAGATTTTACAACTACTGTAGTCCATTTAATAGTTATTGCCGACATTCACCAGGGCTTCGGGCCTTAGCATCCTGCACCTTCTATCAATAAAAGATAGTCCAATGATGTATTCTATAATATTTACAACAAACACCATCAACTAATTTTACTAAACAGAAGGTGCAGGACACCTCAACCGTTAACCTTCTGGCATTGGTCAGGCGTCACCCCCTATACATCCTCTTACGAGTTAGCAGGGAGCTGTGTTTTTGATAAACAGTCGCCAGGAATCTTTTGCTGCGGCCCACTTAAAGCGGGCGAGGCTTATTCCGAAGTTACGCCTGCTGTTTTGCCGAGTTCCTTCACAAGGAATCACCCGTTCGCCTTGGGCTACTCGCCCTGCCCACCTGTGTTGGTTTGCGGTACGGACCCAGTATTTCTAATTTTAGAAACTTTTCTTGGAAGCTTGCTCACTTGAATCAACTCCCCCGAAAGAGAATCTTTTCTCAACTCTTGGACTGCGTCTGCCGGATTTGCCAAACAGACATCCTTAAGCCAAGAACGGCAATCCAATAAGCCGCTCAAGCTACTAACCTTCGTCCTTCCGTCAAAAAATACTGGGGGGACGGAATATTAACCGTCTGTCCATCGCTAAACGCCTGCCTGAACAGGTCGTTAACTTAGGCCCGCCTAACCCTTGGCTGATGTTCATTGCCAAGGAAACCTTGGGCTTTCGGCGATCCGGTATCGCACCGGATTTGCGGTTACTCATGCCAACATTCTCACTTCTTTGGACTCCACCAAATCTCGCGATTTAACTTCATTGCCCAAAGAACGCTTCCCTACCCCCGGCGCCTTTCAAAGAAAGGCACCGAGCTGTGTCTTCGGTATCAAGCTTAGCCCCGTTAAATTTTCGGCGCAAGATTTCTAAACTAGTGAGCTGTTACGCACTCTTTAAAGGATGGCTGCTTCTAAGCCAACCTCCTAGCTGTTAAAGAAACCTTACTTCCTTTTCCACTGAGCTTTCAGCCAAAGGCTGATCCCCACCAGAGGCGGGGAGATTTAGGGACCTTAGACGACAGTCTGGACTCTTTTCCTCTTGACTATGGAGCTTCGCCCCCACAGTCTGACTCCTATGCTTTAATCTTACAGTATTCGGAGTTTGATTGGATGCAGTAGGAAAATCCATCCACACCCATTCAGCGCTCTACCTCTGTAAGTGAACACATAAGGCTAGCCCTAAAGCTATTTCGGGAAGAACCAGCTATTACCAAGCTCGATTAGCTTTTCACTTCTAGCCACAGCTCATCCCCTGGCATTACGCGACCAGTGGGTGCGGACCTTCCCCGTCGATTAAGACGGGTTCATCCTGGCCATGGCTAGCTCGCTTTGGTTTCGGGTCGTATCCAGACGACAATCCGCCAGAGGCGGACAAACGGGCTATTAACCCTCGCTTTCACTATGTCTCCGTCCTAGAAGGACTTAAACAAAGCCGCCTAGATACACTCGTTGGCTCATTCTGCAAAAGGCACCCCGTCACCCACAATTACGCAAGCGTAATCGGGGCTCCGAGTCTTTGTAGGCTTATGATTTCAGGTTCTATTTCACCGCCCTCATCGGGCTACTTTTCACCTTTCCCTCACGGTACTAGTTCACTATCGAACACAAAGAGTATTTAGTCTTGGCAGAATAGGACTGCCCGCTTCCCATGAGACAGTCTGGTCCCATGGTACTTAAGAATAATAATTAGGAGTATAAAGGGGTTTTCGTCTACGGGACTATTACCCTCTTTGGTTTTGCTTCCCAGCAAATTTAACTAACCAACCTCTATTTATTGGACTCCCTCCGAAGTCTCCAGCTGTCGCTTAAAACGACGACTGGATACTCCAGAACATTATTACCTTACAACCACCGTTCGCGCTAAACAAAAGTAAAACGCGAACGATTTTAGACTTCTCCCTTTTCGCTCGCCGCTACTCAGGGAATGAATCCGCCAAAGGCGGACTTGTTTTCTTTTCCTCCGGGTACTGAGATGTTTCACTTCCCCGGGTTCCCTGCCCAATCATTCGACCGGGCTGATATTGCTTATCGCAAAATCAGGTTTCCCCATTCGGACATTCTCGGATCAAAGGTTGCTAGACACCTCACCGAGACTTATCGCAGTCACGCCACGTCCTTCATCGGCTCTTTATGTCAAGGCATCCATCATAGGCCCTTATGTTACCCCGCGCCTTTTCTGTTGAATCTTTTTAATCTTTTTAATTTGGGTTTTGAGAATAAAGATCCCTCGGGGAACTTTGCTCCCAAAACAGAGTAATTAGTAACCGCTAATTTTTATTTTTTACCTGCTTTAATTTCAGTTGTTAAAGAACAAACAAAAAAGACCGCTATAGAAAGCGGTCTTTGTCTAAGAAACAAAACAAATACATTCAGTCATAACATACCGCTTTCTATATTTAATAGTCTTTTCGTTTTATTCATATTTCTTTCTCTATGATAAAATTAATAGAATCTCTTGTCAAGACCTTTACAAAAACCATTCCGGCATCGTCAACCAGCTACTTAACCTTCTGAAACATCTTTCTTAAATTTACTAAGGATTTGACCAGCTAAATCTTTGCCCCCTAAACCAAAAGCTAAACCAATAGCAATGGCTAAGGCAGCTACAAAGCCGGTAAAAATCGTCTGAATCAAGGCCGGTACAATACCCAATTGAAGCAAGGCGGCTAAGACACCAAAAATCAGCACGGCCCATTTAGTGACCGCTCCTAAGAAATTACTTCCTTTTAAGCTTGCTGTCTCCACGCTGGCTTTAACCAGTCTCTGTAAAAAGTTGGCGATTAAAACAGCCGCTAATAGAATAAGGACAGCCACAATCAAGTGAGGGATATAAAAGAGAATTCGTTTAAGAAAGTCTGTTACTTGAGGTAAATTAAGAATATCAGTGGCGGCCATCAAGAAAACAATAATGAAAAACCACTTAACTAATTCGCCAATAAATTTACCCGAATCCAACTTCAAATTAGCCCTCTCTAAACTTTTCTTAAATCCTATTTTTTCCAAAATCTGGTCAATTCTTAAGACCCGAATAATCTGAGAAACTAACTTGCCCAAAACTATCGCAATCAGCCAACCAATAATAAAAATAATAACCGCTCCTAAAAGATTTGGCAAAAAACCAATAAAACCAGACCAAAGCGTCTGGAGAGAAGCCGTTACTACCTCTGTCCAACTCTGAACTACCATTTTTTTCACCCCCTTTCTTTAATTAATTATTTTATCTTTTGACAATTTTTAAATACCTTTACTAAATATTAACATAAAAATCCATTGCTCACCTGTGGATAAGTTAGAAATCAAAAACCCGCCTTCTGGAAAGCGGATTTTTGGGAAAAGTGGGCGGAGGAGGAATCGAACCTCCGACCTCTTCTTTATCAGAGAAGCGTTCTAACCACTGAACTACCCGCCCAATTTTATTACAGAGATGCGCTCTAATCGCCGAGCTACACGCTCTAATAACAAGTCCTATTCTAACAAAAAATACTTACCTAGGCAAGTATTTTTCTCTTTACAGTTGCAATCTCGTGTAGTTGTCCCAAAAGCCGATATTTAGGGCGGTTCGGCCAACACCCTGAAGTTGAAAATAGAATTCTCAATTCTCAACTTTAATCGACACCCCATATATATTAACAGACAACAGATAAATGTTCCTGTTAAAAAATATATAGAAAGGAGGTGTTTCGCATAGAAAATCCATTACGCTGATTCCGACCCACCCGCATGGTTATGAGATTAGCCCGAAAATCTCCGTGCCATCCATTGCCTCATAAATCCATTACACATAATTCCGGAACAAGCTACACCAATAATTGCTTTTTCTACCGCACACTCTCAAAGATTGAGAATGTGGTTTGATTGTGAAGTGCTTTTTCAACTTGATTTAACTCAATTATACCGCCCTGTGAAATGTAGTCAAGTGGAAAATCAGTACGGGATTTCTAAAAAGGATGACTGAAATTTGTATCTAATCAATGTTTACGAACTATCATTCTATGACGAAGATGCTATCTAGAATAGAGTTTACCATTTTTACTAATTTTTCATGATGCCTTAAGCAATATTTATACAACTCTTCACCGCCTATCTTTATAGGATTATACTTTACACTACCGCTCCTAGATATTACCTCTGAATAGTCGTATTTAAGCTCCCAAGGATAATGCGCAGCCATATCTCTTTTACTAATTTGGATACCATCACTTAAAAATTCCTTAACCCATTTTTCGTTAGTCAGAATTAACAAAATATCTTTTGATAAATACTTACTACCCAAATTATTCTTTAACACATTTTCTAAACCCTTAAAAGGATGCCCCTTCTTTCGTCTATCTCCATAAATGTAATAAATTACGTAAGCTAACAAATCCAACGAGGCTTTAAATTGAAATTGAAAAGCCTCGAACTCATATCTTATCTTATCTCCAGAATGTATCAAATGAGAGCTTCCCCACTGGCCAGACGAACTTCTTGAAAATAGATTTGCAAAATCAATCAATGCTTTTTTATGCTCCTGCTTAAGCTTATTTATATTTGACAAATGATGTTTTAAGGCACAAATCTTGTCCTCTAAAAGAAATACTCTATGGAATAACATCTCATCAAAGGAAAGATTCTTAACTGCTTCCTTTTTTAAGGAGAGACCTGGCACGCCGTGATATCTTTGGATGTCCCTTATTTTAGCAAAAACAGGAATATATGCACGTATTTTTTGCTCATTATATTCTTTAACCGCCTTTTTTATTTCCTTCTTTGTTGGTGATATTCTTTTATTAACCATTATAATATATATTATTCTAAAAAGGGCCTAAACTTGCCTTTGATTTTTCCACTATTTTCTCTAATCTTTTCCACTATTCACCTTTTTCCCTTAACTCTTTTCCATAGTTCCTTAAGATCCACCCCGATACCATAAACTTCTGGAGATAATTTTAAAATACCCTGTTTTCTTGATACATTATTATCCCTTTTAATTACGATTTTTACATCAGCTTTTTGATCAATTATTTCAACAACAGCCCCTTTGTTAATCAAGTCTTCTATAACTTTTACCTGATCCGAAGTCAGAACTAAATTCTTTAACTTATCCATATACAAATTATTTTTTTCGCTTTGGTGGATTTAGCTGTCGCCCTGACGCAGATTCATAATCTATCCCCTTTGGAGATACTCTAGCTATAACTGCCGTGGCACTATCTTTCTTAGCACTCTGCCTCAAACGACCCAAGTCTCTAGAGGATGGGCGAGAAGAGCTTCCGCTTCTTGTTGCCTTAACCTGAACATTCCATTTTGTGCCTGATGGAAAAACAGCCTTTAAATCTGATGCGCCCTTGCTGCCCTTACTTCTAATCACGCTAGCCCCTCGAGATCTAAGAGCTTGAGCGACTTTCTGTTCTTTTTTAATACCGAATTTTATTTGCTTCATTATATTGATTCATTAATCCTTAGATTTAATATTTTTCGACCTTTATATCAAAATCCTCTTTTTTTCTTCAAATGTTCCGAATATTGCTTCCTTATCTTTTCTCGTAATAATGGATTAGAATTTAAAAAAGTAGATATCTCATCTATTAATTTTTCTGAATATTGCCCAGAATTATACTTTGGCTTCCAATAGTATTCATTTTTTAAAGTCTTTTTTATACCTTTTGCAAAACAATATGCCTCAAAATCATGAGATGTAAATCCTATCCCCTTACTAAGGCGTTTCTTGATTTGGACCATAGATTCTGTTCTTCGATAAGGATGTGTACTATCCATATCTTTGTATCTTTCAAGAATAATTGCCTTCTTTCCTTTTACCGAAGCAGATAAAACAATATCGGCTTTTTTAGTATTTCTCACAATAGCGATAGAATAAATAATAGGAATAGTAGCCCTATCTCCTAGTTTCTCTAAATCCTTGAACCTTTTGATCCAGAAATTAACGGACTGGAAATCTTCTTTATTAAATTGTTTTTTCAGAACAGAGATATCTCTCAAAGATTCCTTATCAGAAATCAAACTAATAAGTCCTGGGTTAAATTTTTCAGACAAAGGAATATTAAACCATTTCTCTATATATTCGAAATAATTTAATACTCCTCTTTGAAATACCCTAGAAAAATAAGGATTCAAGTCATCAATAATGAGATGAGCAGATTCATTTCTAATTTCAGAAATAAACTCTATATTCTTCCTCACAGGATCCATATTATTTGAGAAAACCTTTTTAAGGCATTCGTCTATAGTCAATGATTCCCTTTTTTGATTTCTCTTTTTCTTCCGAAAGATACTAAGCTTCTGAGCGCCGCTTGATTCAAAAAGATATGCTTTCAATAACAACTCCCACGCATTCGTAAACAAAATACTAAATACCTCTGTTCTGTACCCAGTGGTGGTTTTATTAAAATTTTCTAAAGCTAGTAAAAAAGATTCTTTACTTTTTTCAAGTAGCTTTCTTGTCAATTTTCTCATATTATCTGGTAAAGCTTATTATTCCTAATTTTAAAGTTATCCACATCCGACATATTCAAAGTTCTGAAAATGTTCGGTATAATATAATTATAGCAAACCTAAAAATAAGGTCAAATATGTTAACCAAAAAACAAAAACAAATCTTAGATTATATTAAGAAGTTTATCAAAGAAAATGACTATGCCCCCTCCCTCGAAGAGCTAAGAAAGCATTTTAGATTAGCTTCTAAATCTACAATCCATCAACACATAGAAACATTAAGAAATAAAGGCGAGCTAAAAAAACTTGATTATCAGGCGCGAGCTATAGAAATTTCTAAAGACAAAAAATCTGACTTGATGGAGATCCCCCTACTCGGGACTATTGCAGCTGGCGCGCCGATTGAGGCGATTGAATTTCCAGAGATAATTAGCGTCCCGAAATCCCAATTATCTAAATCGGGAGAACATTTTGCCTTACGAGTAAAGGGCGATAGCATGATCGATGAAGGAATTTTTGACAAGGATGTAGTGATTATCAGAAAACAGCCAGACGCGGAAAATGGAGAAACAGTTGTCGCTTTAATAAATAATGATGAGGTTACTCTTAAAAAAATCTATAAAGAAAAAAACAGGTTTCGGCTCCAGCCGGCCAATCCTAATCTGAAACCTATCTATGCCAAAGAGTTAGTTATTCAAGGAAAAGTTATTAGCGTCATTAGAAACTATGAAAAAGCAAAAGAAGCCAAAATAAAAAACAATGATAGTGAATTTGCCGCCGTGACCACAAATTATATCAACCAAACAGATATCAATTACAGAAAATCCCTGGGCCAGTATTTTACGCCTAAATCCATTAGAGAAATGCTGCTTGAAAAATTACCCAAGATAGAAAATCCTAAAGTCTTGGACCCGGCTTGCGGCACTGGCGAATTCTTAGTTACAGCCAAAAAATACTTTAACGATCCTGAACTGTATGGCTGGGATATAGACAAAAAATTAGTAAATATTTCCAGAAATCTAATTCCTGAAGCTAATCTCAATAAAACAGATTCCCTTCTGAATGAAGATTATGATAAATATGATTTTGTTATTGGAAATCCTCCCTATTATGAATTTAAAGCGCCGGAAAAAATTAGAAGAAAATTTGGCAGTATAATGAATGGTCGGACAAATATTTTTAGCTTGTTTGTCTATCAAGGACTCAATTGGCTAAAAGACGGCGGTTATCTGGCCTATGTTATTCCTCCATCCATGAATAACGGTGCCTATTTTTACAAATTAAGAAATTATATTATCCATAACGCCAACATTGAATATTTACAAGTTCTTAGAGATCCAAAGATTTTTCACGGCGCCTTGCAGTCAATAATGCTTCTTGTCCTTAAAAAAGGAAAAAATAAAGGCAACTATTTATTCAAGAAGAATGGTATTTTAATATTCAGCGAAGGCGCTAAATATCTACAAAGAATATTTAAAGACAAAGCAACGCTACACGACTTAAATTACCAAGTGAGAACAGGTCGGCTGGTTTGGAATGAAAATAAAAATCTGCTCACTGATAATCCCAAAAAAGGTATTCCTTTAATATGGGCGCATAATATAACAGAAGAAGGATTGGATTTTCCAGTGGTCAATGGCAAGCCGCAATATGTAAAAAGGAAAGATTTTGATGTCGGCCCGGCCATTGTAGTTAATAGAATCACTGGCACGGTTAAAGAATCAAAATTAAAGGCGGGCTTTATCCCTTCGGGTATGAAATTTATCGCGGAAAACCATGTTAATGTGATTTTCCCGCCATCTGAACAAGAACAGATAAAAATGGATTTTGGAAACAATCAACCTAAAAAAAATCTGCCTATTAGAAACATTATTAGGCAGCTCTCTTCAATGAGAGGATTGAAAGTTATAAAAAACATCACTGGAAACACCCAAATTTCAAAAAACGAATTAGAGAAATTATTCCCGATTTCTCTTAATTGTTAGTGGTCAAATCAAAAATATTCAAGCAAGGCGTTTTAATTCCTTGAGCTATATTTTTCCAGTGTAAAACTATTTGCAATAACGGCTCGGCTTTGCCGTTTTTTAATCCTATTATTTTACAATGAGTTAATCCTTTAGGAAAAACAATCGTAAAGTCAGAATATTTATTAATTATTTTGTTTACCTGTTCGCCAGTATCTTCTCTTCTGACAATAACCTTGTCTTTGTGGTAATTGGCATAATAGATAAAAAGATTTTGAACTTCTTTAAAGAAGTTCTTTTCTTTTATTAAATCGGCTAACGGCTCTTTTGTGTGAATTCCCAAGGTGATAAGAATAAAAAATCTTTTGATCATTTCGGCGTTTTGTTCTTGAGCGTTTAAATAATTGAGGTATTCTAATTTTTCCTCTCGGTCTCTTCTCTGGATATCTTTAAGAATATCCTTAGATTTTTTATTCCTCTTTAAATTCCGCAGGTATCTCGCCTTTTCTTCTCTTTGTGTTGTTGAATTGCTAATCTTTGAAACCTTTTGAGGATAGCGGCCAAATTCATCTAAATAATCGTCAACCCATTTATCATGATTTCTCTCTTTACGAAAATCACTCCAGCTTTTTACTTTGCCGACAAAAAGATGATTTTCTGTAAGAGCGTCCTGGCTAATATTTGCCTTGGTTCCGATTCCTGACTTTGTATCACTCATCTTAACCTCAATAAAAACCTTCTCGCCATTAGAGATAATCAGTATGTCGCCTGTGTTATCATAACGATTGCCCAAATGTTTGGCTAACGAGATATTTGAGAAATCTTTGTTAATTTGTTTTGCTATTTGAGAGGCATGAAAAAACCAACGATTTTTCTTATCGTCGGATGTCAGAGGACTAGAGTTTAAAATTTTCTCAATAATTTTCTCCGCCTCTTCAATCAATTGTCTTTCGTGCTTTCCCATAATCTCTAAGATTCAGTTTAATCCCTAAATTATCGCTGGTCAACCTAGTTGGATAATTTTAATATCCGGGCATCTTATTTAGAAAAAGATAACACCCTGACTGAAAAGCCAAGGTGTCTTTTTTGTTAATCAGAATCCGCAATTTCGGACCTATGATTCGCGTTTACCTATCTTAACCAAGAAAAGTCCAGGAGCCAAGGTTGAACCGACCAATTGACTGGTAGTTTTCGCTCCAGGCTTCGCGAACGGATTATAGGCCAGAAATTTGCCGATCATCTGACATTGTAAATGGTCGCCCACTTGCTTCATAAAGGGTTCTCCAGAGGGCGCCGTACTTTGGCAGAATCCGCGTTTGTACAAAACGAATTCCCACGTTTCCGGATTTTGAGGATCGAGGCCCTCGCTTCCTACCGGTTCTCCCCTCTCATTAACCGCCGCGAAGAAGTCATCACAAGGCATCACCTCTTTTATCCCCAAGAGATTACCCTCTTGAACTTCACACTTAAGGCTTTCTAAAATCTGTTGTGCTTCCATATTAGCTTACCTCCTTTCTGATGTTTCTATTTCTTTGGGTAATTTTGATTGAAGTTGGTTTTTTATAAAATCAATATCTTCAGGATCGGCACCATCAAGAACCTTCCTTCTCCAGTCACCATCGCAACCATCAAGGCTGCTATCATAAGTTAAAGCATCAAGGATATCTTTTCGGGACGATTTATTCATTATTACTCACTCCTTTCTAGGTTTAATGTACTGAGAACACAATAACACTTTAATCTTGTCGTGTCAAATAGACCGTGCAAATCAATTGATAAATTGGCTAACTTCTGTTTAAAGAAAATTCATCTCGGAAAACTATAATGTAACTATAAAAAATCCCAGAGATACGCATAAGCGCACTCTGGGATACAAATGCTCGTTTCGTTTTTTCCCTTGGCAATGAGCTCTTAGCTCTTTTCCGCAAACATCCTCAATGCCTCGGTTATATAAAGAGTAGACGGCCAAAGATCTAAATCATCATTCTTATTACGAAGCCTGCCTTCGGCATCAATGCTCAGATCTGGAAATTCATCTAGAAGAGGGCTTACGAACAGAACAGTGTCAGGAGCAAAACCACCCGCAATTCCAAGACCGATATCAGGGCACCGAGTCCTAATAGCCCTTAGATGCTCTCGGAAAAATTCTGGCTCGGTTAACTCTCCTTTTCCACCGCTTAAATCGAGTAGGATATCCGTAATAAGATTTTCGTATTCGCTGACTTTTCTGGCCAGAGCCCGAGGAGAATTACCTACCACCTTAAAGGCCTTATTACTTATCTGTAATACAATCCTCATACCGCCGTAACGCTCCAGATATTTCTCCAAGTCACTGGTTTCCGGCCAAGTCATATTGAGCTGAAATCCATGAAGATTCTTCCCGCCTATATCAGTAAGGAGAAAAAGTTGACTGAGCAGGCTCTCTGGCTCCTTTGTATTATAGTGGATTAAATTGACTGACCGAGGAGAATCTGGAAAAAGTTGGGCCACCTTCTTGATCTTTGGATATCGCCTAGGATACTTATTTTTCTGCCCATTCAAGGTTTTCCAGCTAACCAATATTCCGACCATCAGTTTCCGAGAAGCGGCCTCTGTAAATAGATTGAGAATACTCTCAATTTCCCACTGATTCATAAATCCTGTAATACCGACGTATGACTTCATCTGAATTCCTCCTTTTCAAGAATTAATAATTTTATATTCAATTTTATTAAGAACAAATTTTAAAAAAACAATAACATGTCAATGCTATTCTGTCCAGCTTTGTAAAACAAAAAACCCCATCGAGATGATAGAGAATTCTGTTTTGCAATCTTGTGCAGTTGCCCCAAGTGGCCGATATTTAGGGCTGTTCGGCCGACACCCACGAGTTAAGACACGAATTCGCTGTCTTAACCCATATCGACACCCCAATTATAGAATCTGACACGCTTTGCAGCGTAGGGATTTTATAATTAGAAAGGAGGTGATCCATCGACAGGTTCCCCTACCGATGCCTTGTTACGACTTCACTCTGGTTACCGATCTTACCTTAGGCCCCTGAAACAGGAGACGTTGGGCACTACCGGCTTCCCTAGTGTGACGGGCGATTGTCCTCTAGGAACTTAGAGTTGACGTTGCCACCTAGCATGCAGATTTCCCGCACTAGGCGGCCTCTAATGCATTCTTTGTTTAATCTTATACATTTT
>Ga0315541_1002874_pt1 | contig 13784 bp, 12 predicted proteins | sample SalMarSW160190MG_FD_203095 | JGI IMG/M metagenome (GOLD analysis project Ga0315541, IMG submission 203095) | Salt marsh sediment microbial communities from the Plum Island Ecosystem LTER, Massachusetts, United States - Salt Marsh Sediment SW1601-190 ...
ATCCAGTCGCTCTGCTATCTGCTTTACAAACTCCAGTTGTTCGTTCATCACAAACCAAGTTTACCATCAATGGCTCTTTGAACATACATTCGCAGGCAAGCAGCCACCTGGTTGGCCGCCGTCCTCTCTTGCGCTCATGGTATGTGTAGCTAAGGCCATCTACGTTGCGCTCAGGGACGACAGAGTCGGACACTCGCGCTTCTCTCTCGCAGGCATCCACAAAGGCTTATGTTGAGGCGATCAAAGGAGTTTGTCGAGGATGTCTTCCATGTCCTCGTCAACAGGTGGAGGGGGTGACCAATCGACATGGATGACTTGTATCCCCTGATCCTGAAGGCTCTTGGCGAATTCTTGGAGTCCAAGATTGATCGCAATGGGGCCAGCTTCCATCAAGCTTCGCAGATCGGCCATCCCTAGTTTGATACCCCCGTTCTTTGACGCACGATGTCTCGCGTGAACTGGCTTGCCTGAGCATTACTGGGGAAGACAACGACTCCAGCATCTTCCAGCATCTGCTCTTGCTTCTCCAACCCTTGTGGATCTTCGTTGGTGCCACAGATAGACGCTACAACCGAAAGATAGCGACCTTTCTCATCACAGCGTTGCTTCGCCTCCACGATAGCCTCAACAAGATCGCCAACAGGATCGGGCGACGCGTTATACCCAAGGATGAAGTCCAGAAGGAGCACTGCGACGTGCGGATCACCCGCTTCATCCAGGATTCGCTCCCGCCTATTCGTTGCGTCGATCATCGGATGGGGGACGCCGATTGTGAATTCATCTGCCCCCATATCGATAAGCGTGTTTTCTACACTGGCGTTCGCGCCGTCCAGTCGTCGCATGCCTTTCAGCGGAGCGTTCGAGTGCACGACGATGCCCCCATCCCTCATCACCTGCTGTGCTTGATAGCAGAAGGTGCCTCCCGCGAACAGGCCACGAACATACACCTGATCCGGACGCATTCTTCCAATTTCGGCCTCCAACTGTTCGGCATAGTCGTTGGGCAAGAGAAGTGCAATGCTGGTCGTCGCTGCGCTCGCCAGACGCAGTGAGGCGGTTACAACATCGTCCAGTGTGGAACAGAACTCGAAGCGCGCTTCCGGTAATCGATTAATCGATTCAAGCCCCAGGAAGCAGGCGATAACGGGCTTGCTGCATCGATTCAGTCGTTGAACGATGCGCCCCAGCGTGTCCTGGCCGGGAGGCTTCGAGATGACGGCAATGGCGTGGGTACCTGGATCCTTCTCTAAAGCATCGATCGCAGTAAGAGTGGAAACCCCTCCCACGGTATCGGAGAGATCCCGCCCACCAGTTCCGAATCCGTGCGAAATGCCGGCGCCAGACCGGTGCACGAGGGATGTGAATTCCTGAAGCCCTGTCCCTGAAGACGCCACAACCCCGATCGAGCCGCGCCGCACGACGTTCGCAAATCCGATTCCCGTCCCGGCAATGATGGCCGTACCGCAGTCAGGTCCCATGACGATCAGCCCGAGCTCGGAAGCCTTCTGCTTCAGGGCCACCTCGTCCTCCAGGGGGACATGATCACTGAAGAGAAACACGTTCATGCCGTGATCAAGCGCAGCTTGTGCCTCCCTGGCTGCATACTCCCCCGGAATGGAGATCACGGCGAGATTCGACACATTCTGCTGTGCCCACGCATCATCAAGAGACAGAGCCATTCCTCCATCGAGTGTAGATTTCGGACGAACCAGCCAATACTCGATGTCCGCAAGGAGTCCATTGACCGCCCTTGCTTCCCCCTCGAGGGCCACGACTAAGTCGTTCGGGCCAGCATCTCCCAGGGCCGCTTCAGCAAACCCCATCTTGATCAGAACCAGTTTGTTGGCTGCTGAACCCATCACTGCAGCAGCGTCCTCAATACCCGGCTGCTCGGCAAGTCGATGAGCCACCGCCATGAGGAAAACGGAATCGAGGTAGCGGTTCTTCTTAATGGTGACATCGCGTGTACTCATTCCGTCATCTCCCGTTCGTCCACAGGGTTTGCTGGCGGCTAACCGATATCGTATTTCGTCGCGAACTGCGCCAGCGCCTTCTTGAAGCAATCCAGAGGAGGCCGCACAATCCCAGCACCGATGATCGGGTGACCCGGCTCCTTATGGGCCATCGCTGTATCTATGATGGGCAGTACGCCGGTCTTCACGACCTTGCGGATGTCGATGCCCACTGCGGTGCCCTCGAATCCCAATGCAGGAATGAGGTAATCGGGGCTCTGCCCGATCGTAATCTGCCTCATCTGTCTGCTGTACGCCAATGCTTCACCAGGTGCTCCCCCAACAAAGTTCAAAATCCCTGGGGCGCCTCCAAGGACGAAACCTCCCCAACCGACTGTTTCAGTGATTGCAGAATCCCCAATGTCGTAGCCTTCGTCGCCCTCGCTGTATCCGGGCAAGAAAAGCCCCTTCACCTCGGGTGCCGGAGCTGTAAACCAGTCGCCTTCCAGACCGCTCACTTGAATACCGAACTCCGTCCCGTTGCGGGCCATCGCGGTCACGCCTGTGCAGTACGGTATTCCTCGGGCAGGGTCAGTAATCGATTTCGCTGCCGCCATCGAGAGCCCCAAGAAGAGTAGTTCATGTCCGCCCAGATACCCGAGCGTTGTCGCAATTTGGTTCTCAGGCAGTCCACTCTTCAGGAGCGGAATGGACATCGCATTTGCGAACAGACTCGATGCAGCAATCGGACGGTTGTGAAGCTCGTCTCCCATCTGCAAAGCCTTCGTGATGATGGGCTTGAGCGGCACCCCTCCCATAGAGCGAACGGCTGTTTGCAATGCGGGCGCCCACACGTCGCGCCACTTCTTCAAGCCCTCAAGGGCTTCGGCTGTATACTCGCCGAACTGCTGTCGCCCCTCAACCTGCCGGCAGTACGCCCGGTTGCCAAACTCCTTGTTCTCGACAACCCAGACCCACATCGATGGGGTGATCGTCCCAGCCATAGGCCCAACTGCATGATGGTGATGGTTCGGCTCCAGGTGGATCGCTCCGCCCTCCAACAGGCGAATGGCCTCATCAGGGCTAGCAGCCCATCCCTCAAACAGGACCATGCCGATGCACGCGCCACGCTGCGCGCCACTCATCTTCTGCCATTCCACGGGAGGACCTGCATGCAGAATCGTTCGTTCCGGGAGGTCCGATAGCACGTCACCCGCTGGAGCAACATCGACCAACACGGGATTCCCGGAAGTCATGCGCCGCAAGAACTCTTCATTGGCTTTCTCAATCTTCTGCTTGACGTCAGTAGACACGCACAACCTCCTTCCAAGGTTCAAGTTCTTGTTTCATCTCTTGTGCCACCCCATGGGCACTGGGGAAAATGCCGTGAACAGAATCGTGGGCCGTTAAGCGCACACAAGCAGAGCACGCACAGTGCACTCCGGCCAGCATGTCCCAGCCGGACGATTGGCCGATCAACGATACTCGACCAACAGCCCGTACAAGGCACTCCAACGACTGTCCATCTAATGCCGCGTTCAAGAGATCATGTAACGGAGAAGCGGCATCTCCATACGCATGATCGGCCAGGATGGTGAAGCTGATCTTATTCGTCAGCCCCCTTGCTTGCTGCAGCCATCCATCTACACCCTCCCAATGGACTCCGACGAGTCCACAATAGGCCGAATCAAGCGCGTGGAGGGTGTACAGGAATGCACCAAGCAGATCGTCTCCAGACGGCGTCAGCCCTTGTCCGAGCCCGACAACACCTATAGCATTTCCGAGTCCATCTTGTAGATCCGCCCCGACTGAGATCTGACACAGTGATTCGATTGTTTGGTAAGCTCTGGCGACAAGTCTCTTCTCCAACGAACGTCCAGATGCTCCACTGTTGGTCGGTGCATGGAAAAACATGGTGTTGGCCAGTGGCCCTCGAGGCGTTGATCGGAAGGCGGTTCGATCGATCGCGGTCAAGATCCGCTGTGCAGCATCAGAAGCACTCACTCCTCCTCGCACAAGCAGCTCCGGAGACCAGAGCTCGGCATCGCAGAGCCTGATAGCGAGATCGACTCCTACGTAGAGGTAATCATCTTCCAGATAGCACTCGGCCCCGACACTTGGCAGCACAGCCGGCATGACCGGGAGCAGGATAGCGCGTGGATGCAGGGCAGATGAGCTTGCCGCTATCCAGAGGATGTCTCCTGCATCGCTCTCGATGTAGATCGCACCACTCACCGAGGCGAGCACAGACCACGATCTATCGGACTCAAGCATCGCCGCATAGGCAGTTGCGCCGATCTGATGGGCAAACAATGTAGTCATCACCGTCCCACCCTTCGCCAATGGATGATTCCACTGCAGTTCTCCAAGGCCCTCAACAACCTTGGTTAAGGATGAGTCACGCCGTGCGTTTAACGCACAGCGTGACCCGTGGTTGCCATTCGCTATTGTGCTTCGCCGATCATACCTTCGATCAGCCAGTCCCAGTCGCCCATCTTATCATTGCCCCAGAACTCTCCTTCGGCAATGCGGATGAGTCCGTCTTGGTCAGCAATCGGCCCAATGAATGTGTCAATGAGGCCGGCCTTGTAGCCCTCTGCAACGGCCAGCACGAATTGCCTGACTCGGTCAGGGACTGCATCCCCGAACGGAGCGATCTCAAGGAATCCTTCTGCGAGCCCTCTTCGGATGAAGCCAGTCTGCCAGGTTCCATCGATCACGGCCTGCGCGCTTTCCGTGAAGTAGCCACCCCACGAGAGGGCGAGGCCAGCAATCCAGCCGTTGGGGGCGTACTCCTGAGCGCCCACTGACATGAATCCGATCGTGTACGCGCCTGCGGCTTCCACCGTTTGGATGACAGAGACCGGCGAATCCAAGTGACAAGTGATAACGTCGCATCCCTGATCCAGCAGGGCTTGCGCCGCCGCCGCTTCTTTCGTTGGATCGTACCAGCTGAACGTGAGGAGCAGATGAGTCTCGACATCAGGATTGACGGCTCTTGCACCAAGATGGAATCCGTTGGCATTGCCCGCCATGTACCCGAGGGGCATGCCAGCGATGAATCCAATCTTGTTGGTTTCGGTCATCATACCAGCAGCAACGCCCATCAAGTAAAAGTGCAGCTGCGTTGTGGCGAAGAAGTTGCTGAAGTTGCCCGTAACTTCCCAGCCTCCAGGGTGCATGAAGACGACATCCGGGTGTCGTTCGGCAACGGCCAAGGCCGGATACTGGAACGCGAATCCACATGGGAGAATCATCTTCGCGCCCTGTATGATCATGGTCTCCATCGTGCTTTCTGCGTCCGCATCGCTAACGTACTCCGCGACAAGGACCTCGACACCAGGGATATTCTCCTGAACCTCCAACACCGCATCGTAGAACGTCTGATTGTAACCCGCGTCGTTCTTTGGCCCTGGAAGGAGCAGGCCGATGATCAGACTTGGCTCTTGTGCAACAGCAATAACTCCGACTAGCATGGTCGCTACGAGCGCGACCAATACCGCCAGGACTATGGTGTTCTTCACTTTCATGTCTCCCCTCCTTATGGAAGATCCTTCATAACGCAACTCGATCCAGTGAATGATTCGTCGTAATTTGCCTGCCTTGATCACCTCCTCCTATCGTTGAGATCTGCGAGATGCAATCACTCAACGGCATTGAAACCTCACCCGACCTACTCCTCTCCGGAATACACTCGGCCCAAAGCCCCCGGCGCAGCGAAACGCCGCGCGCCGCCCCAGACCAACAGAACGCCCAGCGTCAGCATATACGGGATCATATTGAGCAGGAAGGGGGAGATAGATGAGCCCTGTGCTTGCAGTTGGAGCTGCAGCGTCACAGCTCCACCGAACAGCATTGCCCCGACAATCGCGCGCAGCGGATGCCACTTGGAGAAGATCACGAGCGCAACGGCAATGAACCCTCTTCCACCTGACATCCCCTCGCTCCAGGTCCGCGCCAGCGCTACAGATAGGTGCGCTCCTGCAATACCCCCCAGGAGGCCGCACATCAGTGCCGCCTGATATTTCAACAATGAGATCCGCCGTCCTGCAGCGAAGGCTGCAGAGGGACTTTCGCCCACTGCTCGCAAGCTCAAGCCCCACCGTGTTCGGAAAAGAATCCACCACACGAGAACCGCTACAGGGACCGCGAAGTAGACCAGCAAGTCGTAGCTGAACATCGTCTTGGTTGCCCACGGGAACGCGGAGATTCCGGGGATCTGATATCGAACAAGCCCCTTGCTGCCGCCACCGACGTATGCCCTTCCGATCATTGCACTGACGCCCATGCCGAAGAACATGACGGCCAGCCCGCTTGCCAATTGGTTTGCTCTTCGAGTCACGACCAAGAATGCATATACGAGATTGAACAGGGCACCGGCGATCGCCGCAGCTATTATTCCGACCCACGGATTTCCTGTCTCGACAGACACCGCAAACCCGACTGATGCGCCGATGAGCAAGATGCCTTCCAGTCCCAGATTGACCATCCCGGCTCTCTGCCCGACGACTTCGCCTAAGGTAGCGTACAGAAGAGGAACACCATACATGATCGTGCCAGATAACACTCCGCAAATGAGAGTCCACGTCATGATAATTTCCTCCTCGGCAATCTGGGCTTGATCAGAACCACAAAAAGGATCAGGGCCATCAGAACATTGATCGCAGCGAAGGGGACCCCTTGCGTTATCTGGAGTAGCGATCCCCCAGAGAAGACGATGGCCAGCACGAACGACATCATCAGGATACCTAAGGGACTCCCTCCAGAGAGCCAGCTAATCAGGAATCCGATGAAGCCATAGCCCGGAGAGAAACCAGCACGCAATCGTCCATGCAGGGCAGATACTTCCGCCATCCCCGCCAAGCCGGCGATCCCTCCGGCAATGAACATGACAACAACGATGTAGAACCCCACACGGATACCCAGCCTCCTGGCGGCCTCCGGGTTCCCGCCAACCGCGCGCATCTTCAGACCCCACTTCGTCCGTTCCATCACGAACCAGAAGACAAATAGAACCACGAGCGCGAGAATAATCCCCAGATGAACGCGTGTGTCAAAGAAACGCGGAAGTCGAGCCGCATCGGGAAACGCTACAGACTGAGGAAACGCCGAAGATCCAGGCTCTCGGGATCGCCATGCCCCATAGACGGACAATCCAACGATCAGAGGCGCGATGTAGTTCATGAGGAGCGTCGTAATCGTCTCGTTCACCAGACCGCGCGCGCGGAAGAATCCGGCAATTGCAGCCCAGACTCCTCCACCCAGGAATCCCAATACGATAAGAAGCGGAACGAAGATCGCCTGCGGCAATCCGGTGAATGTGATGGCGCCCCACGTCGCAAGCCAGGCCCCCATGTAGAGCTGTCCTTCGCCACCCACATTAATGAGGCCGAGTCGTGAAGGAATCGCAACTGCAACCGCTGTGAGGAGCAAGGGGACCATTCTAACGATCACCTCAGAGAAGCCATACCGGGTTCCCAGCGTGAATGAGAAGGTATCGACGCAGGCCTTGATCGGATCCTTTCCCGCCAGCAAGAGCACAATGGCATACGCAACAAGCGCGATCGCAAGGATCATCGCGTACCTTGCCGCGGCAACTGCCCAGCCCTTTCGCGCGATTCGAGCAACTCCCTTGAGCAGTTTACTCATTCGTTCCTCCAGAGCCTGTCATGAGGTGCCCGATCTTGTGTCGGTCGATCTCGTGAGGTAAGAAGGTGCCTACAATCCTCCCTTGGTGGAGCACAATCAAGCGATCGCTGAGACTGAAGAGTTCATCCAGATCCTCGGACACCAGCAACACCCCTCCGCCACTGTCTCTAAGCGTGGCGAGAACCCTGCGAGCAGCCATGGCACTTCGAACATCAAGCTCTCGTGTTGGATAGGAGGCAACAAGCAGCTTGGGTCTTCGTCCGAGTTCTCTGGCTAGGACCGCTCGCTGTAGCTGTCCGCCCGACAGGGTGCGCACCTGCACCCAGGGATTTAGAGCCTCAAAGGACAGCTCCTCGAACGAGGTTCCAATGTCGCGCTGCACGTGATTCCAGTCAAGGGACAGCCCGCCGTGCCGCGCGTAGGTCTCTACACTTCCCAGGGCGGCGTTCTGAGCCACCGTCATCCACGGGACAACACCCATGCCAAGAGGGTCTTCCGGCACAAAACCCACGCCACTTGCTCGAATGCGTCCGGCGATCCACGACGTTGCGTCGACTCCTTGTAGCAGCCGTCTTCCGCGGGCACAAGCGATTAGCCCAAGAATGATATCCCCTAGCTCGCGCTGACCGTTTCCTGATACCCCGGCGACACCCACGATCTCACCGGGACGAATCTCCAGGCTAATATCGTCGAGTCGGGTTCCTTCGCCCTCGGCCCGTGTGGTGACGTTTCGAAGCTCCAAGAGTGGCGCTCCGTCTGTTTTACGCTCTCCGGCAGTCTGGCGGATCTCTCTTGGCATTGCATCGCCGAACATGAGAGCCACAAGCCCCTCCTCCGTCGCCTCCGAACGAATCAGCGTTCCGGCAATACGCCCGCGCTTCATCACGGTGATCCGATCGGCGCACGCGAGGACTTCACGCAACTTGTGGGTGATGAACACGATCGCATACCCGTCTTCCTTGAGCCTTTCGAAGATTCGGAAAAGGCCTTCGATCTCATGCGGAGCGAGCACTCGGGTCGCTTCATCGAAGATGAGAACTCGCGCACGGCCGACCAACAGCTTGAGGACCTCGACCTTCTGCTGATCTCCGATCGCGATATCTCGAACAGGTAAGCGGGGATCGACATCCAAGTGATACTGCTTCCCAAATTCATCAATCTGCTCGGCGATTCGCCGGTTATCCAATACTGCAGGTAGATCCGGGAGATAGAGCGTGATGTTCTCCGCCACGGTCATTGCCGGAATCAGGGTGAATGTCTGAAAGACCATTCCGATCCGAAGCTTGCGGGCGTCCAAAGGAGATCCAATGTGAGCTTCTTCTCCATCTACGGCGATCGTGCCACTGTCTGCGCTGTAGAAGCCATAGAGGATCTTCATGAGCGTGCTCTTTCCCGCGCCGTTTTCGCCGAGGAGAGCATGAACCTCCCCAGGGAAGAGATCGAGGTCAACCGAGTCGTTTGCGATAACGTTCGGGAACCGCTTGGTGATGCCCCGAAGCGACACGAGCGGAGCCGGTGATTCGGTATCGAACTGTTGCGTTGCTGTTCTCATATCGTGACTACTGGACATGATTCGCCCTGGCAGACGCCATCGACGTGTCCTGAGCCCTGTACGAATCCCTGACAGGGGAAGCGTGTCTACGTAACAAGATTCGTGCCTCCTATCCCCGAGACATTATGAAGCTGCTGGCGTCCGTTGTGAATGTCAACTCGCGACAAGGCAACGCAAACATATTGTCAATAATTGACAAACGGAGACTATCTCGCAATCGCACTGCCGAGGGGCTAGTGCACGGTGGTAGGAGATTCTTCCGAGTGAGGCCCCTCATCCAGTAACGGGTGCAAATGCAGGGCTACTTCTATCGCGAGTCGTTTCTGCGGCTCTTCGAAAATGCTCCCAATCAATTGACGGATTCGTTTGAGTCGATAGCGAAGCGAGTTGTAGTGAATGCCCAACACCCGTGCCGCTTGAGCATTGTTCTGGTTGCACTCGAGGAATACACGCAGCGTGTCGAGGAGGGGAGCGGTGCTGTTGCGATCGTGCTCCAATAGGGGGCCCAGCATGTCCATGCAGTAATTTCGTATACCCACGGAGGTCTCCGAAACCTGAGCAAAGCGCAGCAGTCCAAGATCGTCGTAGTGTGTCACGGCGCTGCTCTTGCCACCTGCAAGAGCGCGGCCAATTTCGAAACTCTGTCTGGCTTCTTCGTAGGCTTGACGGAACTCCCCTATCGCATCAACCGGTCGGCTGATGCCAGATGAAACAGTGTATGGCGCATTCTCCGTTTCGATCCGCTTGCAGACTTCCCGAAGCATAGTCGCAATAGCTTCCCGCGTTTCAGGGAGCTCCCGTAATGCCAGTGGGTAGAAGACAATCAGGTGAGGGCCTCTCCGCCAGAAGGAGAGCCCGTCTCTATAGCTTCGGATGTATCGCTGAGCAAGATGCAGGCTCGTATCCACATTGCTTTGCTGCCGCCGCTCCCTCGGAGCCAGAAGCTTGCGTGAAGGAACGTCCGATCCTACGAGGAGAATGGTAAATGGAGGATCCAGAGGGTGACCGAGGCTTTCCGATAGCTGAAGGGCGGTTGCTTGCGAGGCAGCCTGTTCCGAGAGAAGTCCCTCCAGGATCTCATTCCGGAACTGCTGCTCGACCTGCCCAATCGATCGCGCCTCCATCATCTTCAGAGCCACGACCGTGGCACCATGCTGGATGGCCATGAGTGCTCTAGCATCGACTTCCGAGCTAGCGTGCTCCCAAACGATGATGCTTCCAAGCTGAGTAGAGCTCACCTCGACGGGATACACAAGGCTGTGAAGCTCCTTGTCGCCGACTTCGACCACCATGTGTTGCGGGGATTGCTCGCCCTGATCCGCGACGCTCACCAGCTCGTACTCGGTGCCAAGATAGCTCTCTCCCGCCCGGTCCTCATCCATGAACTCCATCGCCGTGGACTCCCTCACGTTTCCTCCCTGCCCCAAGATGCGACGGAACCGATCCACAATAGAGACTGGATGACCGCTGACCTCGCTGATTACCTGCGCAATGTCCGAGTAGTCCCCCCCCACAAGCACAAGATCCAGGAATTGCCTGAGGATGGCGTCTGACTGTTGTAGTTCGTCTGCCTGTAGATCGAGAATCTTCGACGTGAGGGGCTGAATGATGTCCACGAAAGAGACGCGTGGCGGAAGCTCGATCAGCGGAAAGCCCAAATGGTTTGCATCCTCGACCATGCACTTCGGCAGTTCATCGATGTATGAATCGGGAGTCACAGCCAGGCCCGCCAACCCTTTCTCGGCAAGCAGCGGAATTAGGGTCTCAACTGCCGCCTTGTCATCGCGCAGCGGGTAGAGGGTTGATACAAGAAGCTCTCCAGGATGCACCCAGTTGACGATGTCAGGTACCTCCATAACATTCACTGACCGGATAACATTGTCCAGACCACTCTCGCCAGCCACAACGCGGGCCTCACGCAAGGGTTCTGCCAACGTAAGCGCCTCACGAATGGTTAGCTGCATCGTATCCTCCCAAGTGCCCGATCAGGTCGATTGTCATTATACCACAATCGACTTCACGGACGAACCTAGGAAATCTGGAAAGAATGCTGCGTATAAGCTCCTGCTGGAAAGGCTTACTGGAACTTCAGGTGTGTTGTACGAGAAGGGTAGCTGAATGCTGCGATTGGCGCAAATCTATAAACCAAAGACGCAGATCGCCACGAAACGACTAACGAACGCGGTATGCAGATTCCATTTATCAAGATCCATTGTCCATCTGTGACGTTTCGCGGAGCATGCCCCGCAAGTAATGGACGCTACGCGGCTATTGCTTGTCGGAATCAATGCTCTTGTTCGATCATCTTCTGCTGCAGAAGCATGTCCACGGTATCAAGGAGGGAACCGAGTTCTTCTTCGATGATACCCCACACGATGCGGTCGTCAATGGTGTCATAGCCGTGGACAAGGATGTTTCTCTAAGGAGATGATGTCACGGTGCTTGGGAATTTGCTGCAAGAGTTCGGGCTTGTCGCGTTTGATTCTATTGAGGGACTCTCCGATAATCTCAAGTTTCCGCTCCACCCCGCTTCGAAGCAGTTCGTCAGAGGAGTAATCCTCGAATGTGCATCCGGCGACAAAAGCCTTGATGGCCCTTCCGGACCGAAGGATGTCGTCCAAGTAGGCAATAAGGTCATCCTTCATAAATGGGAATCCTCTCCTTCAAGACGCGTTCTCTGAAGTATGGGTTTCGGAGACTGCCGGTAGTGAGTAGATCGACCTCGCAACCCAAGGTGTCTTCCAGTTGGTGGAGAAGGCCGAAGAACCGTCTCGCAGGGCTACGGTCAGGATTCCTGAACTCGACCAGCAAGTCAACATCGCTTGTGCCGCTCGCGGCATCACGAGCGGTCGAGCCAAACACATCAAGTCGCCTGACATCGAACTTACGGCACGCAGGCAATGAAGCCTTCCTTATGTCTTCAGTATTCATGTCCAGATTATTGCGTTTTCGGGTTTCCTCATCAAGTCAGATCGAACGTACGGCTCATCCGCGCCCTCACCGTCTCCTTGGACCATCTGCTCATTCATCACGGACCAAGTTTACCACCGATTGATCTTTGAACTCACATTCACAAACGGATGCTGCTGACGACCGAACGATAAGGTTCAGCCGCGCGTAAGGCACGCAGCGCCCGGAGCGTTGGCTGGAAGCGATTGTTAGGAAGCTACAGGGCAACGTATGTCTCCTCTTCAACCACGTCTCCAGCTTCCGTTTCCCATTTGAGCTTCACATCGAACGCCCGAGCGCTTCCGAACGAGAATGCTGCTAGTGCTCCGATCTCACTGCCAGGCGAAATAACAGGGGCAGGAAATTTGTCGTTGTAATCGCCTTCGACCAGAGGGCTCTTACCTTTGCCATGCGGATGAAGCATGAAAGAGACGTTACGAGCCGGTGCTTCACCAACGTTGATGACAACGAACTTATGGCTGTTTCTACCGTGGGGCCTAATAGATATGCGCAGACGCGCTGAATCAACCCGGGGCAGCGGAGATTCAGATCGGCGCGGAGAAGACTCAAGTTGTTCCAATTGCCTTTCTGCTAGACGTGCCATTGTTCTCTGAAGATCAAGCTGTTCTTTAGTAGTCCACTGAGATCCTCGCCACGCCTTATACGCGAGAAGCAATGAACCACCTGCAATTAGAAGGCTTATCGCTTCAGAGATAGTCACTGCGTAAGCCCCCTAACCACAGTATGCCCACCGGCTTGCATGGCGTACATCCACTTATCTGAATGTTTTATAGGGATCATCATAAACCACCTCCACGACTTCACTCATACGACTTATAGCATGTCGGCTGCAGCAAGTTGTTAGGTTTGCCAATAACGGACAGTGCACCCATGGGCTTTTGCAGCCTCACTTAAATAGAAATCTGCGGTCAGCAGGGTATACCCGTTATCCACTGCAACTTCAGCAATTAGCGCGTCCATCGTATTATTCGCCTTTCCTCCATTTAGGGAATCTAGTTCTGCCTTAATTGCGCTATATACGGCACCATCGCCCAATTTGCATTCGCCGAGTCGCGACACTCCAAGTATGGTAGTTTCCGTCGGAACTACCTGAGTGATTGTTTTGGCGAACTTAAGAAATAATCTTGCCCTTCGCTCTTCGTCCTTCGTCTTATTTAATTCATCTATCTGAATGTGCGACATAAGGAATTCTCCGTCGCCAGGTAGGTCCTCTGGCTCAATCAGCCCATCCACAAGCTTGTTAATGATGCACGTGTCAACAACGTAGTTCATGGTAAATTCCGCATAAACCCCGTGGCCCTGCACTTTTGTAGCGTAAACCGTTAGGTGAGCGCGTGTGGAGACCGCCGCAACCACACTCAACACGACGGCTAGCACGCTTGTCTGAACGTCTTCTATGGATCCGCATAAACCACCTCCAGGACTATACAGCAAGGTCGGCTGCAAAAAGCGGTTAGGCGGCGGCATCTATACTTCCTCACTTGTGGATTCATTCTCCACCTCTTCCCATCTCTCGGAGATAGTGGAGAATCTTCGCCTCCATGGGAATTCTGTCGTTCGTTACATAGTAGTTGACATCAAGAAAATCACCGAATGTATTGCTCTCGCCAATTCCGCCTTCGATGACTTCTCCCACTGCTACGTCCAACGGAACGAGCACT
>Ga0315541_1002877_pt1 | contig 13769 bp, 10 predicted proteins | sample SalMarSW160190MG_FD_203095 | JGI IMG/M metagenome (GOLD analysis project Ga0315541, IMG submission 203095) | Salt marsh sediment microbial communities from the Plum Island Ecosystem LTER, Massachusetts, United States - Salt Marsh Sediment SW1601-190 ...
TAGTTGTGAAGATAGCCCTGCTCATCAACCTTGGACCAATGACCTAAAGGTTCTCCTTCTTTGACAGTACGTTGATTATAGCTTCTGCTAGTCATTCCATAGCCCATAGCTACCCCTAAATGAAGACCATAAACATCAGCTCCTAAGTCATCCGTCGGATCGTCAATCATAGTTATAAGTGATTCTTCTTTTTCTAAAGTAGCTAAAATAACTTTAGGATTGATCCTATACCGTGAACAAGCATCATAAATAATCCCTGTCGCGTCCTTTGACTGACTATCTACTATATCTATAAAATTACTAAGTGTGCTAAGTGTTCCACCTGCTCTTGATTGATCATCTGGATAAGGGTCTAAAAGAAATGAACGAATTTCTTCTTCACTCATAGCGTTATAATCAGTAAATTCATCATCAGAGATAATATTATTTTTATTGTAATATGTTCCAGCCAAGGCCTGAAAGTCTTTATTAAAAAATATAAATTGACCAAATAACACAAATAAGCTTCCAATTAATAGGAGGCTTATAGATCTATAAAAAAGTGAGATATGTTGGACTCTGTTTAGTATTTTTGACATATATTTACTGGAAGGCGACACAACGTTGTGTTGCCTTCTATTGATCCTCATTCCACCGCTTCAATTTTAACTTTAATCTCAACTATATTCGATGATTTACTCTCTTTCCCATCCTCATAAACTCCCTTTACACAATAATAGCTCCTTCCTAAAATAGGGTTCCAGTCTATATAACGGAAAGGAAGTTTAAATGTTGTAGTCATACCTAAAGTCTCCCAGCTTTTCTCAAGAGAATCTGTTCTATAAATATTATAACTTTCAATACCAATACCTTCATCTCCTCCCACAAACCATTCTAATCGAACATAATTACTTTCTACACGAGATGAGAGATGGATTTCAAAAGGAATAACTGTTTCCTTCTCCTCTTCCTTCTTCGGTACCTCTTTTTCAGAAGAAGAGGTTTCTTTTCTAGCAGATTCTTCGCCTTCGGTAGATCTATCCTCTGCCTTTTTCTCTTCTAGTTCCTCACCTTCTCGAGTCTCTTCTTTTACTATTTCTTCTCCAGCAGTCTGGCCTTTTTCTGGCTGAGGCTCATAAGTCTCTTCTCCCTGCACATCTTGCTTGACTTGAGTTTCTTCTATGGTTTTCTCCTGCCAAACTAATCTCCATAAAATAAATCCCTCAACCGAAATAGAGGCAATAAGACAAATTATTATAATTAACCAGATTTTCTTGATTTTCATATTCATAAGTTTAGCTCTCCATGGTTAACACTATATAGTATATCAAGTAGAGATAATTAGTCAAAATTAACACAATGTCATTGCGAGGAAGGAGCGATAGCGACTGACGAAGCAATCCCGTGAAGACTTAGACGACATTGCATTTATGTAAAGACTTCTTGAGACCTTAACGGGATTGCCGCGTCGCTCACTATGTTCGCTCCTCGCAATGACTATAGGAGAGAAAGAATAGCAGGGGAAGAGAAAGTATTAAAGGTCGGAATACAAGTCTTTAAATTCAGGATTTTTCTTTTTGATTAAGACTATCTTCTTATTTCTTGATCCTGCTTTTATTTGTTTTTCTCTTCTGATTGCTTCTTCTGGGTTATCAAATACTTCTAAATAGACTAGTTTATTAATATTATATCTTTTAGTAAATCCTCTGATCAGTTTCTCTTTATGTTCATATACTCTTCTTGACAAATTACTGGTAATACCAGTATAGAAGACCGTATTTCTCTGATTTGTCATTATGTGGACATAATAATGTTTAGTCATGTTTTTCAGCGCCTTATCAGCTAAGTCATAGCGACTGATCAGCGATTAGAATATCTCTTTCTCTACTTCCAGCTTCACATTTTCTGATATGGCACTTTTCCCACCCAAGAGATAAATTTCACTTTGGTCTTTTGTGTAAATAAATTCCTCTTTAATATAACGACTAGTTTTTTCTGAAAGAGACTGAGGATAAGTAAGTAATATAGGTGCGTCCTTTTTAATAGCCAATGCTCCTCCAGATAAAGCATCAGGAAACTCATCGCCCCGGCTAATAATCAGTCTAGAAGGATTTGAGAAAAAATTCTCAGCCACCTTGGTAGCAGTTTCATAGCGGTCCTCTCCAGAAATGCGAATTACACTGGAAGCCAATCTTCTTAACTTTCTTAAAACCTCTTGGGAAATCGTGTCTTCACCGCCAATAACATAGATAGTATTAAGATTAGTTAACTCCCCCAAATAGGTTGAGATTGCCTCGGGAAGATAATCTTTTTTAGTTAATACTAAAGGAGAGGTATTTTTATGAGCAGGAACAGCTGAAGTCAAGGCATCGGGAAAATTCTCTCCTGAAGTTACAAAAACTGAACTAACCACAGAATAATTATAAATATAACCCGCAATTTTGACCGCTGTTTCATAACGATTATTTCCAGCAATTCTCTCAGTATCAAAACCAAGAGTAGATATCGCCTCTTCTACACTACTATTTATTGCTTTCTCCCCTCCTAAAATATATATTTTATCTGGGTCAAGTCTAATAATTTCATCTCTTGCTTCTGGAACAAGAACATTACTCTTAGTTAATAAAATAGGACTATTTTTTTGAGAAGCGATAGTTACTCCTGCGAGTGCATCGGAAAAATCATCTGACCTAGCTAAAACCACAGCATTTACCCCTTGAGGATACATCTCTTGAGAAATCTTCTGGCTAGTCTCATATCTCGAAACTCCAGAGAGCCTTGATATCCAGTTTATTAAACATCTTCCAGCATTTATCCGGCCTCCTCCAAGTTGTCCAATATAATCAGGATTTAGATCATCAATATTGTCAGCTGTACTTATAATCCTTTGGGTTATTTGGTCGTTTGTCCAGTCCGGATGCTCTGATATGAGAAGCGCTGCCAGTCCTGAGACAAAAGGAGTAGCCATAGACGTACCATCTCCTAAAGTATAGGTATTGTTATAACATGTAGTAAAAATATTAACTCCTGGAGCTGAAACATCCACCCAAGGACCGTAATTTGAAAAATACGCTTTGCGATCATATTGATCAGTTGCAGTCACAGCAATAACACTATCATAAGTTCCTAAGTACATTTGGGTAGATGAATCATCATTACCAGCTGCTCCCACTAAAACTATATCTCTTGAGCTAGCATAATCCAATGCGTCTTTAATTAATCTGCTCGTACTCGGCCCTCCCCAGCTCATATTAATTACACTCGCTCCATTTGAGGCAGCATAAATTATAGCCTCTGCTGCATCTGAAGCTTCCAGATAAGCATAACCATCTATTCCGGCATATCCAGCTCTAAGTGGCATAATTTTTGAATACCAGGAAACTCCAGCAATACCTGTACTATTATTAGTTACTGCTCCAACTACACCGGCAACCATAGTTCCGTGCCCATGAAAATCCATAGGATTATTATCTTCCTTTGCTCCATCTTCACCTGGCCATACTAAATTCTCAGTATCAACAAAATCCCAACCTATAACATCATCAATAAATCCGTTCTGGTCATCATCTACGCCATTTGATGGAATCTCGCCTGGATTTGTCCAGATATTCGCCTCTAGATCTGGATGATTCCAGTCTATTCCCGTATCTACAACAGCCACTACCACCCTACCATTTCCTCTTTCCATATCCCAAGCCTCAGGAGCATCAATATCGCTATCCGTTATTTGATTTAAAGCCCATTGGGTTCCATTTTGGAACTGAGGATCATTTGGATAAGTAGACACGATTCTAGATATATAATTCGGTTCAGCGTATTCTACATTAGGATCATTTTCATATGCTCTTGCCCATTTTTCAATATCAGCACCCTGAGGTATCTTAAATTTACGAACACCCAAAAGCTTACCTCTCTCAAATGGTTTTTGAGAAAATGCAGAGATATGCTGTTCTTTAAGCTTAACAATAATTTCTCCCGGCACGTAATCAATATGTTTTTGAGTTTCCTGGAATGAGGCTAAAGTTTGAGAAAAAAATGTACTAAAAAGCAGCATTACTGAAACAAAAAATAATGCCGCAATCTTAGATAGGTTTTTTACATAGGATTTCATATCCTACATTATATAATAGTCAGGAAATTTTGACAAACAAAATACGAATATTAGATATTAGATATTGAATATTGAATATCTATTTATATTTAACATTTAACATTTGAGATTTGAGATTTAACATTTGCATTTGTTCATATAACTCTTCTGTCTCCTTAACTATCCTCTCCCAATCATAATTTCTTTGAATAATCTCCCGTAATCTCTCTCCTTGTTCCTGTACTTTGTCTGGATTTTGAATTAAATACTCAAGCTTATTTTTTAAATCTTCTACATTCTTATTTTGGAAAGTAAATCCGTACCCAGAAAGCACTTCTTTATTTTCAGGAATATCAGAGGCGAGTATACACTTGCCAAAAGAAGCGGCTTCTAAAATAGTAATGGGAAGCCCTTCTGCTTCTGATGGATGGACATAAAGATAGGTTCCTCTAAATAAATCTTCTAAGTCTTGGCCAGTCTTGAACCCAGTAAAGATTATATTTTTGTTAGAGCGAGCTAAATCTTTTAGATATTTAACATAACTGCCAGTATGAAATCCTTCACCTGTAATTACTAATTTTTTGTTGGTTTCAATTTGATTATAGGCCTTAATAAGATAATGAATACCTTTATGTTTAATCAATCTAGCCACAGTCAAAATATAGCCATTTTTCTCTAAACCAAACTTTCTGATTTCTGTTACCTGCTTACTATTATCTGTTATCTTCACTCCATTTGGAATATACTTACAATTCTCCCTATATTTATCTTTGCAGTACTTACGAAGCGTTTTAGATACAACAATAGTTTTATCTGGCACATTAACTGTTATCCAAGCACCTAATCTTAGAAACAGCCGAGCCAAAACTCCCCATTTCTGATGTTCCCAATCTTTACAATGAAAAGTAGCTATTACCTTTGCTTGAGGTTTAAAAATCTTAGGAATAAAACACAAAAATGATGGACCAATAGCGTGAAAGTGGATAATATCTACATCTTGGAATAGCACATGAATAGAGCTTAAAAAAGTATGAAAAACCGCATCTAAGTGTTTACTCCTGATAGTAGGCAAATGGATAATCTTAACACCTTTATATTCTTTCATGTCTTTTGGCGTATAATAGGATTTGGCGTAAACTAAAACTTCATGTCCAGCCTTAACTAGACCTGCAGAGAGTTCTTCTACATGCTTCTCAACGCCTCCAAAGAGGCAGGGTATTCCTTTTTGACCAATCATTGCAATTTTCATAGAATTTACAGAGAACTTATAAGGTTAGCATATCGTGACATTTCTGTCAATCCTGGATAATAAGCAAGGTATTTATAAACTTCGATCAATCTTTGATAATGTAACTCGGGATTAAACTCCCTCGCCACTTTTGCTCTGGCGCGTTTTCCCATTTCTTTAACTTCATCTGGATGATTAATTAGATAGCTAATTTTCTTTGCAAGCTCTTTTGCATCACCTGACTTGAAAAGTAAACCAGTCTTTCTATCTTCTATTACCTCTGGTAAAGCACCTAGATTAGAAGCAATAACTGGTTTTCCTAAAGCATTAGCCTCTATTACAACTAAACCAAATGTTTCATAGCTAATAGAAGGACAAACAACAAACATAGAATTTCTAATTAAATCTTTAAGCTCCTTCCCAGTTTTATATCCCACAAGTTCTACATTATTGAGTCCTAAATTCAAGATTCTAGATTCTAGATTCTTCTTTTCTGGTCCTTTGCCAATAATTTTTAACTTAAGTTTAGGAGAATCCTTCATCACTTTAAGCAATACATCAACACCTTTTTCCTCAGTCAATCTTCCAAAATAAAGAATGTATCCTTGGTTCTCATAATCAGGTTCAAACTTGGACAGATTAACAAAGTGAGGGACAACTATCAATTTCTTATTATCTATCCCCCATTCAATCATTTTGTTTTTGACAAACTGGCTTGGACAAATAAATATATCTACATTTTTTTCGTAAATCTTAAGCATTTTATGAATATACATTTCTAAAGCTAAAACGCAGCCAGATAGTATTGAGTTTTTACTGCATTTTTGAGATACAGCATTATAATATTTATGTTTTTTACATCTTTCACAAACCGTACCTTTAGAAAACAACTTGTAATTTGGGCAAATCAATTTAAAATCATGAAGAGTCTGGACCACGGGAATATTATATTTTTTAAATACAGGAAGAATTGAGGGAGAAATTTGATGATAAATATTATGAATATGAGCTATATCCGGTTTGGTTTTCTTAATCAAGTCCTCAACCTTTCTCTTTGCTTTTTGAGAATAAATAATGCGACCAATATTTTTAAATCCAGAGAGTCTGATCTTGGGCTTTGACAAATCAACATTGCTAACAAAATATTTATTAAAATAGTTGTTGAGATTTCTCTTGTCTTTCATGGCAAAAGGAATAACCTCATGTCCTTTGCTCTCAAGTAATTTTGTCAACTCAAAAACATATCTCTCCGTTCCTGCTTTTGGGAAATAAAATTTATTGACTTGCAAAATCCTCATCAGTGTAATTATCAATTATTAATTATATTTACCAGTTCTTTTATCCCTAAACTAACTATCAATCCCCCAATGAGCCAAAAGTATAACGCCAATGTCCTCACTTCAAAATATGGACCTAGGAAACTCTGGAGAGACACTGCACCTATCGCACCTAAATATCCTAAGGCTAGTCCTCGAGTAAATCTATCTCGAGATTTCCGATAAATATTTAGACTATATTTAAATAAAGAAATTATAATCCATAAAAATAAAATTAAACCTAGAGTTCCATATTCTCCCCAGATAGAAAACCAATTATTATCTATTTCTCCTCTTACTTCTTCTACTCCAAACGGAAGTCCCAGTTTATCGTAAACTTCTGTGTTGTGAAGAGCGGTCACTACTCCCCCGCCATACATTCCTGGACCTACACCAAAAATAGGAGAATACCTTACCACTTTTAGGGGAGTTTGAATGATAAAATATAACCTTCCTTTCCCTTGATAGCTCCATTTAATGTGTTGGGGAGAAAACATTTCTAAAAACCTCTCCTGAACATTCATTTTTGGTCTATTTTCTATTTTGGAAAGCTGAATATTAGTAAAAAGAAAATACGAACTTAAAAATATGATTATCAAAATAATGCCGATTAACACCCTTTTATCTTTTTTAATCCAAATACTTATTAAACCAAGTCCTAAAGCAAAACCAATCCAACTCATCCTGGAATAACTCAAAATTAAAGTGGGGATAGAAAGTAAAATTAATCCCAGTAAAAATTTAAATATTCTACTTTTTCTAAGCTCATAAGCAAGACCTAAGCTAATCAGTATAAAAAAGCATAAGAAAGTTCCGAGCTTATCATATCTACCCAAGGTAGCAAATATTCTCTGCCCTGAAGCATAAAATTCTCCACCTACCTCCGTAGACTCAAGACCAAATACTTTTCTTGGCTGAGACATTAAAAAGTCACTTGCTCCCTCTCCTACCACCACTTGCCCAAGACCGATTAGCACCTCAAATAAAACTACGATTAGCAATATCCAGATAATCTTTTTTATAGTCTCTCTCTTTAAGCCAGCATAAACCGCGACATAAAATAGGATGATAAATCTTAAAGTTTGCCTTAAACCTAAAAGTCCAATGTGCAAAGGATTGAAATTCCAAATCATTGATACCAAAGCTACCAGAATAAACAGAATAAAAGGTAAATCAATTGGGGTCTTGATTAACTTAAAATCTTTCTTAATGAGCCGTTTCAAAATAACCACAAAAAGTAAAATCAAAAGTAATGCCTCTCCAGCAAATCTAGCATATGGATAAATATCATTTGAGACAAATTTCAGTAAAAATGGTTCAAAGGGTATGTATACGGCTAGAGTTAATATGCCGTACTCTATTTTGTAAACAGATAAAATAGCGAGCCCTAAACCCAAAATTATAAATACAAGAAAGCCCAGAGAAAATTGGGTAATTAAAAGAGCCATTATTACAAATAATGCTGCAAAAAATACTAGAGAGGTGGGATTTTGTTTTATTAGGGATAATTTCATATTGTATATTACTAAACACCATTGTCATTGCGAGGAAGAAGCGATAGCGACTGACGAAGCAATCCCGTGAGGTCTTAGGCATACTTGAATTAAATGACATCGCATCCCGAACGGGATTGCCACGCTCACTTTCGTTCGCTCGCAATGACGTTTTTAACTTCCTACCCTAGCATAATTATGAGGAAATGTCAATTCCAACTGGGATATCAAGATTTGAATAAAAAAATAAGGGCAATCCGCAATCTTCTTACGAACTGCCCTTCTCATACTATCGGAAAGCTAGATTTAACATATCCAGCAAACCTTCTTCCCCCCACTCGTCCTCCGCAAAATTCATGCCGCTGTCTCCTTCTGGCATGACCTCACCGTTCTCAGCCCTGAATGCAATACATTTAGAGCCATCGGAATTTGTAAATACAAATTCCGAACCTTCAGTAGGCGACCTTACATCAACAAACCACCCCCAGGAAAAGCTGCCATCTGAGAGCTGGAGTTTCACATTTGTCTTATAGAGTCCATCTTCTAGAAGATAATCAACTGTTGCAGTCCCTTCCTCTCTATCAAGGACCATCTGTTCTGCTGTTGACCATTCCCAACTAGGAGCGCCCATCAGCCGAACCTCCTTGATATCATCCATTGAGATATCCTGAGTCCAATGGAGATTATATTCATATTCCACTTGAGTGCATCCACTATCTGCTTCAAGCCCTGTTATGCTTACCAACCACGGCTGAGGAGGTTTAGTACAACCTCCTACCATAGCTATTAAGGCTATGGCTACCGTCACAAGAAATACTTTCTTCTTCATCTAAAGCCTCCTCTTAAAAAATTAGAGGGACCCAGACTAATCCTAGCCTAGATCCCTCTTCTATTGTTTTCCTCCTATTTCTTCACATTTCCAGCTGGCTTTATACTCCCATCGGCCAGCTTTTCAAACCGGACACAGTATCCTTCCTCTATGTTCTCATTCCTAAAGAGGAAGTCCACATTCTCCATATAAGGGACCTGTTTTTCACTATCCCCGTATTGCGCCCAGCTGTACTTTTCGCTTACTTGCACAGTTGAGCACCGATATGTACCTGGTGAAAGTCTACTTGTATTGAATTCCAACCATCCGTCCGAATCTGAATCCTTTATTATCCATCCGGGGCTCCAATCATTGAAGTCGCCTCTTATCTCAGCTTGTCTTACACCGCTTAGATAAGAAGAGTTGATTTCAAGTATGAAGTTATCTCTGCCCAATTGAGCTACAGCTGGCATTGTTCTTTTTTCCACTGTTTCTATCTTTATAACAGTCTTTGGCGGTTGGCTTTTCAACTCTTCCAATTCACGAGTTACTTCTTTCAGCCTCCTCTCCAATTCCTGTTTAGCCAATCTAGCAAGTTCCAATTCCTTTTCTTTTGCCGCCAGTTGCTCCTGAAGAGAAATTAACTTAGCTTTGAGTCGTTCATTCTCAGCTTTTAGATCTGTATTCTTTTTCTCCAGAGAAGTAATCTCGTCCTTGAGATTCTTAATCGTCAACTCAAGCTCAGCAACGTCTTCCTTACGTTCTTTTGATACAACCGCTACCTTCTCTTTCTTTTCCTTTTCAAGAGCAGCTAGCCGTTTCTCGAATTCATCCTGAGCTTTGATTTCGCCAGCTGCCATTTCGGTCCGGAGTTTGGCTATTTTCTGCTCGTATTCCTGAGTAATCTTTTCTATCCGACTCTGCCAGTACTGATCCTTCTCTTTCAACTCTTGGGTTTTCAGAGTTATCTCTCGGTCCAGTTCTTCCACTTTTTCCTTATTCTTCTCCATCATCGCTATGTGCTGTTGAGAAAGCATTTCGTGCTGTTTTGCCAAAACCCTGTGTTGCTCAGTAAGCTGAGCAACCTGGGCCTGGTGTTGCTTGGTCATTTCCTCTACTTGAGCCTTGTGCTGTTCGGTCATCTCAATCTCAAGTTCCTTGTGCTGCTTCGTCAACTCGCCTATCTGAGCCTTATGCTCAGATGTCATTTGAGTACCAAGAGCTTCAATCTCAGCAATCTGGCCTTTGTAATATGTCTCCATCTTCTGAAATTGCTCTTGATGCTCCTCTTTTAACTGCTCTATCCCGGGAACTACCTTAGAGGTTATCTCTCCAGCTGCTTTGTTACGAAGCAACAAAGCGTTATGCTGTTTCGCTTTCCAGGCATCTCTTCTTTTGAGATGCGCTAATCTCAGTTCTTTTTCCTTATCTTTGGGATAGTCTTCCAGCTTCTGTCCAGGAACAATAATATATCCCTTTTCAGGATATACCTTATTCCACTCAGCATAAGCCCAAGGATCTAATCCTCGAGCTTCAGCTATCCACCAGAGATTGGTATTAGGCACAACCAAAACATGAATGTCATCTACTTTTTTGTAGATTTCATCCAGTTTTGCTTCCAGTACTTTGCCAGTCTCTTTTACAGTGCCCTTTATCTCTTTCTGACCTGATAAAATCTGCACCAAGATAGCTAAATCAGCATCACTTATCGTCACTCCATAATCAGCATAAGCGACTTGAAGAGCTCTTGCATTTTCCATCGTGGGATTCTCGTGAAATGCTATTTGAGCTTTCTCTATCTGTTTAGCTATTTCCTCTGCCGAGATTACTGTTCCTTCTACCTCAGCTCCTTTCTCCAAACCCTCAGTAAAAGCTGGTGTGACTAACAACCCAGCTATTACCAAAACTAACATTCCTACCAAAATTTTCTTCATTCTATCCTCCCTATTGTTGGACCTTCATACCTTTTAATCATAAAATTCAATATATCCCCTGGCTGCACCTTTTCAAATGTCTTCTCTAGTACTATACCTGATTCGACATCCGTAAGCGCAACCTCTACTGTATCCTCTGCTTCAACATAGAGATTTTTACCACCAGAGACGCCAGTAGTGAATACTTTACCTTCCATCTTCTCCACATCGAAGATAAATTCTCCCTTATCACCTGCCTTTTGACTTTCTGCCACAAACCGATACGACGCCTGTTCAGCTCCAGCTAGAGCCGTGATTTTCTGGTCAAGCGCAGCAATCTTATCAGTAATCCTGTTCTCCATAAGAATCCTAAAACCTGTTCCTATGGTTATAGCTATTACACCAACAATTAAACCTGCAACCACCAAATTTCTGATCCATTCTACCTTTCCAGTAACCTCTCTTATAACTTTCGCTGCGCCTAAATAGTCCTCTCTCATATCCAGCACCGCTTTTTTCTCTTCCAATTCTGCCTCTTTTTCCACTAACTTTTTATCTTTTTCTCTTAACTCTCCCCTTGTCTTTTCAACTTTCTCCTTCTCTATTTCAATCTCCTCCTTCTCTATCGCTAATTCAACTGCCCTATTGTCCAGTTCTTTCTTTCTCTTCTTTAATTCCTTTTCACTCATTCTTACACCTCCATCTTCTTATTTTTTCTTCAAACTTATAAACTTACTAACTTATCTAAGGGGTCCCCAAAAATTAGGTGCGGACTGAACGAAGTGAAGGAGCACGAATTTTTGGGGCATTAAACTTATAAACTATTCTCTTTTCAAAGAACCTTATATATTAAAAATCCTCTATTTTATCTTCGTTATTCAATCCTTGTCTGTCTCCTTTAATTATCTCGCCAAGACTAGAGAAAGTAGAGGGTATTTCTTTTGGCTCTTCTTCGACTCGGAATTGATCTTGATCTTGAAGGGATTTTTCTGGTGTTTCTTTTGATAACTCTGTTACTTCTCCAAGTTTCGATTCTTTCTTTTCTCTGTCTCTTTTTCCTAAAAGATCTATCAAATTTTCTTGCTTAAACTTCTTTTCTCCAATCCAACAAATATATCCACATCCAACAATAAATCCTAAAATAAGAGAAATTATACCATTCCTCAAAGGTCTTGGCTGAAATGGTTTATCGGAAGTTATAGGAGCATCAACCATCTTTATATAAACCGCTTCTCCTCGACCATGATATAAATATCCTTTGGTTATAAATATATTAGCTATGCCTTGGGCAATCTGATAAGCTTGGTTTGGGTTTTTATGAAAGACTCGAACATTCATAATCCCTGTATCTGAAGTCACATCAGCACTAATAGTCTTTCTCCATCTTTTTATGATATCTTTCGGTTTAGAGCCAAAATATGATTTATCAATATTAAAACCTGAGGAAAAAACCTGATCTCTGAATGACGAGGTATAAAGAACTTCGGTTAGAACTTCACCTATAGACTGAGCAGATTTAGCAGCTTGATAAGCATCAAGACTTGTAGATGTTTGAACAATCAAAATCTTGCTCTCAGATTTATACATCCTCGGCTCGATAAAACTAACAATCAAAGTTATGACCACTGCTAAAACAGTAATGGTCAAAACCACATCAAACTTTTTCTTTATTAAATTGATGAAACTTGAAATATCCATAAAATAGGGCTGAAATACTAGATAAACATTAATGATTAAATCTAGCACAATACAAAAAAAGTGTCAAGTATTTTGACACGATTATAAACAATTAAACAATAGTTTTATAGCTCTATAGTCCAATAGTTATAAAACTATAAAACCATCAAACTATTAAACCATTTAACAACAAATTATTATTTGTCACTATCTTACTTCATCTCCCCCAATTTCACCTCCACATCCGTCTCTTGCCCATCTCTCAAAATTGTCACTGTCACTTCATCCCCTACCTTATATTCTTGGATTAAGTCTGCTAAATCATTATTTTCATTAATCTCTTTATCATTTATTTTTAAAATAATGTCATTTTGTTTAATTCCAGCAAAATCAGCCGGACTTTGAGGAATGATTGCTACTTCCTGAACTGTTTTCCCAGACTGGATTAATGCCCCGTGATCTACTGAAAGATTTTTGATTTGAGCAAATACTCTGGTTATTGGAACATATCTAAGACCTAAATAAGGTCTTGAAACATATCCTTTTTTAATAACCGAGGTTATGGCTGGTTTTATTTTATCAATAGGAATGGCTAATACTTGCTTAGTCTTTGTATCCGAAGTGATATTTACTCCCACCACTTGACCACCTAGATTAACTAATGGCCCGCCAAAACATCTTGGATTCATAAAAGCGTCTATTCCAACTAATCTTTCCGATTTTTCTGTTCTAGAGTCAAATACCCCTTGGGAGTTAGGTATTGCTTGCAGATTGGCTATAATCCCCACACTTGCTATATTTTGATAAGTTGACAAGGTGCTTCCCAAAGCAATCACTTCATCCCCTACCTCAAGATCAGAAGAATAACCTAAACTAGCTACTGGTAGATTATCTGCTTTTACCTTTAATATCACAATATCACTTGCTGGATCTAGAGCTTTAATACTGGCTTCAAAATTTTTTCCATCCCACATAACTACTGTATAACTTCTTCCTACATCTCCGGCTACATTTTTAGTAGTTAAAATTAATCCATCACTAGTAATAATAAATCCACTTCCTATTGTCTCATCCGAAGGATAGTTACTTAAGGCTTCTTGAGGTGCAATCAAGACGACCTGATTTGACACACTCTTTATTGCGTCTTTCAAAGCTCGTTCCTCGCTAACATGGATTTGACGTTGTTCTATTACCTGTATTTCTTGAGAAGCTAAGGGTTTCAATAGGTCGATTTGAGAAAACAAAGGCCTGGTAGCCAAATATGG
>Ga0315541_1002880_pt1 | contig 13759 bp, 21 predicted proteins | sample SalMarSW160190MG_FD_203095 | JGI IMG/M metagenome (GOLD analysis project Ga0315541, IMG submission 203095) | Salt marsh sediment microbial communities from the Plum Island Ecosystem LTER, Massachusetts, United States - Salt Marsh Sediment SW1601-190 ...
CGCCGCCTGAGCAAGGACTATGAGTCTTTGACAGACAGCAGCGAAACGATGGTTCAGATTGCTATGATTAATCTTATGATTCATCGGTTGAAACCAGGATGATTGAACTTTTCATACACTTTCTAAGGCATTAATTGCAGAAAGGATGGATATTATGCCAAGAGGAGATGGTACAGGGCCTACGGGCCAGGGACCCGGCACAGGCCGCGGTATGGGCCAAGGCCAGGGTCAAGGTAGAGGCAGAATGGGTGGACCTTTTGCAGCAGGGCCGGGCGGAAATTGTGTCTGTCCAAACTGCGGAGCTACGGTTGCTCATGCTGCCGGACAGCCTTGTAATGCAATGAGCTGTCCGAAATGTGGTACGAAAATGACAAGAGGTTAACATTTTTTTTGAAAGGAGATTTATTATGCCAGGTGGAGATGGAACAGGTCCGGGAGGTATGGGACCAATGACGGGTAGAGCTGCGGGTTTTTGTGCAGGCTATCCGATGCCAGGTTACATGAATCCTGTTGGTGGCCGAGGCTACGGCGGTTGGGGCCGAGGTTTCCGAGGCGGCGGTTTTGGCCGAGGTCGAGGTTTTGGTTGGGGCAGAGCCGGATATGGCTTGCCTGCTTATGGCGGTGCTGTGAGCCCTTATGCTTATGGCGGTGCTGTGAATCCTTATGCTTATGGCGGTGCGCCATTTGCTCCAGCGATTGCACCTCAGCAGGAGTTGGACGGCCTGAAAGGTCAGGCAGAATATCTTGAAGATAGCCTTGACGGAATCAAAAAACGCATAGAAGAGCTTGAGAGCCAGAAAAGCAGCAAAGAGTAAGAAATAGACAGCGAAGGATTTACTTTTTTGGGTGCTTTTGGACTTCTAAGGGGGGATGGTGTGTCTGTATAACGCACGACACCATCCCCAGCTTCTTTTGTAGATTCAGGTCTTCTGTGCTCGGTTGCATATGGTGATTGAACAGTGGATATTATACAGTATACAGTGTTCAAAAATGCTGTATTTTGAGGTAAAGCTTTAACGAATTTATAAGGAGCTAAGACGATGCCAATTTTTGAATACAAGTGTAAAAAATGCGGGCACAAGACCGAATTCCTGGAAAAAAGCAGTGGTAAGAACAAGCACGTCTGCGAAAAATGTGGAAGTTCGGATATGCAGAAACTATTTTCAGGTTTTTCCGTTGGACAAAGTAGCCAGGGGAGCGATTCCTGCTCAACCGGAACATGTCCAACCGGAACATGTGGACTCTGATAGAAAGGATTGTTTATGAAAATTGCAGTAACATCGACGGGGCCGTCGCTTGATGATAATGTGGAGGTTCGCTTTGGCCGGTGTCCCTATTTTTTGATTATTGACACCGACACAATGCAGTTCGAGGCAATAGAGAACCCTAATATTGCTATCGGTGGTGGTGCAGGAATTCAGTCCGCTCAGTTAATGTCAGAAAAAGGAGTAACAGTAGTACTGACCGGCAACTGCGGCCCCAACGCGTTTAACGTTTTCGGTCAGGCAGGCATACAGGTTATCGTTGGTGTGAGTGGAGCCGTCCGTAATGCCGTTGAGCAGTTCAAGGCCGATGGTTTTTCTTCTGCTTCGGGGCCAAATGTAGCCAGCCACTTTGGTGTGAACGCAGCACCGACAGGCCCGACGCCAACAGGACAACCAACGACTGGTCCACCCGGTCAAGGTGGCGGCATGGGTTTAGGTATGGGCGGCGGACGCGGCATGGGCAGAGGTATGGGTCGCGGTGGTGGAATGGGACGTGGAATGGGCAAAGGCATGGGCAGAGGTGGCGGAATGGGTCGCGGTATGGGTATGCCAGCGGCGATGGGTATGCCTTCGACTGGCCCGGCAGCAGGTTTTCCGGAAGATGCCGGATTTCAAAACCCTGAGCAGGAATTGGCTGCTTTAAAGCAACAGGCAGAATTGCTTGAACAGCAAAAGCGCCAGCTAAACAACAGAATCGCTCAGCTTGGAAGCGGTCGTAAAGTTGTTGCGGTCGTTGATTCCGGCAAGTGTGCGGGCTGTGGTATCTGCGCCGATGTGTGTCCGGTAGGGGCCATTGAGGTTAATAAACAAGCTATTGTAAACGTAGAGGCCTGCACGGGTTGTGCCGCCTGTGTTTCGGAATGCCCCAATGAGGCGATCATACTTGCGCAGAGAAAATTTGGTAAGCCCCGTTAGATAAATACAGGAGATTACTGAATGAGTCAGGTAAGTTTATTATCTAACAGGGCAAATAAATTCCATTAAAGCCTTTTCTTTTTGTGCAGCAAGTTTTCAAGCGAAAATGTTTAAGCTTTTGGCCTTTGGTATACAATCGGAACTTGAACAAATGGAACGATTCATGCTTAAATCAAAGATACATAGAGCAACATTGACCGGAACAGATCTGGATTATGAAGGGAGTATCACCATCGATGAAAACCTTCTTGAGAAAGTTGACATACTGCCTGGTGAGCAGGTTCACGTGCTGAATATTTACAACGGTGAGCGTTTTATAACGTATGCTATTGCAGCACCGCGAGGTTCCGGCACCGTGTTATTAAATGGACCAGCAGCAAGATTAGGAACGGCTGGCGATAAAGTCATAATTATATCCTATTGCCAGGTATCTGATCAGAAAGCAAAAGATTTGAAGGCAAAAGTATTATTCGTTGATGATGAAAACAGACCAAAGGAGTAACTAAGTGGGAAAAACTATATCACCACGATGTGGACGATGTGAGAGTAAAGAATGCCGCGATGGCAAGGATTGCTTTTCGCAAGCTGGTAACCATAAGCAATTGTATCAGAACGACCATATAGCAGAATTGCACAAGGCCGCTTCGTCAATTGAGGCGAGGTATTATGGCAAAGAAACGCGATTGGGTGAGATAATATTGTTTGCAAAGCAACTGCAATATAAAAAGATAGGTTTGGCTTTTTGTATCGGCTTAAGTGAAGAAGCAAAAGTCATTGAGAATATTCTTTCCAAGCACTTTGAAGTTACTTCCGTGTGCTGCAAGGCTTGTGGAATTGATAAGAAAGATTTTGATTTGCCTCAGATTTCATCAGAAAGCTATGAGGTTATGTGCAACCCGGCTGGCCAGGCCCAACTGCTAAATGACGCAAAGACTCAGCTCAATGTTATTTGTGGGCTTTGTGTTGGTCATGATGCTATTTTTGCGAAGGTCTCGGATGCTCCTGTGACAACGCTTATCGCCAAGGACCGCGTGTTAGCTCACAATCCTGCGGGAGCTATTTACAGTCGCTATATTCGAAAACGCTTTAATGAAGGCATATAACGGAGATGTATGATGGATCAGACATTTAGAGGCACGCAATCTATGAGTATTACTTTATCTATAACAGTAGGTATGCTTTTTGTAACTAATGCTAAAGCCGAGACTGTTAAAGCTAAAGATTGGCCATATTCATTCTCTAAAGGAGGGTTTCAGATATACGAGTCTGAGGATAAAAATGAGAGGCTAACCTTGGGGGGCAGTGTTCTTTTTAGATATGCTTACTGGAACTGGTTTGGAACGAATAAAGGCACTAATACAAATAATGACTATAGTTTTGGTTTTCAAAGGACCCGCTTGAACCTGAAATATACTTCAGAAAACATGGAAATTTTCTTTCAGCCTCAATATGTTCATATGTTTGGTTTACCCGACGATGCGGTTTCAGATAAGACAGGTCCATTTGGAATGGGTGGGTTGTATTATCTTCATAATCCGGAAGAGAACCCGTATGATTTTGGTGTTCACCAGGCTTACGTTCATTTGAGTGACCTTTTTGATACGAAGCTGTTCTTTAAGGGAGGCAGATTCGAATATAGTGACGGCCTTGAAGTGCAGGATAAGAAAGATGGGAAAAAATTCAATATCCTGAAAAACATGCGTCTTGCAGACAGAATGATTAGCCCCTTCGGTTGGTCAGCTTTTGGCAGAAGTTTTGATGGAGTTTTGGCTGGATGGAATGATGAGAAATTCAATTTGACCACTTCATTTTTCTATCCTACTCAGGGAGGTTGGGAAAAAGATATTGACGAAACGATAGACGACATTGACATTATTACTACCACATTAACAGCTAAAAAGGGTTCGTTGCTTGGCGATACTGAATTCGCTGCGTTTTTCTACAACTATGATGACAAAAGAGATTGTACTCAGCGGCCTGATAATGTGTGTCCAACATGTTCTCATGCTGATATAGATATACAAATGTATGGAGGACATATTTTGGGTATATATGATTGGGGGCCGGGTCAGTTGGACACTCTGTTATGGGGAGGTGTACAAACTGGTGATTGGTATGAATTAGACCATGAAGCTTACGCAATTGCCGGCGAAATCGGCTATCAGTTTACAAAGATGCCCTGGAAACCCTGGTTTAGGACAGGATATTTCATAGGTTCGGGCGACAGCAATCCGTCTGATGGCGATCATGAAACCTTTTTCCAGATGGCTCCGGGAACAAGGAAATATCAATTATATCCCTATTATGACCTTGAAAACAACAGAGATTTTTTTGTGCAGCTGATTACCAAACCCACCAAAAAGCTTACTGCAAGAATGGATTACCATATCGTTCAGTTGGATGAAAGTGCGGACAGATGGTATATGGGGACTGGTCCAACACAGAAAAGCGGTCAAATTTCCGGTTATATTCCTCGAGATGGAGGAGGGCATGATGCGTTGTCTCAGGAAGCAAGTCTTATGTTGAGTTACAACCTGAACCCACAATGCAATCTTGTGGCATTCTATAGCCACGTATGGGGTGAAGGTGTAGTAAAAAATGTATATGAAAAAGATAATGAAGCTGACTATTTTTCTTTACAAATACAGTTCAAATTTTAACTCGAAAAGGGGATTCAGATGCCGGATAAACCGAAAAACAGCCCCAAGAACGAACTCACTACACAATATATCTTGCGTTGGTTCTCTCCCCGATGGTTTATATTTGTGATGGGTACGGGAGCGTTAGCTAATATATATCAACTTATTGCAGGCAAACCAGAGGGTTTCCTTCACAAACTGGCTGTTTTCTTCCTGACACTTGCAATCGTAGTTTTTTTCACAGCTATGATCTTTCTTATCGTCAGGTTTGTAGTGGGCATGGATTGTATTTTGAAGGAATGGAGACATGCAAGTCTGATCCAGTTTTATTCAACTATTTCCATCGCAGCAGCAGTATGTGCTACCGGTTTGTTCAATGTTCCTCTTTCGTTTATTTCGAAAGCCTTCGCCTATAATTTAGCTGCCATATTCTGGTGGATAGCTTTTGTGGTAGGGATGTTTTTCATTTTCTTTACGCCAATTAAGGTAACCAGCGGCAATCACGCTCAGCCAAGAAGGGCTTTAGGTTTCTGGTTTTTAGCTCCGGTCGGTCTCTTTGTTTTGGTGTTCGCAGGTAATTTCTGGGCTTTACATATGACAAACCAAATCCATGTAAAAAACATCTTATTTCTTAATACCCTGATTTTAGGAGTTGCAATCCCTCTTACGATTATAGTTTACACAATTGTTTTATTTCGGGCTTTGTTTTATAACTTTCCTCGCAGAGATGTCGCCCCAAGCTTTATGATAGGCGTTGCTCCTGTAGGAGTATCTATTATTGCTATAAACACGCTATTGCCCGTACTTGAAAAAAGCGGTGTTTCAATTATAGCTCCAGCTACACTTGCTCCTTTTATTAAAGTCGTATCTTTATTGCTCTGGGGTTTTGGTCTATGGTGGCTCATTTATGCGCTAATTATAGTTGCTTTATACATGTTGAAACAGGGGGTTCCTGTTACCTTAGGATACTGGGCATTTATCTTCCCGCCAGCAGCATATACTATTGCCACTTTAATCCTCGCAAAGTCACTAAGTTTGCCTTTATTGAGAAATTTTGCCGTGATTTTGGCAATAGTATTTACTCTATGGTGGGTTGTGAATTTCATTCTTACTATCAGAGGAATGGTAAATAAAACTATCTTTGATGTCTCTCCAACGTTTAAGGGTGACATCCCATATCTATAATTACAAAGGAAGGCGAAATTATGACAAAGAAGCTGATTTTTATGAAAGGCGAAGAATTTGTACAAAAGGTCATATCTGGAGAAAGAGATTTTTCGAACATAGAATTAGAGCAGGATTTCGATTTGTCCGGCTATGAACGATTTGACGAACTGCAAACCTATCTTAAGGATGCCGCCCTTGAAGAAAAGCCGCTAATTGTGGAAAATTCTAAATTCAGGCAATTAGATGCTGACGGTGTATATTTGCCCTTTCTGAAGGCTAATAATGCGAATTTCAAACACGCCACTTTTATGGGAGCAAACTTTGAGAACGCTCAGTTCAAAAACGTTGATTTGCGTTACGCTAAATTATCTCAGGTGAACATGAGAAATTCAAATTTAGAAAATTCGGATTTAAGGCAGGCAGATTTATATCTTTCTTCCTTAATTGGTACAGTCTTAACAGGAGCAGATCTTTCCGGAGCAAGTTTACAATACACAAATATGCAAGCTTCAGATGTAAAGGGTATAAAGAATTTAGGACTGGCACGTTTTGTGGAGACAACAAATTTTCAATTCGCTAATTTAACCGAGAAAGAAAAAAGTATTATTCGCAGAGAATTGTGGGCCCAACAGGGCAAAAAAAGAAGATTATTCGGAGGTAGCGGATAAATACAAAAGTGGCTGTTGAGAATACATTATCAAGAAAGAAATTAAAAGAAGGGTATTTGTGTTATGGAAAATACATACTTGTTTAGAGCAAAGAGTTCAAAATCTGTTCAGGATTTTATCGAAAGCTTAAAGGAGAATGCGTCAAAGTTTGATTATTATGTGCGATATGTTTTTAATAAAAGACAAGAGTACGAGCAACGCGACATTAGTGTTGATGACCATTTTAATGCTTATCAAGTTATGTTGTGCAGTTTTAATTATAAGGGCTTACAAAAAAATATTGAGCGGCTGGCGGTTCTATTGCTGCCGAAACAAATCGTAGTTTACAGCAAAGAAGGAGTTACAACTATACTTTATTTGCCGTTTAGTGAAGAATTTATTAGGGAGGCTCTGCCAGAGGACGAAGAGTTTGCAGTGAATCAAAGCAAAGCTTGTCAGAGAATAATAAAATTAATTGAAGCATCTAAATAAGCTCTGTCGAAAGAGCACTTTATAATAACTTCTTCAGAGATAGACAATGGAGCAAACATTTAAAGCCACAGAAATCAATGTCGGATTTCATCCGGATGGTTATAGAATAGATAAAACGGCTTCGCCAATGAACAGGTATACAAAATGGGAAGTTTTACCAGGAAATCGATGGTGTAATCCGGAGCCGGTTTGTTTCGATTCGTTACCGCAGCAAGGCTGGTTCAAGAAAGACAGATTCGATTGGGATGAAATTAATATGACAGGAGAAAGGAAGATAAGATTATGCTGATGCTTGGCATAGCCGTTCTATCCATCCTTGTCATTTCGGTTCTGATGAGCATGACCGGCCGTGGTGGAGGTAACTTTTACGTCCCTGTGTTAGTGGCTTGCGGATTGCCCATGCTTGAGGCAGCGACGTCTGCACAATGTATCCTGCTGTGCACGGCTGTAGCGGCTGCGCTAGTCTTCCAGAAGAGCCGAACGATTGACTGGAAGCTTGCGATGGTGATCGATCCGCCGACAGATGTGATGGCTTTGCTGGGTGGATACTATGCTCATGTCCTGCCAGGTGGAGTTCTGAAGTTTATCTTCGCCGGCTTGCTTGTATTATCTGGCTTCTTCATGTTGCGGCCTGTAAGGAATAGACAGTATTCTGGCAAGAATCGGTTGGGCTTCTGGCATCGAAAGTTCGGCGAGCAAGAATATGAGGTGAATCTGTGGTTGGCCCTGCCGATCACCGCAGGGGCCGGCTTGGTTGCGGGAATGGTCGGGATTTCCGGGGGCTCTTTCAAGGTCCCATTTATGGTTCTTGGCTGTGGCGTACCTATGCGCGTGGCAGTAGGTACATCATCCGCCATGGTCGCCGCCACAGCTCTTATGGGCCTGATTGGACATTCGGCAGCCGGGGATTTCAACGCATCATGGGCCATTCCCATGAGCATCACCGCCGTAATTGGAGGGCTCCTGGGCGGCGTATTCTCGCTTAAAACAAAGCAGAAAAACCTCAAAAGGATATTCGCGTACACGACGTTAGGGGCGGCTTTGTTCATGGTAATAAACGCATGGCTATCGTTTGGGAATCGTTAGGAGACAGGATGCAAATAGCAATTGCCAGCGGCAAGGGTGGAACCGGCAAGACAACCATAGCTACAAATCTTGCTTGTTCAATTGCCCGGACGGATAAAAAGGTACAGTATCTTGATTGCGATGTTGAGGAACCTAATGGCCATATATTTTTGAAGCCAGATATAAAAGACACGCAGAAGATTACGATTGGTGTGCCGGAAGTTGACACTGACTTATGCGACGGCTGCGGCAAGTGCGGTCAGCTTTGCCAGTATAGTGCCATAATTTGTTTGAAAGACAAGGCGATAACCTTTGAGCAGTTGTGTCATTCATGCGGTGGGTGTGAGCTTGTCTGCCCCACCGGTGCTATTAAAGAAAAACAGGTAGAAATTGGATTTGTTGAATTAGGTACATCTGGTGATGTTATGTTTGGTCAGGGACGGCTGAAAGTAGGAGACGTGCGGTCACCTGCTTTGATAAAGAAGGTAAAAGAAAACGCAGCCAATAACGGCACCGTCATAATAGACGCTCCGCCTGGAACCTCATGTCCGGTAATTGAAGCAGTCAAAGGGGTAGATTACGTTCTGCTGGTCACCGAACCTACGCCGTTTGGTTTAAATGACCTGGAACTGGCGGTGGAGATGGTAAGAGAGCTTGGGCTTGCCTTTGCTGTTGTAATAAACCGTTGCGACGTAGGTGACGGGCGAGTTGTACGCTATTGCCAGCAACAAGATATAGAAATTCTCCTTGAGATGCCGAACGACCGACTGGTAGCGGAAGCTTACTCACAGGGGATTAAAATAATTGACGCATTACCCGGCTACGAAGAAAAGTTATTACAGCTATATCAGAAAATCAATTCGAGGGTCACGGTCAAATGAAAGACGATTTCGAATTCATGGAAAGAATAAGCCGTGACTTAGAGGCCCGTAAAGCTGCGTGTAAGATTCTGGAAGTTGAGGAGGATGCAACCAGAGAGCAACTAAAGAAAGCTTATAGGCGAGCGGCAATGAGATATCATCCTGACCATAATCAACGTGACCCTGATGCGAATAAGAAATTCGCACTGGTCAAATGTGCCTACGGACTATTAGCCGAAGATAAACCCTGCCCGGAACTACTGGAGGAAATCAACACATGGGAAGGTGTTCCAGAGGACAGCAAGTACAATCTCGGCAATCCCTGGGGACATTTCCTTTGGTGGCGTGAAAAATTCTTCGGCTCGCAAGAAAAGAAAGGGCAAAACAGAGGTCGTTCTTGCATCTGAAAAGAGAAGATGGAAACTGCAAAGCTAAGTGAAAATTTTTATGATAAGATTAAGCCGCGGTTGCACGAACGCATCGGCCGAGAATTGCGCGGGGCCAAACGTGTGCTCGATTTGGGCTGCGGCGATTGCGAGCTTGTTCAATATCTGGCTGACACCTATGGCCAGCAAGTGACAGGTATAGACATTTCGGGTGAAAGTTTTCCAGACTATCAGGAGATTGTGAAAGCCGGCAAAAATGTCAGATGCATTCATAAAGATGCGGCTAACCTTGAGTTTCTTTACGGAACTGTGGATGCGGTAATAATAATGTGGGCTTTGCATGAGATGAAAAATCCTCAGGCGGTTTTGCAAGAGGCCAGTCGCGTCTTGCGGCCGGGCGGAAAAGTTCTTGTCGTTGAATTCCCGCGTAACTCCTTGGCCCAAAAGTTATGGAATGAGAACTACTATACCAGCGAGGAATTAGCGGATTCTCTCCGTAAGGCCGGATTTGAAGATATTCGCGATAAACGAATTGAGCATAAACAAATCCTTTGGGTTAGTGGGTACCGCGGTACCAATTGACAAAAAAACAGAGATTGTAATGGTTGAATCTTATGGAACGCCAAAAGACTTACTTGTTCAAGAATACGGTATTTAAAAAAGGTGATGAATCGGCGAAGACTGTCTTCAGTGGTCCGGGGGAGCTGGAAGTTGGACCGGCACCTGAATTCAATGGTAGGCCAGAGACATTAAATCCAGAGGAGATGTTTGTCGCGGCAATTAATAGTTGCCTGATGACAACCTTCTTTTATTTCGTACAAAAGGTAAATGTTGAGGTTTTATCGTACTATTCAGATGTCGAAGGCCGGATCGAAAAACAGAAAGATGGGTTCCGATTTACCAATGTGGAGGTTCGAGCAAAGGTTACATTACAACAACAAGACCTCGCTGAAAAAGTCCGCCAGCTCGGAGATTTAGCCGAAAAGTATTGTCTTGTTTCCCGGTCAGTAGCTTGTCCTGTTCACTATCGGTTGCAGGTTGAGACGAAAGGAAGATGATTATTAGTGGAAAGTCTTAATCATATAAGAATAAAAGGGAGGCCAAGAATATGCCCTGGATAAATGAGGATTTGTGTGTGGGCTGTGGCGTTTGCGTCGATGATTGTCCGGTGGGGGCGATTACACTAAAAGAGAACCAAAAAGCAGTTATTGACGAAGATGGATGTATTCGGTGTGGCCAATGTCATGAGGTATGTCCACAGGAAGCTGTCCGGCACGATAGCGAAAGGATTCCAGAGCAGGTCGCAGCAAATATAGAGAAAACTAGAATACTTTTGCAACATTATAAGAGCCCGGATGATCAGCAGTCATTATTAGAACGTATGGTTCGGTATTTCAAGAAGGAAGAAAAGGTGGCTGGCCTTACTATAGACAAACTAACTGCCATGAAAGCTGATTTCGCTAATGCCAGAAAATCAGTATCCCCCGATAGCTCTGATTCGTAATTAGTTTGTCCCGCTGTTATCGAAAGGCTGATTTCATGAAAGAATTAGTAGTAATAAGTGGCAAGGGCGGAACAGGTAAAACAAGCATCGTGGCATCTTTTGCAGCGCTTGCGAAAAGTGCGGTGTTAGCAGATTGTGATGTTGATGCAGCGGACCTATACCTGGTCTTAGAGCCAAAGATAAGAGAAAATAACGAATTTTCCGGCGGCAAACGGGCAACAATAATCACTGAAAAGTGTATTGGTTGTGGTAAGTGCCAGGATTTGTGCAGATTCGACGCGATACATTTCAATGGCCAGGCAAATGACGTGGTTGACAGGACGTTTACCATTGACCCTGTTTCGTGCGAGGGATGCAAGGTATGCGTCGAGTTTTGTCCGGTGGATGCGATTGAATTTAATGATTGTATAAACGGACAGTGGTTTATATCCGACACCCGATTCGGAACAATGGTTCATGCCAGGCTGGGAATAGCTGAGGAAAACAGCGGAAAATTGGTAACTGTTATTCGCAAGGAGGCAAAAAGAATAGCTGAAGAGCAAAAGAAGGATTTAATTATTGTTGATGGTTCACCGGGAATCGGCTGTCCTGTAATTGCCTCGATCGCTGGAACCGATTTGGTTTTGATAATTACCGAGCCGACGCTTTCAGGCAAGCACGATTTAGGCCGGGTTGCTGATTTAACTGCGGGTTTTAAAATCCCTGCGCTGGTTGCCATTAATAAATTTGATTTGAATCCAGATATGACGGAACGAATAGAAGAAGATGCTCGCAGTCGAAATATAAAAGTGGTGGGAAAAATTCGTTATGATGAGGCTTTTACCAAAGCGCAAATTCTCAAATCGACGGTGGTTGAATACACCAGTGGTGCAGTATCCGAAGATGTAAAAGCTTTATGGAGAAATATTACCTATGCCCTGGGCTAATAATAACTTGCAGTTAGCCATAGAGAAAGCATCACGGTTTGATTTTGACATTATAGCTGATAAATATGACCGGTGGTACGAAAGTTCTAAAAGCCGAATGTACGACCGCTTGGAAAAGAAAGCGATTGGTCGATACCTTCCATCAAGTGCCAAAGGTAAGAAATTATTAGAAGTTGGCTGTGGTACCGGTCATTGGAGCCGGTTTTTCAGTGGATATGGATTTGAGGTTACAGGCGTTGATGTTTCTGAACGGATGATAGATATGGCCAAAAGCAAAAACATCCCCAACACGTCATTTCAAGTCGCTGACAGTCATTCTTTGCCCTTTGCCGATGAGACATTTGATGTAACAGCAGCAATTACAACCTTGGAATTTGTTAACGATGCCGAGGCAGTATTACGAGAAATGGTACGCTGCACTCGCCAGCCGGGAGGACAACTTTTGGTTGGGGTATTGAATGCGCAGGCTCGACTGAACCGTAATAGAAAACAAAGACCTGAATCACCATATATGAAGGCTCGATTGTTTTCTCCAAGCCAGCTAAAACAGCTTTTAGAACCATTTGGCCAATTGACTATGGTTCCTGCCGGGTTCGTTCCTAATCAAAAGCTGTTTTTACCATTAGCACCATTGATTGATACGGTTGGTCGCATACTACACATTCCTCGCGGAGTTTTTATCGCAGCAGAGGTGAGATTATGAAGGTCCAGGCAGAAATAAGTTTATATCCACTGCGCCAGAATGAATTGACTAAGCCGATTCAGCAATTTATTCAAGCTTTGGAGAATAACAAGCTAAAGGTTGAGCTCGGGCCAATGAGCACCCTCGTCACAGGAGATGAGCCGGCCGTTTTCGAAAGCCTGCAGAAGGCCTTTGAGAAACTTGCTCAAAGATATGAGATTGTATTAACCGCAAAGATTTCCAATGCGTGCCCCGAAGTTAATAAAGATAGATAGGTTTTTCAAAGAACAGGAAAGAAACTATGGTAAAAGAAAGTAGCGCCTTTCAGATTGATGAAAACAAGCGAAAACAAATGCAGGCTGAACAGGAACAAATACGCAAAAGATTAAAACAAATAAAGCACCAGATACTTGTGCTCAGCGGCAAGGGAGGCGTTGGCAAAAGCACGGTGGCGGTAAATCTTGCGGTTTCACTCGCACTTGCCGACAAGAAAGTGGGGCTTCTCGACATTGATATACACGGTCCAAGTATCCCGAAAATTTTGAACCTTGAGGGAAGGAGCCTCCAAGCAGCAGGAGAGACCATTTTGCCGGTTGAGATGGTCGAAAATCTAAAGGTTATGTCTATAGGTTTTCTACTGCGGGGCAGTGACGATGCTGTGATATGGAGAGGTCCCATGAAGTATCAAATGATCAAGCAATTTCTCAAAGACGTGCAGTGGGGCAACCTCGACTTTCTGATTGTTGACAGCCCGCCCGGGACCGGCGATGAGCCTCTCAGTGTGGTTCAGCTTCTGGAAAAAGCCGATGGCGCAATTATAGTTACTACACCTCAGGAGGTGGCACTGTCTGACGTTCGCAGATGTATTACCTTCTGCCGGAATCTCAATCTACCTGTTATCGGCGTATTGGAAAACATGAGCGGTTTTGTCTGTCCGAATTGTGGTGAGAAAACGGACGTCTTTAAATCCGGCGGCGGTGAAATTATGGCTAACGAGATGCACGTGCCCTTCTTGGGCCGGATTCCTATAGATCCGCAAATCGTACAAGCTTGTGATTCAGGTCAGCCGTATGTACAGCATTATAGTTCGAGCCAGGCGGCACAAGCTTTTAAAGAAGCTATGCTGCCGTTACTTAAACTTGAAGAAAAACGTTAAGAATTACGGCGAAAACTGCGTGGAATAACGTGTCGTTAAGCTATCAAAGGAACAG
>Ga0315541_1002885_pt1 | contig 13748 bp, 10 predicted proteins | sample SalMarSW160190MG_FD_203095 | JGI IMG/M metagenome (GOLD analysis project Ga0315541, IMG submission 203095) | Salt marsh sediment microbial communities from the Plum Island Ecosystem LTER, Massachusetts, United States - Salt Marsh Sediment SW1601-190 ...
CGGCCTGGACCATCTGAACCGATTGGACGCGCTCGTCCGCCCAGTGCCAGACGTCCACGTTGGCCTTCTCCTCCGCCGGGTCGACCTTGACCGAGTCGTCCTGCTCCTTGATTCCGAGGACCACCCGGGCCCCGTCCTTGGTCCAGCAGGTAGGGGCCAACTCCGAGAGCACGAAGCCCGCAGGGAAAGCAGCGTCGGCGGCGGGGTCGTACACGGTGGTGCGCGGCGCCGCCGCATCCAGGCTCCGCACCACGACGAGCTTGTTGGCGCGCAGCATCTTCCCCTCGGGCTTCTCGCCGCGGAGTGCCGCGACATCGTCTTGGGCCTCGCTCCAGGTCAGGTCCTCGAAGCGGTCGGCGCCGGTGCTGAGCGAGCGGATACGCCCGTCTGCGGGGGAGACCAGGTAGAGCCCGTTCCCGGCTTTCTCCGCCGCGTCCACCAGGTACGCGAGGAGCGTCCCACCCTCGTTGAACGCATACTCCGCCACGTTGCCCAGGGAGAGCACGGTGCCCTGGGCCAGGTCGCGCAGGATCAGGTCCGACCCGGTGTGCTTGGCGTCGGCGTCCGAGCGGTCCCGGTGAACGGCGAGGAAGCGTCCGCCCTTTGAGAACGTGAACCCGCGCACGCCGGCCTCCTCGGTGCGTGTCCCGCCCCGGAGGTCCACCAGGTGGAGGGTGCGCGGCACGGGCTTCTTCTCCTTCCTGAGCTTCTCCGCGTCCTCCTCCGGTGGGGAGGCGAGGAACGCGGCCCAGCGGCCGTCGTCGGAGAACGCCGCACCCGCGCCGTTGGTGGCCTGGTGGACGGCGGTCCCGTCCAGCTCTTTCAGGAAGAAGGTGGCGTCTCCGTCGTTGGGCTGCTGCGCGTAGGCCATCCACTTCCCGGCGGGGGACAGCGCCACCTGGTTGATCCGGTTCCACGGGCCGTAGTCGGCCAGCGTGAGAGGGCGCTTCTCCTGTGCGGAGAGCACCGCCGGCATGGCGAGGAGAGCAGCGGCGAGGACGGCGAGGCGGAGACGTTGAGCGCGAAGCATGGGATCTCCCGGGGTGGCGGTTGACTCCGGGGATGCTGTCGGGGGGAGGGCGGGGGGGCAAGGGCTCGGGAGCTACTCGCGGATCCGCTCAATGCCGTCCACCGCGTCGAATCCGGTGTCCAACGTGAAGATGCGCCGCACCCCGCGGCGGCGCATGACCGCCACGTGGAGGCCATCGCGGGCCGGGAGCCGGCCCGGGAAACCGCCCCTACCGCACCAGGTTCCCCTCCTCGTCGAAGGGGAGGCGGATCACCTTGCCGCGCCACGCCACAGGATCCACGCCCGTGGCCCGGGTGGTGATGCGCTTGCCCCCGCCCACGAGCGTCACCTCGACATCCACCGGCTCGGCTCCGGGGAGCCCGAAGTGCACGGGCAGCAGGCTCTGCGCGTCGTATCCCGAGCCCGTGTCCACCAGCGCGCTGCCCAGAAGCTGGAAGGTCCCGGCGGCGAAGACCCTCACCTCGGCTCCCGCCTGATTGGCGTGGCCCTGGGCGTCCAGCACCATCACCTTCACCGAGTGGAACGCCACCTCGGGGCGGAGCAGGTTCTGCACCAGGGTATGCGTGGCGCCCTCGGCGGTGCCCGTGAGCGCCAGGTCCACGTCGCCGTCCCGGTCGTAGTCCACCCAGGTGGCGCCGTGGTCGGCCTCCACCAGGAGCTCGGGAGGCGTGACGTCGGTGAAGCGCCCCTGCTCACGCCGGTAGAGGAAGTCGCGGTAGCTCACGCCGCCGGTGACCGTCCCGTTCACGTAGAGGTCGGGCCAGCCGTCGTGGTCGAAATCGGCCCACGCGCACGTGTCGAAGCGACCGTCCTCGGCCAGCCCCTCCGCCGCCGCCACGTTCTCCCACGGCGCGCCGGGCCCCGGGTTCCTGAAGAGGCCGTTGGTCCCGTAGTTGGCGGTGGAGAGATCCAGGTGGCCGTCCCGGTCGTAGTCCACGACGCAGGGGCGCACCGTCCCCTGGGCCGCGTCGCCGAGGGCGCGGCCGCCGTCGGCCAGCCCCCACGCCTCGGCGTGGTCGGTGAAGCGGCCCCCGTCGTTCACCCACATCCCGTTGGCGTCGCCGTCCATGTTGCCAACGTAGACGTCCAGGTCGCCGTCCTCGTCGGCGTCGAACCAGACGGCGCCCACCGAGCGCCGGGGGTCGGCGATGCCCGTGCTGTCCGAGACGTCCACGAACGTGCCGCCGTCGTTCCGCCACAGGCGGTTCGGCGCGTCCCGGAGAGCGAGGAAGAGGTCCACGTCCCCGTCGGCGTCGTAGTCCACCCACGACGCCTGCCGCGTGGCGCCGCTCCCCAGCGCCAGGCCGACCTGGGCGGTGACTTCCGTGAAGGCGGTCCCGCCCTCGTTGTGCCAGAGCGCCAGGACGCCAGGGACCAGGGAGTCGGGCGCATAGCCCAGGAGGAGGTCCGGGTTCCCGTCCAGGTCGTAGTCGCCCCAGGCCGACGTGCGCACGCGCCGGGACACGGTGAGTCCAACGTCCGCAGCCACGTCGGCGAAGCCACCGGTCCCGTCGTTCCGGTACAGGCGGCTCGGAGCCCCGTTGAAGCCGACGAAGCGGTCCGGATCGCCGTCCCGGTCGAAGTCCGCCCAGGCGTCGGTGAGCGTGTTCCCGTCCGCGAAGGCCGTCACCCCCAGGGGCCCGAACCGCACCGGCTCGAGCTCGGGCTCGCCCGGGGCGCACGCAGCCGCCAGGAGCGCAACGGTGAGGGCAAACCCCATGCCGCGGCGCACGGTCAGCGCCTCCGCACGGTGTTCTTGAGCACGCCCACGTGCTCCACCTCCACCTCCACCATGTCGCCGGGACTCAGCGCCTTGGTGCTCTGGGGCGTGCCGGTGAAGATGAGGTCGCCGGCCTCCAGCGTGACGTAGCGGCTGACGTAGCTCACGATCTCGGCGCTGTCGAAGATGAGGTCGGAGGTGCGCTCGTGCTGGCGGACCTCGCCGTTCACCCGGGTTTCCACCAGCACGTCGTCGGGGTTCACCCCCACGGCGATGGCGGGGCCCACGGGGCCGAAGGTGTCCGACGCCTTGGCCCGGAACCACTGGAGATCGGCGGACTGCCAGTCACGCTCGGAGACGTCGTTGCCGGCGGTGATGCCGAACACGCACGCCATGGCCTCGGCCACGGGGACCTTGGAGCACGTCCTGCCGATGACCAGCACCATCTCGCCCTCGTAGTGCAGGTTCTTCGAGTCCGGGGGCTGGACGATGTCGTCGCCGTGCCCCACCAGCGACGTGGGGTACTTGGCGAAGAGCCCCGGATACTCGGCGGGGGTCCGTGATCCCAGGTGGCTCTGGAAGTTGAGCCCCACGGCGATGACCTTCTTCGCCTCCGTGGGCGGGAGGAGTTTTACCTCGGCCAGGGGGATCCAGCGGTCGGTGGTCCGGTGCTCGCCGAACAGGTCCCCTTCGATCTCCTGGATCCGCTCCCCCAGGAGCGTGCCGTACGCGACGCGCCCCTGGTGCTGGTAGCGCACGAAGAGGACGGGGCCTTCGTGCTGTTGGGCCGAGGCTGGAGGGGAGGGGAGCAGCGCGGCGAAGAGGGCGGCGGCGAGGAGAGCGACGAGGGGCGCGCGCGGGCGGAGCATGGGATCCTCGGGAACGGGTGACTCGGGCTATGCTGCGCCCGGGACACGTCCGGCACAAGGGCGCAGGAGGTGGCCATCGCCCTGGCGCATGTGCTTCCCGTGGTGATCCGGAACGAAGCGCACGTCCGTCGCGTTCCGGGGCCGCGCGGGATGGGGTATCAGACGGGTCTCTCTCCCGCCTCCCGCCGCTCTTCCATGAACCCGAATACCGCAGCGTAGGCGCTGTCCCAGGTTTCGTCGTCCCAGTCGCCGTGGCCCCCGCCGGCCACCACGTGGAGCCGGTTGGGTACGCCGGCACGGTCCAGGGCCTCGTGGAGGCGCTCCGACTGGGAGAAGGGCACCACCGGGTCCCGGTCTGCGTGGATGGAGAGGACGGGGGGCAGGTCGGGATGGATGCGCTCCACCGGTGAGAGGGCATGGGCGAGCGCGACGAAGTCGGGTCTGGCGCCGAGCCAGTGCCGGGCGAAGGCCCGGGGCCGAGGCCCCTCCACCAGCGCGGCCACGTCGCTGATGCCGAACCAACTCACCACGGCCGCGACAGGGGGCCGCAGCTTTCCCGACGGTTGCTCGGCGTCCGCCAGCGCCCCGCCCCCCTCCGGCGGGAGCGGACCGCCGAAGCCGGCCATGAGCGCGAGATGCCCCCCGGACGAAAAGCCCCCCAGAACGACGCGCTGCGGGTCCAGACCGTGCTCAGCGGCGTGCTCGAGGACCCACTCCACGGCGTGGTGGGCGTCCCACACCGCGGCGGGTGCCCGGGCCTCCCGGGCCAGGCGGTACTCCACGTTCACCGTGGCCCACCCCTGCTCCATCCAGGGGAGGAGGTGGAGCGAGACCGTCTCCCTGCCACCGATGATCCAGCCACCCCCGTGGAAGAACACGAACACGGGCCAGGGTCCACCGGGCCCGGAGGGCGGCCCGGCGGGCACGTGGAGGTCGAGCCTCAACTCCCGGCCGTCCACGCTCCGATAGGCGCGAGGCTCCAGGACACGGAACCCGGAGGCGAGACGAACGGCCGGAGAAACGGCGGGGAAGGTGGCCTCCTTCACGAGCCTCGGTGCCCGGGAGGAAGCGCCCGCGTCGGAGCAAGGCCGTGGAGGAAGTGCTCCACCGCCGAGTCGAAGAGCCGGTCGGGATCGCATGGAGCGCGGTCCGCCAGGCCCAGGTGGATATGGAGCGTGGCCTGGAGCATCAGTCCCGAGACGAGGACGCGCGCCACCACCTCCGAGTCCACGTCGGTGCGGAACTCGCCCTCCCGCTTCCCCTCCTCCACCAGGTCACGGATGAGGGACCATGCCTGGATAGGTCCCTCGTCGGCCCACATCCTGAAGATCGCGGGGAACTCGGTGCTCACCTCACCCAGCATGAGCCGGAGCGCGTGCCCCCACGGGGGCTCCTGCCAGTGGCTCCATACCCGCCGGAGCGCCAGGCGGATGCGCGCGGAGGCCGGAGCTTGCTCCGCCTCCAGGGCGCTCACGATTTCGGAGAAGACGGCCCTGTGCCGGCTCTGCACCGCCTGCCGAAGGAGATCCTCCTTTCCCTCGAAATAGTAATAGATGGCACCCTTCGTGACGCCTGCGGCGGCAGCCACGTCGTCGAGCCGCGTCGCCCGGTAGCCCCGTTCAGCGAAGACCCGGGAGGCCGCTTCCAGGAGGACGTCGGGCGCAAGCCCGCGTTCCCGGCGGTTCGGCGTCGTGGTGCGTGACATACTGATGAGTATATCTGGCAGGGGCACCGTCGGGCAAGGAACTCCCACCCCATGCCAGAGAGCCCTTGCGGAGTCGTCTTTGCGCTGCGTTTGCGGACGCAGTATTTTCAAGCAAGGAGATACCCATGAGTATGTCACACGAAAACAAGACGACTCCGGAGCGCCCGATCCAGGGTGCGCCGGCGGATGCGGCCCCAGGCACCACCTTTGGCCCCGTTCCCTCCCGCCGATTCGGCCGGAGCCTGGGCGTCAACAACATCCCACCCAAGGTCTGCACGTACGCTTGCGTCTACTGCCAGGTGGGGCAGACCGTGCAGATGCGGCGAGAACGGCAGGCCTTCTACGACCCTCACAGCATTGCGGCGGCTGTGCGCCGCCGCGTGGACGCGGCGCGCCGGGTGGGCGAGCAGGTGGACTACCTCTCTTTCGTGCCCGACGGTGAGCCTACGCTGGACCAGGATCTGCTGGCAGCCATTCGGCTCCTCCGCCCGTTGGAGATCCCCATCGCGGTGATCACCAACGGGTCTCTCCTCTTCCTCCCGGATGTGCGTGCCGCGCTATCCGCGGCCGATCGTGTCTCGGTCAAGGTGGATGCGGTCCGGGAGGGGGCGTGGAGGAAGGTCAACCGGCCCCACCGGCGCCTCGATCTACCGACGGTCCTGGATGGCATGCGCACCTTCGCCCAGAGCTTCCAGGGGGTGCTCACCACCGAGACCATGCTGGTGGGTGGCCTCAACGATGGGGAGGACGAGCTGCGCGCTACCGCCGCCTTCGTGGGCGAGTTGGCTCCTCACACCGCCTACCTGGCCATTCCCACCCGGCCTCCCGCGGAGGCGTGGGCTGCTCCTCCCGACGAGGCAGGCGTGGCGCGGGCCTACGAGATCTTCCGCGCGTTCCACCCGCGGGTGGAGCTCCTCATGGGGTACGAGGGCGACGGGTTCGCCTCCACCGGCGACCCCCTGACGGACCTGCTCAGCATCACCGCGGTCCATCCCATGAGGGAGGTTGCTGTGCAGCGGCTCCTCGCTCAAGGGGGAGTTCCTTGGTCGGCCGTGGAGGACCTGATCCAAAATGGCCAGATTGTCCAGGTGGCCTATGGTCCCCATCGTTACTACATGCGCCGCGTCGCGAAGCGCCACCACGAAAGGAGCACTTGATGCGTCTGTGCCTTCCCACCACCGACGGCTCCGGCCTTACCTCCCGGCTCTCACCGCATTTCGGAAGCGCGCCGTTCTTCACGCTCGTGGATACGGCGGCCGGGCAGGTGGAGGCGTGGAGCAATGCTCACGAGCACCACGAGCATGGCCGGTGCAACCCCGCGAAGGGGTTGATGAGCCGCGACCTGGACGCGGTGGTGTGCCGGGGGCTGGGAATGCGAGCGCTCCAGCACTTGCTGGATACGGGGATCCCGGTGCTGGTCACCGAGGCCTGGACCGTGGCCGGGGCGCTCGAGGCGTTCCACGCCGGCGAACTCAAGGCCATGAACGACGAGGAGGCGTGCGCGGGGCGCGGGCACGGGCACGACCACGAACCCGAGGAGGGCCATGACTAGAACGGCACCTCGGGTCGCTCAGCGGCCTCCGCCGATAACCTCCCGGGTCCCGTCACCCCGCACGCGGTAGAAGGTGCCCTTCTCCCAGAGAAGCCCCTGGAGGCCCCCGAGCTCCGCCACCGCCACGTCGATCCCGTACGCCTTCCCGCCGTACAGCGCCTGGATCTGGCCGATCTCGGTGTGTCCGACCACGACGGCGGAGGCGCCGAAGTGGCCCAGGACCGCATCCATCTCCTCCTGAGTCAGTTGGGGATCGGAGGGCGTTCCGCGGTGGTAGCGCCGGTACCAGATGGGCCCGGTGCTGGCCAGAAGGAACCCCGGCATGTCCGAGAACACCAGGTCGTAGGAGCGCAGGTCGATGGCTCTGCGCGCGTCCGCGTTCATGCTCGAGAGGCCGAGGCGGCGCTCCAACACCTCCGGGCCCATCCCGCCGTGGACGAAGAGGACGCCGTTGAGGCGCACCGCCACGTGCTTCGTCCGCAGCCAGCGCCCCAGCTCCATGGCCGGGCCGAAGAGATCCTCGTAGTCCACGCCGCTGCTGGCCACGATCCCGTCGAGGTACCTGTCGTGGACGTACCTCAGGTCACCCTGGAGGACCATCGTCTCGTGGTTGCCCAGGACGTAGTGCACCCGCCCTCCCGCCGAGCGCGCCTCCCGCTCCAGGCGGTGGATCAGCCAGAGGCACTCGGTGACGTGGGCGCCCCTGTCGAAGACATCGCCCAGGATCACCAGGTGGCCTTCCCCCCAGGCCCAGGAGAGGTCTTCGCCGGTCACGCCGGCCCCGCGGAGGATGTCCACCAGCGCCTGGTATTCGCCGTGGACGTCGCTCACGGCGAAGATCCGCTTACCGTCGTCGAAGGCGTCGGGCTCGACCGCCGGCGCGGCGGGCGAGAGCACGTAGGTCGTGGCCGTGTCCGCGCAGAGTCCCTTCACCGCGAGAGGCCGGTCTACGCTCAGCCATCCGGAGCTCCGCAAGTCGCCCTGGCACCGGTAGAACACGAGAGCGGTGGAGGCATCGCGCCAATAGACGTGGGGACCGTCGTCGAGGGAGTCGGGCGCCATGCCCTGCGCGGATGCGTCGGTGGTGGCACAGGGGGCGAAGAGCCCCAGGGCCGCGACGATGGCGATGGCGGGCGCGAGCACCGGTCCATTGAGCCAGCGGGAGCACCGCATGGGTATCCCTCCGAGCCTCGCGGCTCCGCTTGTGGTCACACTCCCAGCTTCCCGTCCACCGCAGCCTCCACGATGGAGGCGGCGGCCGCCGCCTCCTCCAGGAGGGTGTCCAGCTTCCCCTTCACCTCGGCACGGAACGCCTCGTCGCCGATATGGGGGAGGTTGATGCGCACGTTGTACCCGGCCGCTTTCGCGCCGGCGAGCCCCAGGAGGGCACCGGTCCCCACGTCGCTGACCATCTCCTTGGGGGCCAGAGCCAGCATCTCGTTGCAGAGCCGGATGGCCTGGACGCATCCCTCCACCGTGGAGAGGGGAACCGAGGTGGCCACCCGGTATCCCGCCTCCATGGCGGCGCCCCGCGCCGAGCGCTCGTCGTCGGTGTCCTGGGGCATACGCATGGCCGCCAGCACCGAGTCGAAGGCACGGGTGTCCTCGTCCACGGCGCGCACGAGAGCGTCCTTCACCGCCTGAGCCCGTTCGGCCAACGCGCACAGCGTGTCGTAATGGGGGTCCATGTCGGCGCGGCCCACCGAGAGGTTGGCCACCATGGACGCCAGCGCGCCCGCCAGCGCCCCGGCCAGCGCCGCCACCGACCCACCGCCCGGGGCGGGCGAGTCCCGGGACACCTCGTCCACGAAGTCCCAGGTGTTGCGGAGCACCAGGGGGCCCTCCACCGAGGGGAGCCCCAGCACTTTGTCCGCGACCACGAACGGCCCCACGTCGCGGAGGCCCATGGACTGGACCGCCGTCTCCATGAGGTCGGGCACGGGGACTCCCGTGGACTTCATCATGCGCCTGAGGTAGAAGGCCCCTGCCTGCCGCATGGCCTCGAAGGGAATGAGCCCCACCAGCTCGGAGCCGGTGACCACGATGCCCCGCTCGGCTGCCTCGGCGCGCGCGGCCTCGAGCACCGTGTGGGGCGGGCTCACCTTGTAGTTGGTGAAGTTGATGCTGATCTGGGCCCGGCCGTACTCCTCGATGACCCAGCCTATGGCCTTCACGTCCTTGAAGAGCCCGTCGTCGAAGACGGGCCCGGTGGGGTTCGCCGGGTCGATCCCCAGCGAGGCATAACGCTCCCGAAGGTCCCCGCCGTGGGCCTCCCGGTAGTGCTTCTCCAACTCCTCGAAGGAGCGGCCCACGAAGCCGCAGGGGCCACAGGGGTACGTGCCGTCGCCGGGGAAGCGCACCAGCTTCCCCTTGTAGTAGAAGGGCTCGGTGTTCCCAATGCGCTTCCAGCGCCCCCGCTCCCGGAGCACGTAGGCCAGCTCGTTGGCGTAGCGCCGGTCCCTGGTGTTCAGGTTGATGTTGTAGGCGATGAGGAACTCCCGGGCTCCCACCGCCATGGCGCCTGCCTTCTCGTTGAGGACGTCGGGGCCGAAGTCGGGCTTCCACGCCGGGTCCTTCATCTTCTCCGCCATCCCCTCGTACTCGCCGGAGCGGATTCGGGCCAGGTTCTTCCGTTCGAGGCGGGAGGCCGCGTTCTCGTAGAGGAAGACGGAGATCCCCAGCTCCTCACCGATGCGCCTTCCCACCCGGCGCGCCATGTCGGCGCACTCCTCCATGGTGACGTCGGCCACGGGGACGAAAGGGAGCACGTCGGTGGCACCCATGCGCGGGTGCTCGCCCTCGTGGCGGCGCATGTCGATGACCTGGGCTGCCTTGGCGACGGCGCGGAACGCCGCCTCCTCCACCGCCGAGGGAGCGCCCACGAACGTCACCACCGTGCGGTTCGTGTTGGCTCCCGGGTCCACGTCCAGGAGCTTCACGCCGGCGACGCCCTGGATGGCGTCGGTGATCTCCTTGATCACCGCAGGGTCGCGGCCCTCGGAAAAGTTGGGGACGCACTCGACGATGGGGTTCGGCATGGCGGCCTCGGGGTGCGGACGGGACATCGGTGACGTCCCGAAACCTCCTGTGCCCGATGGCCGCCCACAAGAGCGGCGCCTATGTTCGAGTCACACCACCGATCTCCGCGGAGGCACCATGCACCGAGTCCGCGTCGCCCTCGCCGCCCTCGCGCTCGTCCTCCCGTCGTGCGGCGCGCCCGCCCCCCGCGCCGCCGAGCCCGGCGACGAGCCCTTCCTCCCGGTCATCGGCCGGCTCCCGACGGGAAACGTCCTCGACCCTGCCGGCAGCTCCGTGCCCGTGGGCTCGCTGCCCCTGGCCATGGAGATCTCCCCGGACGGGCGCCACGCCGTGCTCCTGCTGAGCGGGTGGCGGGAGCAAGGCTTGCAGATGGTGGACCGGTTCACCGGGGAGGTGACCCAGACCGTACCCCAGGCCGCCGCCTTCCTCGGGCTCGCGTTCAGCCCCGACGGCCGCTCCCTGTGGACGTCGGGCGGGAACCAGGACGTGCTGTATCGCTACGAGTGGTCCGCCGGGCGAGCCACGCTCCGCGACTCGGTGGTTCTCGCCGTGAAGCGGCCCAACCGCTCGGGTACCCGCTATCCCGCCGGGATCGCCCTTTCCCCCGACGGGCGTCGACTGTACGTGGCGGAGAACCTGGCCGACTCCCTGGCCGTGGTGGACGTGGCCAGCCGGCGGGTGCTGGAGCGCCACGCCACCGACCGGTACCCGTACGGGCTGGCCGTGGCCGCCGACGGCACGGTGTACGTGTCGGCCTGGGGTGACTGGACGGTGTCGGCCTTCCACTTCGCCGAGGATGGCAGCGCCACCGAGTCGGCGAAGGTGGAGGTGGGACGCCACCCCTCCGCTCTCCTCCTGAACGGGGATGCCTCCCGGCTCTTCATCGCGTCGGGGTCCACGGACCGGGTCCTGGTCATGGACACGCGCACCCGCTCCGTCGTGGCCGAACTCCTGGACCCACCCCCCGAGGGGCCGGCCGAGGGGAGTACCCCCAACGCGCTGGCGCTCTCCGCTGACGGGAAGAGGCTCTTCGTGGCCGAAGCGGACAACAATGCCGTGGCCGTGTTCGAGCTGTCGCCAGAAACAGGCGGTTATACTGCGATGGCGCCTGGGGCGGGTGCAGCGGCGGGGCGCGACGCCCTGTTGGGCCGCATCCCGGTGGAGTGGTACCCCACCGCTCTCGCCGTCCGCGGGGACTCCATCCTGGTGGCCAACGGGAAGGGAAGGGGCACGGCACCCAACCCCGAGTTCCCCCAGCCGCCGAAAGCGCGCGCCCCCGGGGAGCCGGGCTATACCATGGGCCAGCTCTCGGGGACGCTGAGCACGGTGGTGGCGGCTGGGGCGGACGAGGCGGAGCTGGCCCCCCTCACCTCCCGGGTGGCGCGCGCCAACGGGTGGGAGGGCCGGACCCAACGGCCCGCCGACTATCCGCCCCTCCAGCACGTCATCTACATCATCAAGGAGAACCGCACCTACGATCAGATCTTCGGAGACATCACCTCCGGCGACGGGGACACGGCGCTGGCACTCTTCCCGCGCCCCGTCACCCCGAACCACCATGTCCTGGCGGAGCGCTTTGGGCTCTTCGACCGGTTCTTCGTCAACGCCGAGGCCAGCCCCGACGGCCACAACTGGTCCATGGCGGCCTACACCACCGACTACCTCCAGAAGACCGTCCCCTCGAACTACTCGTCCCGGGGGCGGACCTACGACTGGGAGGGGACCAACCGCGGGCGCATCCCTGGGGACGAGGGCGAGGACGACGCCGCCGAGCCCGCCATGGGCTACCTGTGGGACCTGGCCGAGGACGCGAAGATCACGTTCCGCAACTTCGGCGAGTTCGTGGTGCCCGACTACGTGGATCCCAACGAACACATGCCCACGGGATACAAGGGGAACAAGCCGTTCCTGGAGGGGCACACCAGCCGGGCGTTCCCGGGCTACAACCTCGACATCACCGACCAGCGCCGCGCCGACGTGTGGCTCTCGGAGCTGGGCGGCTGGGTGCGCGCCGGGGAGATGCCCCGCTTCCAGATCGTGCGCCTCCCCAACGACCATACCGCGGGAGGAAAGGCCGGGGCGCCCACGCCCCGGGCGTACGTGGCCGACAACGACCTGGCCCTCGGGCGCATCATCGAAGCTCTGTCCCGCACGCCGTTCTGGGAGAGCACGGTGGTATTCGTGCTCGAGGACGACGCGCAGAACGGCCCCGACCACGTGGATTCGCACCGCTCGGTGCTGCTGGTGATCTCACCGTGGTCGCAACGCGGCGTGCACCACCGGTGGACCAACACCACCGACGTGGTGGCCACCATGACCGAGATCCTGGGGATGGGGTCCTTGTCCCAGTTCGATTTCCACGGCAGGCCGCTCCGCGGGATCTGGGCGGAGAAGCCCGACCTCACCCCGTACAGCGCACTGGTGCCCGCCCAGCGGCTGGACGAGCGCAACCCGGCGGAAGGACGGGACGCGGAGGCCTCGGAGGAGCTGGACCTGCGCTTCGAGGACTCGGGGCAGGACGACTTCTTCAACGAGATCCTCTGGCGGATGCTCAAGGGCCCCGACGTGCCCTACCCGGGTCCGTCGAGGATGTCGGCGCTGGAGTGGAAGCGGGGAGGGTGACGCAGGGCGCTGAGGCGAGCCGGCGCGTCCGCTATCTGTGCGTCCAGGCATCCAGCGCCCGACTCAGCGCGTCGATCCCCTCCTCCACGACGCCCCGGCGACCCGCGACGGCCACCCGGAAGTGGGCCGGCACGCCGAAGTGCCGTCCCGGCACCACGCCCACGTCGAATCTCTCCCGGGCGAAGTCCACGAAGGGCCCGGCGTCGTCGGTTCCCAGCAGGCGGGGAAATCCGATGGAGCCCCCTGCGGGGGCGACCCAGTCCAACTCGGGGCGGGTCTCCACCAGGCGGCGGAGGAGGAGCGCATGAGGTTCGAGGATCTTGCGCGCTCTGGCCAGGAGCTGGTCGATGTGGGTGAACGCGATCACGCCCAACTGTTCTGAAGGGACGGAGCCTACCGCGTCCACCACGTCCCGCACGCGCCGCACGCGCTGGATGGTCTCGGGGTCGGCCAGGGCCCAACCGACCCTCAACCCCCCGAGGCCGAACGCTTTGGTGAGGCTGCTCACCGAGATGAAGGCCTCGCTCTTCGTGGCCGCCGGCGTGGTGTCGCGCGACGTGGTCGTTTCCAGGTAGACCTCGTCCACCAGCACTTTCGCGCCCACGGCGTCGGCCAGGTCGCTGATCTTCAGGAGGGTCCACGGGTCCGTGTAGACCCCGGTGGGGTTGTGCAGGTTGGTCAGGATGATGAGCCGGGTGGACGGGGTGATCTCCCGGGCCATCTGGTCCACGTCCACCTTCCAGGCGTTGTCCCAGGTACGGTCGAAGTACCGGATGTCGGCGCTCAGGAAGCGGGCTGCACCCACCAGCGGGTCGTAGCCCGGGAACTCGGCCAGGACCCGGTCCCCGGGCCGCAGCAGCGCCCCCATCACCAGGAAGGCCGCCCCGGCCGCTCCGTTCCCTGTGGCCACCCGGTCGGAGGCCACGCCGTACCGCATGGCGATGGCCTCGAGGAGCGGGGGATAGCCGTCATCGTTGGAGCCTGAGATCTCCAAGCTCTTGCGTGCGCCCTTGAGCTCGTCCACGGAGAGATGGAGGAGGTTGCTCCCGCACAGGTCGTACTTCGCCGGCGGGTGGTGCTTGGCCCACGTCATGTAGGGTGCCCAGGACTCGGGCAACTCGCGTTCGCTCATCAGGGTCGCGCCGCAGGGGCCTTGGAGTTGGGGGACCCTGGGATGGTAGCGCCAAAGGCGAGGTGGCGCAGGGGGTGGC
>Ga0315541_1002890_pt1 | contig 13735 bp, 10 predicted proteins | sample SalMarSW160190MG_FD_203095 | JGI IMG/M metagenome (GOLD analysis project Ga0315541, IMG submission 203095) | Salt marsh sediment microbial communities from the Plum Island Ecosystem LTER, Massachusetts, United States - Salt Marsh Sediment SW1601-190 ...
CTTGATTTTAGGCGGTATGGGGACGATGGTATATGCAATTGTACCTTATAACCTGGACAACATACTGAGATTTGTTGGCATTGCTGTCGCCCTGGCTGTGCTCATCTTCGTGGGAAATATGGTCTTCCTCTCCTTAAGAAAAAGCTAACGTGTTTCTCTAAACACTTATACCTTGTTTTGCCGGTATTTTTAACAAGGAGCATCTGCTTGAAGCCTGCGGCCACCGCACCTGCCTAAACTTTTTGACGTTTCGTTCAATTCTGCGATCTTCTTAAACACCAGCTATCGCTAGGGATTTTCTCCCCGCCAATAGAGGGGGTTTGACATCGCAAACTGTGCCAGTGATATAAACAGATTACTGGGAGTATAATAGTAGGTAGTTGTTGGCAGTATGAGGAAGGCAAAAATGGATAAACCATTTCAGCGTAAAGGGGTGGCTAGTAATTCCAGTGTTGGGAAGGCCTTCGAATTAAAGGCACAATTATTTTTTGCATCCATTAACTTGAACTTGCATTCTGGTCTCTCTATTCCAATTGGAATCAACGGCACAAAGCTACATAGTTTTGATCTGGGTGATTCGACAGTGAAGGTTTTAGTTGAATGCAAATCTCATAAATGGACTGAAGGGAGAAATGTCCCAAGTGCAAAGATGACGGAATGGAATGAGGCAATGTATTATTTCCACGCAGCGCCTGGTGAATTTCGCAAGATATTATTTCTGTTAAAAGATTATAGCCAGAAGAGAAAAGAGACTCTGGCACAATATTATATTCGCACATATCCGCATTTGATACCCAAGAATACAGAAATATGGGAATTTGACGAAAACAAAAATAAAGCAATAAGGTTAATATAGAATGTCAAAAGGGCAAAAATAGAATGGAGACATAATGCCTAAGGTCAATCGAGCAGATAGGAAGAGTAACAAACACGAGTCCATCGAAGCAACTCTATGGCAATCCGCGGATAAACTGCGTAAAAACATGGATGCCGCGGAATATAAGCATGTTGTCCTTGGTTTGATTTTTTTGAAATACATATCCGATGCCTTCGAAGTCCTGCATGCCAAACTTGTAAACGGTAAGGGCGAATACGAAGGGGCTGACCCGGAGGACCCGAACGAATACACCGCTGAAAAGGTTTTCTTTGTCCCGCCTGTCGCACGCTGGAAACCCATTTCCAATAACGCCAAGAAGACTGAAATCCTTCTCGATAATGGCAAAAAGGTAGATATTGGCGGTTATGTGGACGAGGCCATGGAAGCCATTGAACGCCAGAACCTTTCCCTTAAGGGCGTCCTTCCCAAGGTTTACGCTCGTCAGAACCTAGACCGGGCGAGTTTAGGCGGTCTCATCGACCTTGTCGGCACGATTGCGCTCGGGACCGAGCAAGCACAAAGCAAGGATGTGCTCGGCCAGGTGTATGAATATTTCCTCGGTCAATTCGCTCTTGCTGAAGGGAAAAAGGGCGGCCAGTTCTACACGCCCAGAAGCGTGGTCAAGCTGCTAGTTGAAATGCTTGAACCATACGAAGGACGGGTATTCGACCCTTGCTGCGGGTCGGGCGGTATGTTTGTTCAGAGCGAGAAGTTCATTGCTGCTCACCAGGACCACTATAAAAAGAGAGGTAATGGCATCAGCCTTAATCCTGCTGACCTGATTTCCATTTACGGCCAAGAGTCAAACCAAACAACTTGGCGTCTCTGTAAAATGAATCTGGCCATTCGGGGGATCGATAGCTCAAATATCAAGTGGAACAATGAAGGCTCGTTTCTCAATGACGCGCATAAAGACTTGAAGGCCGACTTTATCTTGGCCAATCCGCCGTTCAACGATTCCGACTGGTCAGGTGACCTTCTAAAAGATGACGCTCGCTGGAAGTATGGCGTTCCACCCGCCGGCAATGCCAATTACGCCTGGATTCAACACTTTATCTACCACACGTCGCCTAAAGGCATGGCAGGCTTTGTGCTCGCCAAGGGTTCTCTTACTTCCAAGACCAGCGGTGAGGGTGAGATACGCAAAGCCATTATCGAAGCCGGACTTCTTGATTGTATCGTCAACCTTCCGGCAAAACTCTTTCTGAATACGCAGATACCCGCCTGTCTCTGGTTCCTGTCGCGCAGGAAAGAAGGCCGTCTGGACAAAGTTTTGTTTATCGACGCACGCAATCTCGGTTATCTCATTAACCGCCGGACAAAAGATTTTACCGCTGAAGACATTGCTAAAATAACCGAGACGTACCACCACTGGCACAACAAGACAGGCAATTACGAGAATGTCCAGGGCTTTTGTAAATCGGTGACGCTGGATGAAATCAGAGATAAAGATTATGTGCTCACGCCGGGCCGTTACATCGGCCTGCCGGAAGATGAGGATGATTTTGACTTTGCGGAACGGTTTGGCAAGCTCACGGCGGAACTCAACGAGCAGATGAAGGAGGAAGCGCGGCTGAATGAGCTCATTCGGGAGAATCTGTCCCGATTGGATATGAAGCAATCATGAGAAGGGCTTACAAAGTAAAACAAAGGAATTTATGTTTTACTTTCAAGGTTTAAAGTACAATATGGCAAAGCTTAATATTACAAAAAAAGAGCTAGTAAGTACATCTCTGAACCTGATGGCTATTGACATTTTTCAAAAACACTGTTATAGTGAAACTAACATACCCACCAGGCCTCTGCCGCAAGGCATGCTCAACTATGGTGGGTCTTTTATTTTGGGGGTCGAATGACCGTAGATTATACCAAGCCCCCGCTCACCTATGCACAACAAGTAGCTCTCTTGCAATCACGCGGCTTGTTGATAAATAACGCCAACGACGCTATCAAATTTCTCCAACAGATAAATTATTACCGGTTTAGCGCCTATTGCATCCCGTTCCAAAATCCGCGGGATGCCTTTTCCCCGGGAATAACATTTGAAAAAATAGTCGAACTTTATCGTTTGGACGAGGAGCTTCGCAGTAATTTCTTGGCAATGTTATCCCCCGTAGAGATTTTCCTCCGGACTCGGATTGTATATGAGTTTAGCCATGGCTGGGGGGCTTTTGCGCATTACGACCCCGCCAATTTTCGTAATGATGTTAAACACAGTGATTGGCTTTCTTCACTGGATGAAGAAGTCACACGCGGCAAAGAAACCTTCCTGGAGCATTACAAAATAAAATATACCGGTTTCCCGCGCCTGCCTCTCTGGATAGCGTGCGAGATTATGAGTTTGGGTAGCCTCTCTCTTTTATATCACGGTTTACTGCCTAACCCACAACGCCGTATCTGCTCTGTACTCGAAATCCGTCAATTTGTTCTTGCAAGCTGGCTGCACCATATTACCTATTTGCGCAATACCTGTGCCCACCACGGTCGACTCTGGAACCGTGAATTCACAATCAGACCCCTAATACCTCACAAAGACAAACAGTGGACAACCATTGGGCTTGATAATAAGCATTTGTTCGCGAGCGTGGCTGTAGCGGAATGGATTTGCTATAAGGCCCAATTACCTATCTGTAATATAGAACAGGTCTATGAAATTATGCGGAAAATTTCAGCTATGGATACACGCTTTACGAGAATGATGGGCGTTCCGGATGGGCGAACAATAGGGCTGTGCTGGGAGACCAAATAATGAGTAATTGGAAGGAATGCAAGCTGGGGGAACACATCCTTATTAATTCCAAAAATATTGACAAGAACTACCCCTACAAAGAAATAGACTACCTTGATACCGGGTCGATTACTAGAGGCAAAATTGATTCCTTACAGCATTTTACGTTAACAGATGCACCAAGCAGAGCGAAGCGGATTGTAAAAGATAATGACATTGTTCTATCGATGGTACGACCTGTTCAGAGACACTATGGCTATCTACGGAATACTAAGCCAAATACCGTAGCGTCGACTGGTTTTGTAGTTTTAACCAATAAAGAGAGTATCGACCCATATTTTCTGTATTCATTGCTTACTCAAGACGATATTACTGAATACCTTGATGTTGTCGCTGAAGGTTCCACATCAGCTTATCCTGCTTTTACTCCTGATGTAATAGAAAATCTGCCCATCCTACTCCCCCCACTTCCCGAACAGCGCGCCATTGCCGGTGTGCTTTCTAGCCTTGACGACAAGATCGACCTTCTGCACAGGCAGAACAAAACGCTGGAAGCAATGGCCGAGGCGCTCTGGCAGAAAATGTTTGTGGAAGACGCTGACCCGGACTGGAAGAGGGGGAAACTGGGAGATTACGGACAGATCATTTGTGGTAAAACACCATCGAAAAAAGTTGCAGAATATTTTGGCGGGCATATCCCATTTATTAAAATCCCAGATATGCATGGCAATGTATTTATTTTTGAAACAGAAGATTCATTGACAGAAACGGGGGTAAAATCTCAGCAAAGTAAAACCATCCCCGCGAAATCAATTTGTGTTAGTTGTATTGCGACGGTAGGCTTAGTTTGCATGAATGCTGTGGATAGTCAGACTAACCAACAGATAAATACCATTATACCGAACAACGAATTCCAGAGATATTTCCTATTTTTAGTAATGAGAAACATGACTGATGACTTACTTGCAAGAGCTAGTGGCGGAACAGCAACTGACAATTTGAATACGGGCGATTTTTCCCGTATCGAAATATCAAAACCGCCAGAGAATGATATTCAGAAATTTGATGATTTAGTAAGAGCTCATTTTGAGAAAATATATGCAAATCAGATCCAAATCCGTACTCTCTCCCGTTTACGCGACACGCTACTCCCCAAGCTGATGTCGGGTGAAGTGAGGGTGAGGATATAAATATCAGGAGGTTATTATGACGTTGGAACAGTTTAAAACAAACGCATTAACACAATTCACCAGGGAAATCACCGATATATTCTTCTGCTATATCGAAAATAATAAAGAACTTGTGCAGGATTACCAGAGAGTTATCGGCAGAGACAGTAACCTCGATGAAACAAATTTGGCCCTTGGTGCTGCTGTTAAGAAATGGTTTAGACTCGAAAACGGGAACGAGAATTCAAAACCAAAAAGTAAATTAATAAGGTCTTACACCGAGCATATTAAAAGGTAAACCTGAATATATGGTGATTAAGTGAAGTGAATAGTTTCACCGAATCCGAAATCGAAATCCTCTCTCTTGACGAGCTCAAGCGGTTTGGCTTTTCCTACATCCCCGGGCCGTCCATTGCGCCCGATGTTGAAGCCACTCAGGGTTTCCTGGTGGCTGAATCTCTGGCACCTTACGGCGAACCGGAAAAGCGCGCAAGCTATGGCGACGTCGTATTAAGGCATACTCTGGAACAAGCCATAAACCACCTGAATCCTGCGGTGCAGGAAACGGCGCGGCAGGAGGCCCTTAAAGCGGCTCTGTCCGTGTTTTCTCCCCAGCTTATTGACGCAAACGAAGCCTTTCACAAAATGCTTGCCGAAGGCGTTCCAGTCTCAGTGCGGAAGGAAGGACAAGAACGTGGCGAGCGGGTCTGGCTGGTTGACTTTCAGCACCCAGAGAACAATGTTTTCTTTGCCATAAATCAGTTTACCGTCAGCGAACGCAACCAGAACAAACGGCCCGATGTAATCCTCTTTGTAAACGGCCTGCCGCTGGTGGTGATAGAGCTTAAGAATCCGGCCGATGAACACGCCTCCATCCGCAAAGCCTTTGACCAGATACAGACCTACAAGATTGTCATTCCTTCCCTCTTTTTCTACAACGCTTTTTGCGTCATCTCCGACGGGCTGGAAGCAAAGGCGGGGACGATCTCATCTGCCTTCAGCAGGTTCCAGACATGGAAAACCATTGACGGCAAAAAGTCATCTTCCGCCCATGTAAGCCAGCTCGAAGTGCTCATCAAGGGCATGCTGAACAAACCAACCTTGCTGGATTTGATACGGAACTTTATCGTTTTCGAGAAAGAGAAAAAGACTGATATTAAAACGGGGCTTACGCAGATTGAGACGGTGAAAAAACTGGCAGCATATCACCAGTACCACGCGGTGAACAAAGCTGTGGAAAGTACTCGTCTTGCCACAACCGAAAAAGGAAACCGCAAAGCTGGAGTTGTCTGGCACACGCAAGGTTCAGGAAAAAGTCTTTCTATGGTTTTTTATGCAGGGAAACTGATACATAATCTGGATAACCCGACTATTGTCGTCATTACCGACCGCAATGATCTTGACCAGCAGCTTTTTGATACCTTTGCCGCGTCGTCAAGCTTACTTGGCCAGCCTCCGGTGCAGGCGGAATCACGCGAGCATTTGCAGTCCCTGCTCAAAGTAGCCTCCGGCGGAATTGTATTTACGACCATTCAGAAGTTTTTTCCTGAGAATGACCGCTCTGCATACGACCGATTGTCCGAACGCCGTAATATTATCGTTATCGCGGACGAAGCGCACCGCACGCAATACGGGTTTAAGGCAAAGCTGGTTGATACAAAGGATGATACCGGCAAACTTAACGGAAAGCGCATTGCCTATGGTTTTGCCAAGTATTTGCGGGACGCCATCCCAAACGCGACCTTCATCGGTTTTACCGGCACACCGGTAGAAAGCACCGATATAAACACACCGGCGGTGTTCGGCGATTATGTTGATATATACGATATCGCCCAGGCTGTGGAAGATGGCGCAACGGTAAAGATATACTACGAAAGCCGTCTGGTTAAAGTTAACCTTACAGAAGATGGCCGTAAACTTATAGAAGAATATGACAGGGAAATGGCTGATGACGGAGTTCCCGAAACCCAGAAGGCTAAAATCAAATGGACTAGACTTGAAGCTATTGTCGGAAATCCCGAGCGGTTGAAGAATCTGGCACGGGATATCATTTTGCATTTTGAAAAGCGCACGGAAGTTTTTGCTGGCAAGGCGATGATAGTCACCATGAGCCGTCGCATAGCAGTCGCCCTTTATGATGAAATTGTTGCTCTAAGACCTCACTGGCAGGATGCAGACCTGAAGAAAGGGGCTTTAAAAGTCGTCATGACTTCTTCCTCATCCGATAAAATGGAGTTTGACCCGGAAGACCCTGAGAGCTTGGTGATTCCTGCTTATCACAGGACGAATAAGGAAGACCGCCGCTTGCTTTCCGACCGCATGAAAGACCCGCAGGACTCTTTGAAGCTGGTTATTGTACGGGATATGTGGTTGACTGGCTTTGATGTTCCCTGTCTCCATACGCTCTACATTGACAAGCTAATGAAAGGACACACTCTCATGCAGGCAATTGCACGGGTAAATCGCGTCTTTGGCGATGATAAAAAGGGCGGACTCATTGTTGATTACATAGGCATAGGAAACGCTTTAAAAGAAGCGATGGCTTTTTATGCGAGCTCCGGGGGAAAAGGAAATGCGGTGGAGACACAGGAAAAAGCATTAGAGATGCTTCTTGAAAAGATTGAAATCGTGCGCCAGATGTTTCATGGATTCGATTATATGCGTTTTTTCAGTGTAGGCACTTCTGAGCGTCTTTCTATAGTCCTTCAGGCCGAGGAATTCATACTTTCAAGAGAACAGGGCAGGGAGCGCTTCATCAATGAGTCAACCGCGCTTTCAAAGCTTTTTGCTCTGGCCGTCCCGCATGAAGATGCACTTGCTTTGACCAATGAAATCGCCTTTTTCCAGTCAGTTCGGGCACGCTTGCTCAAGTTTGAAGGCGAAGGTGATAGCGGTGATAAAAAGAATTATGAAACCGCTATCCGGCAGATTGTGAATCAAGCGGTTGAATCAACCCAAGTTGTGGATATTTTCGATGCGGCAGGAATTAAAAAGCCGGACATTTCATTACTATCTGAAGAATTCCTTCAAGATGTAAAGGAGATGAAACATAAGAACCTGGGGTTCGAACTCTTAAAGAAGATTCTCAATGATGAAATTAAGATAAGGTTAAAATTCAACATTACCGAAGGGAAGAATCTTCTGGAGATGCTTGAGGCATCTATCAAGAAGTACCAGAATAACCTTTTGACAACCGCTGAAATCATCGAAGAATTAGTGGCAATCGCCAGGCAAATCCGAACCGTAGACGGTTTGGCGGAGAAGCTAAAATTAAAGAAAGACGAATTTGCATTCTACACTGCCTTGGAAATCAACGATAGCGCAGTAAAAGTATTAGGCGATGAGACACTGAAAAACATAGCCCGTGAAATCGCTGATAAGGTTCGTAAAAATGCAACAATAGACTGGGCAATGAAAGAGAGTGCCAGAGCAAAACTCATGGTTATCGTGAGGCGTACTTTGAATAAGTACGGTTACCCGCCGGACAAACAGCAGAAAGCCATTGACACAGTGCTTAAACAGGCTGAAGTGTTGGCCGATTATTGGGTGGAGCAGTGACGGAAGCCACCTCTCCCGACGAATTCCAGGGATACCATACCAATCAGGCTTACTACAAATCAGGTATAATGTCCCAGAATACCTGGCCGATAAGGAAGTTAAGTCGGTTTGGCCCGTTGATTTTGGTGATATGTTGATCCTCGGCTAGGTGAAGACATCCGAAAATTCCATCTGCGCTATCAACGGCACTCGCAAAAAATTGAGCACATGGGCAGTTTTGGACAAATCTGGCACATATTGACAACCGACGCAACAAATACTAGACTCAAGTTACGCATTGCTGCTCTGTGGTGAAGGCACGTTAGAATCAGAATTGTACTACCTTCTTTCCACAAAGAAAAAGGGTGTGAGATAAGTGGCCAGCAAACAAATTAACAAGGCGCAAGCCGAGTTACGCGTCCGGCCGCTCGTAGCTCTTGATTTAGCTCTTGAAACCCTGGCCGAACTGGGTCAAAAACAACAATTGCAAAAACTTCCTGAAAGCCTATCCCTATTCTATTCAGCAGCGCTTGCCAGCAAAGGTGTCGATCTTACAACACTACACGATGTCGAAGAGGCATTTTTTGATCGGGGATTAGATCACCAGACTCAGCGATTTATATCAATATGCTTGCTAAGGTTACTAGATTGCAACGCGTATTGCTTTGAAGATGGGAGATTCCGAATTAAGGTTTTCGAGATGTTTGATAGAGTACTTTGCGATGACTTATACAAGCTACTCCATATAAAAAAGAGGGACCAAACCTATGAAAAGCAGAGTAAACTTGAAGGCATAGTCTCTGAGGTAGAGTCGGAGTTATCCCAATATCTAGAAACGATACATAGTCTAAAAGTGTTATCCGGTTTCAAACATGGGTTCATGCAAAGGCTCAATAAACAACTCAATTCCGCTATCATTACCCCCTTCATTCCCAGGGAACTCTTAGGCGCCCGTCTGGACTCTCTCTTCACAGGGATTGATGAATACTTGACAGACAGGAATAGCACCAAGTCTGTCCAACTCTTTCAGGCAGCCAAATCGACTCTCGACAGCTATGCATCGGAGGCCAAAGCGTTCGGAACCAAATATAGTCGTGAATATCTAGGCGGTTTAGCGGAAAGATTGAGCAGCCTTATTACAGTCGATTTCAATGAGAATCCTGTGAGTAAGCCAGCACAACTACACGTCGAAAAAATGGAAAAGAAATATCCACTTCACGCTAGTGCCAAAGAACTTCTCATAAGCTTCATAATAAAGAACGAGGGTCCCGGCTATTCATTTGATACATCTTTGAGAATAATCGATGCGGGTAATATTACTTTCGGGACGCTAGAGCGATATTTGGGGCACCTAAAACCAGGATATATGGTCATGGAATTACCTGGCAGAGTAACATATGCAAGTGAGTCTCCGAAATTCTCTATTGCCCTTGATTGGACCAACTATGATGGATCAACTGCACACGTTGAAACAACACTACAACTCGAAGGGCAGAGGACTGACATAGATTGGGACATCTTGGCTAAAGAAGATCCCTATAGTCTAGATCCTGTCACATCAGAGAGCGACTTTGTAGGTCGGAGTGAGATATTAAGCCGACTGGTTGCACGAGCCCAGGGCAAGAAAATTGGGTCGTGTTATGTTCACGGGCAAAAGCGCGTTGGCAAGACCTCGATAGTCAAGATCTTGGCTAATAAATTGAAGAGTGAGCATCTCAGTAACTATCATGTTGTCTATCTAGATGGGGGTGATTATATCTATCCCGATGCACCGACAACTGTAGCAAATTTGGGTAGGATGCTTTGCGAGGCAGTTAGAACTGCTGACACGCGTTTGAGAGATTTGACCTTACCTTCATTCGTGGGTGCTATTACGCCCCTAGCCGAGTTCTTGAACACCGTTCACAACATAGCCCCTGATCTGAGGGTGTTATTCATACTTGATGAGTTTGATGAGCTACCTGCCGAGCTTTATAAGCCAGGGCCACTAGGCGACTCGTTCTTTTTAACATTGCGGAGCATAAGTGGGAAAGACCCGTTTGGGTTTTTATTGGTGGGTGGAGAAAAAATTCGCCACATTATAAGTTATCAAGGCGAAAAACTTAATAAATTCGATGTGGTTAGCGTGGACTATTTTGACAAGGAAAAATACTGGTACGATTTTCAGTCGCTGGTACGCAAGCCGGTAGAAAAATGGTTCGAGGTTTCTGATGATGCGCTGGCAGTATTGTATGATGAGACTAGCGGCCATCCCTATTTTACGAAGCTAATTTGTGGGCACCTATTTGAACTTATGCTAGCCCGCAGGGATTGCCATGTAACAAGTAAAGAGGTGATGGAGGCAACGAAATCGGCGTTACGTGGGACAGCGTCTAACAGCTTCAAACACTTCTGGGACGACGACATTGTCAGCGAACAACGTGAGATGATTTCTGTAGACCGACGGAAAACACTGCTGGCTTTGACAGAAGCTACTAGAGAGAATACAGTTGCACGCAAAGCTGATATCCTGAAGCATTCCAGAGCTTATGATACGACCGAAATCGCTGTTGAGAACAGCCTCAGAGACTTTGTTAGCCGTGAAGTGCTTATTTTGACAGACGATCGGTATGAAACCAAAGTCCGTTTTTTCGGTGAGTGGCTACCCGAGAGTGGAATAGCGGAGATAATTGCCACGTTGCCATATTCCGATCCTGTGGAGACCAAGAAGAAGCAAGAGAATGAGTTAACAATATCTCCCAAAGAGGTGATGGACCTTTCGGAGAAATGGGGAGAATATAGAGGCAGAACGATAACGGAAGACAGGATTCGAGCGTGGCTTGCTCAGTTCGGTAGTCTCGAGAATCAAAGGCTGATGTTTCATCTTCTACAAGGAATTACATTCTATAAAGGAGACGTCATCCGTAGCAAGATGAAAGAGGCTTATGGAATAGTTGTTCGTGGACTACTGCATAGAATTGAATCAAGACGTAAAAGCCGTGACATACTTGTAAGCTATCTGGACCAGATAGGAAAAAGCGGATCTCAATATGCGAAACTATTTGCCGAAGAAAACGAGATATACTATGAAAACGTCGTTGAACGTGGGAAGCTATCCGTAGCACTGACGTCAGGGAAAAGTATTAAAGCGGTCGTTTTCGTCGATGACTTCGTGGGCACGGGGAATGCGGCATGCGATTACTTTGAAAAACTAGCAGTAGATTGCGGACAGGTCCTGCGTTCTGGCGGCATAAAGGCATATTTCGTAGTGTTGTGCGGCTTTCAAACCGCTATGAGCAAAGTGGAGGAGAAACTCCAACAACTTGAATTACCGATAACAATTCATGTGTGTGACCCACTAGATGATTCCGCACATTGTTTCAGTGAAACATCTTATGTCTTTACAGACGTGATAGCAAGGCAGAAAGCCAAAGATATAGCTTTGACTTTTGGGCTACGTCTGCAGAAGAGTATGCCATTGGGTTATGGGAATTGCGAGGCTGTAGTAGTGTTCGCCGACAGTTGTCCAAATGATTCGCTGCCGATTCTGTGGGACCGGTCAGCCAATTGGACTCCGCTATTCGAGCGCTTATGAAATAATCCAGCGAATTCCAGGGACACCATACCAATCAGGCCTACTACAAATCAGGTTTCCGTCCTCAAAATACTATTATTTGGGTAGTGCTGGCTGCACTTTAGACTGGATTCTCACTGCCATAAATAGAGTATAATGGCGGATGGAGAATACGCAGAATGGGCAGATATCTTGACGAAAGTGACCTCATAGAAATGGGCTATGTTTGCACTATATGTGGCAAGCCTAAAAATCTCCTGAAATCTTGCCCGAAGGGTTGTACCAAGGTTTGCCAGGATTGTCTGCAGGAGATGGGCCGTAGCTTTGTTTTCTGCAAAAAATGCGGTGACATGACCTTACAGCGCTGGAAAGGCACAGATTAGAACTACTTTAATAAAGCCCTTCTCTTGATTCGATTATAACGCTGGCATGAATTCCAGGGACACCATACCAATCAGGCCTACTACAAACCAGGTATTATTTCCCCAGAATACCAATCAAGCGGGCAGAAATAGGATGTGATAAATGATCAGTAAAGCTGAAACTAAAGACAAAATATTGGAATATTATGAGCAGGTTTTGAAGAAACTACAGCAGAAATTCACGAACAACAAAGAAGCAGACGAATTCATTAAACATGAACCGCTAGCATTCTTATTTGCCGTAATCTTGGATCAAGGGGCCGTAGCCGAAAGAATATGGGAAATACCATACAATCTTAAGAGGATTTTAGGGCACTTAGATGCTCATAAAATTGCAGGTATGACTGAGGCAGAAATCCAGGGGGTTTTTGAAAAACTGCCAAGCAAGCCCCGCTATTGGGTAACAGCTTCGAAAAGGATTAGGAATGCGTCCATTCAAGTTGTCAACAGGTATCAAGGCAAGGCAGAGAATATCTGGAACGACAATCCTAAGGCTGGCGATTTACAGGCGAGACTAGATAACTTTGAAGGGGTGGGGCAGAAGAAAGCCTCTATGGCAACTAGAATTCTGGGCATGGATTTGAACGTCCCAATCCGCAACTGGAATGAGATGGATGTTTCTGTTGACGAGATGATTCAGAGAGTTTTCCCTAGAGCCGGTTTTTCTAACACAAGTAATCCGTCAGAAATAATCGAGCAGGCTCGCCAGTTGAATCCGCCATTCCCCGGGGCTCTTGATTATCCTTGCTGGGATATAGGTAGACGTTGGTGTTTTCCACAACACCCGAACTGCCATGACTGCTATATTAGTGATGTATGCCCTAAGATTGGAATAATTAAATAGGTTAGTCTTATGGGAATTCCAGGGACACCACACCAATTAGGCCTATTTATTGGGTCATTTCAAACTGCGACAAGGACGCTTAGCCAGTAAAAAATCAAATGTCCCGAGTAACCTTACTTCTTTTACCTGCTATCGTCCGGCCTGGCTTGCAGCTTACCTTGTGCCGACTACTACACGCACTTTTCAGCTTTCACCAAACCCAACTCTTATGCGCGGTCTCTGCTTGGCTACCCGGGACGGTGTTCATATTAGACATGTATAACGTAGCTGTCAATTCCTCGTATGTACTAGGAGGTTAGTACCACGTTCTCGGAATTAGCAATCCCGGGGACACCATACCAATTAGGCCTGCTACAAATCAGGTATTATCTCCCCAGAATACCCCACTGCTTCTAACTCTCTCATACAACGGCTATGCTTGTGGTCAAATATCAATGCTATAATGCTCCTGCATTTAGATAATCCAGATGAACAGAGTCCAACAGACCAGTTTTGTGGTGTATTCTTAGAGGAGATAACATTGGAGAATGCCTCCGCCTATCTTAAAGCGGCTATTCTTATAACGCTCACCTTACCTGTGAGGCTGGCCAAGAGGTTCCATAGAT
>Ga0315541_1002893_pt1 | contig 13731 bp, 9 predicted proteins | sample SalMarSW160190MG_FD_203095 | JGI IMG/M metagenome (GOLD analysis project Ga0315541, IMG submission 203095) | Salt marsh sediment microbial communities from the Plum Island Ecosystem LTER, Massachusetts, United States - Salt Marsh Sediment SW1601-190 ...
AGGAAGAGTTCGTCGCTCAACTCCTCCGAGGATTTCATCATGTCCACGTCTTTGCTATGCCCCCGTCTTCCGCCCCGCCGCGTGCCCGCGTCACTCCGACACACGGACGCAAACAGGTGAAGACCCCTATTTCCCCGCCGGCGGCTTCTCTTCCTTCTTCTCCTCCTCGGGCTTCTCCGGCGCCGCCCAGAACTTCCCGTTGTCCGGCGCCCGGTCGGCCACGGCCTTGGAGTAGAGCGCGGCGTTGAAGAGCACCTTGAACGTGCCGAAGGGCTGGCCGCGCCACTGCGGGCGCATCCCCAGGAGCACCACCCGTCCCTCGCCCTTCTTCACCTCCACCGCGGCCGCGTACCCCTGGACATGCTCCTCGCCGAGGAAGTAGCCCGACAGCAGGGGCGAGCCCTCCTTGGCGTACTTGGCCAGCACACGCCCATCGAAGCCCTCTTCGGTCGTGAACACGGGGCTCCGCCCCACCATGACCTTGGAGCGCGGCGCCATCCCGCTCATGACCGGATGGGAGGGGTCCACCAGGAGCTCCACGATGGCGCCGCTGGCGGAGAACTGCTCCCGCTTCAGCCCCTGGGTGACGTCCTTCACCGGAAGATGGAGCTGCTGCACCGCGAAGGCGCACGAGCTGTTGATGGCGACCAGCGTGCCTCCGCCGCGCACGAAGGCGTCCAGCTCCCGGACACCCTCCGCGCCCAGCCCGCCGGCGTAGCGCGGCGGCACCTCGCCCTTGGCAAACCCTTCCAGGATGGTGCGGGCGCCCATGTCCGCCAGCACGATCACGTCGTAGCGGTCGTTCAGCTCTCCGGCCAGGACGTCGGCGTTGCGCAGCCCGGTGTGCGCGACGCCGTACATCTCCAGGGCCCATGAGGTCCACCCTTCATCCGCGGAGGAACCCCAAGGGCGGTAGATCCCCACCCGGGGCTGGACGACGCGCCCCGCCGGCATGGAGCCTCCCGCCGCCTGGAGGCGCAGGTCCCGCACCATCTCCTGCTGCGCCGACCCCGAGAGACCGGATATGAGCCAGCTCCCGCTCGTGCCCGCCTGCCCCGAGTCCGCCGCCGCCTTCCCCGGGGCGAAGCTCACCTGCGCGCCCTGGGCCCAGGCCCGTCCCAGGGCCCGGTACGTGTTGTTCTGGGCCGGGTCCAGGATGAGGGCGCTCCCGCCCCCGCGTACCCGCCCCTCCGGCGGCACGATGGCGCGCGCCACCGGATGGGTGTCGAAGCCCACGTCCGGAGGCGAGTCGAAGGGCTCGGCATCGCCCTTCGTGCTGGAGGGCAGCGGCTCGGCGCGCACGTCCGCCAGCGCCGCCGTCACTTCGGCGGGCAGGGGGGCCTGGGCCTGCACCACCCGCACGTCGAACTGGTACGGGAGCGTCCACCCCGACACGTCGTAGGGCTGCTCCGGCGGCCCTTCCGGGTATTCCCGGAGGTCCGGGTACTCCTGCACCGCGAAGAGCTGGCGGACGAAGTTGGCGTTGGGCTGATCCATGGGGATGACCCAGGTCCCCGCGGGGTGCGTGACCCCCTCCACCGTCACCGCCCTGGTGAGGCGCTTCACCACGATGTCGTTGAACGCCAGGCGGCGGAGCATCTCCACCGCCGCCACCGGGTCATGCTGCTCCTGGCCGATGAAGAACGCGTACGGAGGCCCCGAGCGGTATTGGGCGACGACGTCCCGGGCGGCCTGGTAGCGGTTGAAGAGGAGGTTGGTCTTGTACTTGGCCGCCACATCCAGCACGGAGACCGACGCGGTCAGGACGTAGTCCACCGCGTCGCGCAGGCGCCACCACCCGCCTTCCCACGGGCTGGCGTAGAGCGACTTGGGCCGCAGGTCCTGATCCTCCGCCGGGAAGTCGTCCACCGTGTAGAAGTGGGGTGTCGCGTAGCGATACAGAGCCGTCTCCGTGAGGAGCGACACCACGTTGTGGAAGCTGTTGGCGTGGTCCAGGAACCCGGGATACCAGTTGTCGAACCCGGTCCCCATGTGCACGGCGCCCTTCTGCCCCCGCTCCTCCAACCCCTCGGCCATGGCCATCCCCACCAGGTTCACCGTCCTCCACATGAGGGGGTGGACGTTGGGGCTGATGGGCTCGGCGAAAGGCGGGATCCAGATCCGCGTGGGGAAGGGCGAAGTCTGGTGGTGGTTGTAGAGGATCTGGGGCTCCCACTCCCGGGCCACCCGCGTCACCACTCGCGACTCCATCTGGTTGATCATGTAGCCGTCGCGGTTGTTGTCGTGCCCGATGTACTTCTGGTAGAGGAACGGCGTGGGCGACACTTCGTACTGCGTGCCCACGTTGGACGCGTACCAATCGGATACCATGGTCTCGCCGTCGGGGTTGATGCTCGGCCACAGGATCAGGATGACGTTGTCCAGGATGGCGGCGATCTCCGGGTCGCTGTCCCCGGTCACCAGATCGTAGGCGAGCTGCATCGTATGCTGGGCGGGCGCCACCTCCGTTGCGTGCAGCCCCCCGTCGATCCACACCAGCGCCTTCCCCTCCGCCGCCAGGCGATGAGCCTCCACCTCGGTCATGTCCCCGGGGTGGGCCAGCCGCTGCGCGATCTCCCGGTAGCGGTCCACGTCCCTGAGGTTCTCCGCGGACGAGATGAGCGCGATGACCATGGGCCGCCCGTACGACGTGGTCCCCACCTCCCGCAGCTCCAGGCGGTCCGAGGCCGCGTCCAGCTGCCGGAAGTAGTCCAGGGCCTGCTCGTAGGTCGCGAGCTTGAAATCGGCCCCCACGCGGAAGCCCAGTACCGACTCCGGGGTGGGGACCTGGGCGGCGACGGGAGCGGCGGCCGCGAGGAGAGCGAAGACGGGGATGACGCGGGCCGCGGCGGCGGCGCGAAGGAGAACGCCCAGTGCGCGCATGGTGTCGTGTTCCGGGAGGTGGACGGGGAGTGGTGTCGGGCTCGGGAAGGCCCCGAATCATGGGCCACCGGCACCCGCCGGGCCAGGGTGCGGGACGCCTCCCTTGTGGAGGGGGGCCGGGTTGGTGACTCTTGATACCTCGCACGCCGCGGTCGGCGCGCGGCGCCGGCCGGCCCACGAGATCTTCCACCCTCCCGGAGAGGCCCCCCGTCACGATGAAGGACACCGAACAGCCGCCCACCGAGACGGCCCTCTGGACTCCTCAGGACTCGGCGCAGTTGTACGGTCTCCAGAACTGGGGCGCCGGCTATTTTGGCGTCTCCGAGCGCGGCACGGTGGAGGTGTACCCCGGTGGGGACCCGGCCCGGGCCATCGACCTCATGGAGGTGGTGGAGGGGCTTCAGGCCAGGGACCTCTGGCCCCCGGTAGTCGTTCGCTTCTCGGGGATCCTCGAGCACCGCATGACGTACCTGCGCCACACCTTCGACAATGCCATCGCCGAGGCCGGGTACCGGGGCAAGTACACCTGCGTGTACCCCATCAAGGTCAACCAGCAGCGTCACATCTGCGAGGAGGTCCGGGACCTGGGGCGCACCATGGGCTTCGGCATCGAGGCGGGCTCCAAGCCGGAACTCATCGCGGGCCTCGCCCTGACCCAGGGCGTCAACGAGATGCCCTTCATCTGCAACGGCTTCAAGGACGCCGAGTTCATCGAGACCGCCGTCCTCGCCGCCAAGATGGGGCGCAACATCATCCCGGTGATCGAGCAGACCCACGAGCTGGAGATGCTCATCCACTCGGCCCGGACGCACGCGGTCACCCCCCGCTTCGGCATCCGCGCCAAGCTGGCCTCCGGGGGGATCGGCCGCTGGGCGGACTTGGTGGGGTTTCGGGGCAAGTTCGGCCTCTCGGTGAGCCAGATCCTCTCGTCCGTGGACTGGCTCCGGGACGAAGGGCTCCTCGGCGGCCTCCAGATGCTGCACTGCCACATCGGCTCCCAGATCTACGACATCCGCACCGTGAAGTACGCGGTGAACGAGCTGGCCCAGATCTACGTGGAGCTGGTGAAGCTCGGCGCCCCCATGGGCATCATCGACCTCGGCGGCGGCATGGGCGTGGACTACGACGGCTCGGGCACGGCGTCCCAGTCGTCGATGAACTACACGATGGAGCAGTACGCCGCCGACGTCATCCACCGGGTCAAGTCGATCTGCGACGACGCCCACGTGCCCCACCCGGACGTCATCACCGAGTCGGGGCGCGCCCTGGTGAGCCACTCGGGCGTCCTTGTCTTCCAGGTGCTGGGGAGCCGTGTCTTCCCCTCCGAGCCCGACGCCGAGCTGGTGGACCGGGCACTCAACGAGGGGCCCGAAGCCGAGGTCCCCCAGCCACTCCTGGACCTGGTGGACGCATACCAGCGTCTGGGTGACGGCGAGAGCGATCCCATCGAGGTCTACCAGGACGCCGAGCACGCGCTGAACGAGGCCATGAGCCTCTTCAACCTGGGCTACATGAGCATCACGGCCCGCGCGGCGTGCGAGGAGCTGTACTGGGCGGTGGGGAACCAGATGGCGGCGCGCCCCCGCGACGAGCTCACCGAGGACCTGTGGGACCTGCCGGACCGGCTCGCCGACATCTACTTCAGCAACTTCAGCCTCTTCCAGTCGCTCATCGACGCGTGGGGGATCGACCAGGTGTTTCCGGTCATGCCCATCCACCGCCTGGACGAGAGGCCGACCCGGCGAGGGATCCTGGCCGACGTCACCTGCGACTCCGACGGGCGCATGGACCGGTTCCCGGGCAACGGCGAGCCCCAGAACTCCGTCCCCCTCCACGCCCTCACCCAGGGGGAGCTCACCGAGGTGGGCCCGGGGCAGTTCGACCCCTACTACCTCGCCGTCTTCCTCACCGGCGCCTACCAGGAGACGCTGGGCGACCTGCACAACCTCTTCGGCGACACCCACGCGGTGCACGTGGTGCTGGACGCGGACGGGAACTGGCACCTGGAAGAGGTGGTGGAGGGAGATACCGTGCGCGAGGTGCTCCAGTACGTCCAGTTCGATCCCGACGACATGCGCAGGGACCTCCGCAAGGAGATCGAGGCGGCGCTCACGGCGAAGCGCCTCACCCTGCAGGAAGGCGTGAGCATGCGCCGCTTCCTGGACCAGGGGATCGACGGCTACACCTACCTGGAGTAGTCACCTGGCCTCCAGGAAGGCCGTGGCGAGCTGGGTGCTCTACGACCTGGCGAACACCATCTTCTCCATGGGCGTGGTGTCGCTGTACTTCTCCCTCTGGGTTCGCGACCAGGTGGGCGCGGGGCGCGCCGATACCGTCTACGGGATCATCACCGCGGTGTCCATGGGCGCGATCTTCGTCGTGTCGCCCCTCCTGGGCGCCATGACGGACCGTGCGCGGAGGCGCATGCCCTTCCTGGTGGTGAGCACGCTCCTGTGCGTGGGCTTCACGGCCCTCCTGGCCCGGGACGGGTTCTGGATCACCGCCGTCCTCTTCTGCTTCGCCAACATCGCCTACCAGGCGGGGCTCCAGTTCTACGACGCGCTGCTGCCCGAGGTGAGCACCGAGGAGAACCGGGGGAGGATCGGCGGGATCGGGGTGGGGGTGGGCTACCTGGGGTCCTACGTCGCCGTGGGGATCGGCCTCCTTCTCGGAACCCAGGACAAGCCGCTCCTCTTCACCATCATCGCGGTGGCGTTCCTCGTGTTCGCCATCCCCTGCTTCCTCTTCGTGAAGGAGCGGGGCAACCCCGAGCCCAGGCCCATCACCCTGCGCATGGCGGTGGAGTCCACCCGGGAGACGGTGCGGACGCTGCGCGACAGCAATGACTACCCCGGCCTCCTGCGCTTCCTGGTGGGGCGGGTCTTCTACACCGACGCCATCAACACCGTCATCGCCATCATGGCCCTCTACACGGTGAACGTGGCCGTGGCCACGGGGCTCTCGGAAGCCGACGGGGAGCGCCAGGCCAATCTGGTTCTCATGGCGGCCATCACCTTCGCGGTCATCGGCGGGTTCGCCTGGGGATGGCTCACCGACCGGTGGGGCCCCAAGCGCACCCTCAACGTGGTGCTCCACTCCTGGATCGGCGTCTTCCTCATGGCGGCGTCGGTGGGGATCCTGGGGCTCCCCCTCCAGGCGCTCTACGCCGTGGCCGCCTGGGCTGGGTTCTCCCTGGGAGGCGTGTGGGCGGCGGACCGGCCGTACATGCTCCGCCTCACGCCGCCCGCGCGCGTGGGCGAGTTCTACGGGCTGTACGGGATGGTGGGGCGCTTCTCGGCCATCATGGGCCCGGGCATCTGGGCGGGCGTGACGTGGGTCACGGGGCAGCGGCTCGGGCTCGCCCCGGCGGTGGGGCAGGGGATCGGGGTCCTGGTCCTCCTCGCGCTGGTGGGGATCAGCTGGGTGATCCTCCGGCCCGTGTCCGACCACCCCCGGGTCTGGCGCCCACAGGATCTGCACCCTTCCTCATGATCGCGCCCCTCCCCGTCGCCGTGGTGGGCGCCGGCGCCGCAGGGCTCCTGGCGACCCTCTTCGCCGCCCGCTCGGGAGCGCCCGTAGTGCTCCTGGAGCGCACCACCGACGGGGGGCGGAAGATCCTCATCAGCGGCGGCGGCCGCTGCAACATCCTCCCCTCGGTGGCGCAGCCGGCGCGCTACGTCACCGCGTCCTCGCCCAATACCCTGCGCAAGATCCTGATGTCCTGGCCCTTGGCCGAGCAGCGCGCGTTCTTCGAGGACGAGCTGGGGATGCCGCTGGTCCGCGAGGACGAAACGGGGAAGCTCTTTCCCTCCTCGCAGCGCGCCCGCGACGTGCGAGACACCCTCCTGGCGCGGGCGCGCGAAGCGGGCGCCCGGGTGTGGATGGGCGCCAAGGTGACTGGGCTCTCGCCCCGGGCGGCGGAGGGCCCGGATAGCCTTTCCTGGCTCGTCACCGTCGAGGGAGCGCCGCCCCTCCGGGCGGCGGCGGTCGTCCTGGCCACCGGCGGGCTCTCGGTCCCCACCACCGGGAGCGATGGGACGGGTCTTGCCCTCGCCCGTGCCCTGAGCCACCAGATCCACCCCACCTACCCGGCCCTCACACCACTCACCGCCCACCCCTACCCCCACGCGGCGCTGGCCGGCATCTCTCTCACGGTGACCCTGCGGGCCCCGGGCGCGAAGCCTCCCTTCGAGACCAGCGACGGGTTCCTCGTGACCCACCGCGGGTGGAGCGGCCCGGCCGTCCTCGACGCGTCCCACTTGGCCGTGCGCGGCCGCCCCGACGGGAGCCGGCAGGAGCTCCTCGTGCAGTGGACGCGCCGGGGCCCCGAGGCCTGGGACGCGGAGCTCGCCGCGGGGGGCCACGCCACCGTCCGGAGCGCCCTCGCGCCCTGGCTCCCCCGAAGGCTCGCCGACCATCCGTGCACCGGCGCCGCCGTGGACCCGGACACCCGCTTGGCCCATCTCCGCCGCGAGGAGCGGCGCGCCCTCGTGGCCGCGCTCACCGCCTACCCCCTCCCCTGGACCGGCGACGAGGGGTACCGGAAGGCGGAGGTGACGGGTGGGGGCGTCGCGCTCTCGGAGGTGGATCCGCGAACGCTGCAGAGCCGCCGCGCGCCGGGGCTCTTCTTCTGTGGGGAGATCCTGGACGCCTTCGGCCCCATCGGCGGGCACAACTTCCTATGGGCCTGGTCCACCGCGCGCGCGGCGGGGCTGGGAGCCGCAGCGCATCCGGGAAGCTGAGCTCCGAACCCTGAAAAGCGAGCCGCCCCGGGTCCGTGGGACCCGGGGCGGCCTTTCAGTCCGACCGGGGCGGCAGACCCGGCCCGAGCCGCGGGATCAGTTCCAGTCGGTCCGGTGTGGACGCTTACGCCCGAACATGTCGTCGTCGTCGTCCTCCTCGTCCCAGTCCTCCCACCCCTCCTCGTCCTCCCCGTCGTCGTCCTCGTCGTCCTCGTCGTCTTCGTCCCAGTCGTCCTCATCCCAGTCGTCCTCGTCTTCGCCCCAGTCCCCGAGGTCCTCGCCGTCCTCCTCCTCGTCCTCGTCCTCGTCAAACGCGAGGACCGTGGTGGGAAGGGCCTCGTCTTCGAACCAGCCCGACCGGCTCATCTGTCTGATCTCCTCATGGCTGCGGCGTAGGAGCATCCGACCCGTTTCGGAATGCCCGAGGCGCTTGGCGCGAAAGTAACCGGGGGTGGGGGGTTGTCAACAAGTCTCGCCACCCGATTCGCCACGGCCATGAATCCGATGGTGAGCATCCGAACGTGCGCGTCATGCATCTTGCGGAGCGGACCGGGGACCCGGGCATGGGCATCCCCGTGCACATGGACAAGGACCTCAGGCAGGTGGGCGCGTGAGCGCCCTGGCCGCCTCTTGCACGGTGTTGGCGTGGATGCGCACGGTGTCCGTCTCGCGGATGGCATACCCTCCCGCAAGCGTCACCGCCACGGGGACGCCCGCCGAGCGGAGCGTGTCGAACACGTAGGCGTCCTTGTCCCGGAGGCCTTCGATGGAGAGGCCGAGCCCCCCCAGCTGGTCCTCTCGGTACGGGTCGGCGCCGGCCAGGTAGAAGGTGAGGTCGGGGCGGAAGCGCTCCAGCACCTCCGGGAGGTGCTGCCGCAGCAGATCGAGATACGCGGCATCGGGCGTGCGGTCCGGCATCCCCACGTCCAGGTCCGAGGGTGGCTTCGCCGACGGGTAGTTCCGCTCCTGGTGGAACGAGAAGGTGAACACCCGGGGGTCCTCGGCGAAGATCACGGCGGTGCCGTTCCCCTGGTGAACGTCCAGGTCGAGCACGAGCACGCGGGTCACCACCCCCTCGTCCAGGAGCGCCATGGTCGCCACGGCGACGTCGTTGAGGAGGCAGAATCCCTCCCCGTGGTCGGGAAACGAGTGGTGGAAGCCTCCGCCGATGTGCACCGCGATGCCATCCGCCAGGGCGAGGCGGCCGGCCAGGAGCGTGCCCCCGCAGCAGACCCGGCTCGCCTGGACCAGGTCCGGGGAGAAGGGTATCTCCAGGAGGATCCGCTCCATGGAGTTGAATCCGTCCTCCTGGATCTTGGCCATGAACCCGGGCGTGTGGACCCGGGCGAGGAGGTCGTCCGACACCGGCTCGGGCTCCACGAAATCCCCTTCGGCCGCCACCCCCGTGGACAGGAGCCGCTCTCGCACGAGGCGATACTTCACCATGGGGAAGACGTGAGGCCCGATGTCCACCTCGTAGGCGGGCGACCAGACCAGAGTGGGTTTGCCCATTTCTTAAGATGGGGAGTCCGGGGCCCATCCGCACCCTATCCCCCGAGGCGGTAACCGACAATAATTCTGAATTCACCGGGACCCTGCCGGGCCCCGGCCATCCCTCCGCACCACCGCGCATGCCCGCCGACGCGAATCCCCTCCTCACCGACGCGTTCCTCATCCCCTTCCACGCCATCCGGCCCGAGCACGTGGGACCAGGAATCCAGAGCGCCCTGGCCGACGCCCAGCGCGAGGTGGATGCCGTGGCCGCCGACTCTGCACCGCCGACGTGGAAGAACACCGTGGAGCGGCTGGACCGGGCGGTGGAGCTCCTCGCCCGGCGCATCGCGCCCGCCACCCACCTGATGGCCGTGGCCGAGACCCCCGAGCTCCGGGAAGCCTACAACGCGGTGCTCCCGGACATGTCGGCGTTCTGGTCGCGACTTCCCCTGGACGAGCGCCTCTGGGCACGGGTTCGCGCCTTCGCGGAAACGGACGAGGCCCGGAGCCTCACCGGGCTACGCAGGCGCCACCTGGACAAGACGGTGCAGGAATTCCGGCGCGCCGGGGCCGATCTCCCCGCCGACAGCAAGGCACGCCTCGAGGCCGTGAAGGTGGAGCTCGCGCAGCTCCAACAGCGCTTCGCCGAAAACGTGCTGGACGCCACCGCGGCGTACGAGCTCCTCGTCACCGACGTGGGCCGCCTCCGCGGCCTACCCGAGTCGGCCCGGCGGCGCGCCCGGGCGCAGGCCGAGGAGAAGGCGCAGGACGGGTGGCTCCTCACCCTCGACTTCCCCTCGGTGGAGCCCATCCTCAAGTACTGCGAGGACCGGGAGCTCCGGCGGGAGATCCACGCGGCGTACAACCACCGCTGCCGCGAAGGAGCACACGACAACCGCGGCCTGCTGGCGCACATCCTTCGCCTGCGCAAGGAGCTCTCCGACATCCTCGGCTACGCCTCGTACTCCGACTACAAGCTCGAGGACCGCATGGCCCGGGCCGGGGCGCAGGCCACAGCCTTCGAGTGGGACATGGTGGAGCGCACGCGTCCCTATTGGGACCGCGACGTGGAGGCGCTGCGCACCTGGGCAGCCGAGCTCGGGCTGGACGCGCTGGAGCCCTGGGATGCGGCCTTCGTCATGGAGAAGCTCCGCAAGGCGCGCTACGACATCGACGACGAGGAGCTGCGTCCCTACTTCCCCCTGGACCAGGTCCTGGCCGGCCTCTTCGAGATCGTGCGCCGCACCTTCGGATTCCGGGTGGAAGAGCGGCCCATCGCCCAGGTGTGGCACCCGGTCGTGCGCCATTACGACATCTTCGCCGAGGATGGCACCCACGTCGGGTCGTTCTACTCCGACTGGTTTCCGCGCAAGGAGAAACGCCAGGGCGCCTGGATGAGCGACTTCATCACGGGAGGCCCGGGCGGGGAGCGGGGGTTCCGCCCCCACCTTGGTGTGGTGTGCGCCAACTTCCCGCCGCCCCAGGACGGGACCCCCGCCCTCCTGACCCACCGGGACGTGGAGACCGTGTTCCACGAGTTCGGCCATCTGCTCCACCACTGCACGTGCCGGGTCGAGATCGCCGCCCGCGCCGGCATCAACGTGGCGTGGGACTGGGTGGAGCTCCCGAGCCAGCTCATGGAGAACTGGTGCTGGGAATCTGAGGCGTTGGCCATCTTCGCCCGCCACTGGGAGACAGGCGAGCCGTTCCCCGACGCCCTTTTCGCCAAGCTGGTGGCCGCCCGCCGCTTCATGGGCGGATGGGCCCAGATGCGCCAGCTCTCCTTCGGGACGCTGGATCTGGCTCTCCACGATCACCTGGCTCCCCGCCTGCGGGAGGCCGCCGGAAGCGAGCCCGGCGAGGCCACCGACGCCGCCCAGGGCGCCACAGTCATGGCCTTCGCCCGGGAGCACTACCTGGCCTTCTCCCCCTCTCCCTCCTTCGCCGACCTCCACGGCCTCACGGCATTCACCCACATCTTCTCCGGAGGGTACTCCTCCGGGTACTACAGCTACCTCTGGTCCGAGGTGCTGGACGCCGACGCCTTCACCCGCTTCCGCTCCGAGGGCATCTTCAACCGTGACACCGGCCGCTCCTACGTGGACGCCATTCTGTCACGGGGCGACTCCGACGACCCGGAGGTCCTTTTCCGGGAGTTCATGGGCCGCGACCCCGACCCTCGCGCCCTCCTGGAGCGCAACCTGGGGCCGGAGCCGGCTTGACCTCCGGCTCCCGGAGCGCACGTTCAGGAACCGACACGCGAACCCTCGCCACACACCGTTGCCCCACCATGCGCAAGCTCCTCCTCTCCGCCCTGGCCGCCCTCTCGCTGGGAGCGTGCGGCGACAACTCTTCTGCCGCCTACGGGGACTTCAACGGCATCGTCGCGGCCATGGAGCCGGCGCTCTGGGAGCAGGTGAGCGCGGAGGTGTACGACGCCCTCGAGCCCACCCTGGTCACGGTGCGCGACGAGAAGACCTTCACGGTCACGTATCAGGACCCGTCGCTCCCCGAGTGGAGCAACCTGCGCCGCTTCCGGCAGATGCTCCTGGTCGGGACCGGGGAGGAGCCGTGGATGCGGGACGCCATGGATCAGGTGCGCGACTCGGTGACCGGCCCCGGACGCTACACCGCCCACGACGTGTGGGCCCGGGGGCAGCGCGTCACCCTGGTCCTCGTGTCCGCCGCCACGGCGGCCGAGGAGTTGCGGTCCCACCTGCCCGAGGTCAACCGGGCGCTGGACGAGCAGTTTCGAGCGTGGGTCGTGGAACGGATGTACATGACCGGCGTGGACTCGGCGCTGGCCGACACGCTCATGGCCGCGGGCCGCTTCCAACTCCTCCTCCCCGAGGTCTACCGTTGGGCCTGGCAGGACTCGCTCTTCCAGTTCCGGAACGACAACCCCGACCCCTCCGAGCTCATCCGGAGCATCTCGGTCACCTGGAAGTCACCCATCCCCGCGGACATGCAGCCGGAGGGGATCCTCGCGTGGCGTGGCGAGGTCGCGGCGGCGTACTCCGAGCCCCAGGCCGTGGACCTGTCGGTGGTGGACGCCGGGCCCTTCGAGTTCCGCGGGCGCCCGGCGTACCAGATCCGCGCCATCTGGACCAACCCGCCGGAGCTGGATTGGCCCGCGGCAGGCCCCTTCGTCACCCGGGCGGTGATCTGCCCCCAGCAGAACCGGATGTACCTCGTGGACGCATGGCTGTACGCTCCCGGCAAGGACAAGTACGAGTACATGATCCAGCTCGAGACCATCCTCGACTCGTTCCGGTGCGGACCCGCGTGAGAGGCGGCTGCGCGGCCTGGAGGAGGGCCGCGCCGGCACGTCTCATCAGCTGAAGCTGATCCGCCCGGCCAGGGGCACCAGGTAGATCCCCGGCTCCCGGGTGCCCCAGCCCTCGGAGAGCATCCCCACGAGTGAGGTCCTTGTCCTCATAGCCGTCCCTGGTCTCGTACGAGGGACCGTCCTCGTGGGAGAAGTGCCGCCCCGCGAGAAGCATGCGGCTCACGAAGCCTCCTCCTACGCCCGCCTCGCCGCCCCAGTAAGTGCCCTGGCCCCGCGCCCGGGCGTAGCTCACCGAGCCTCCCAGCCAATCCACCTCCAGGGAGAAGACGGTGTCGGGCTGCCGCTGCTGGGCACGGGCAAGGATAACGAACGGGGCGGCCTCTTGCAGACACCGTGCCGCCGTCGCGCGGCGGCCTCCCGACCCGGAAGCCCGCGCCGCTCCGTCATGTCGTCCGGCCGCGATTGATGGGGGGTGCGGCGAGGGGCTACTATGGGTTCGTCCACTCCCCCGCGCCTCCCGTCCACGCCCCCGCTCCACCCCGCCCGCCGCTTGAGCTTCGTCCACCTCCATACCCACTCCGAGTTCTCGCTCCTGGATGGAGCCAACCGCATCGACGACCTGGTCCACAGGGCCAAGGAACTCGAGATGCCGGCGCTGGCGCTCACGGACCACGGGTGCCTCTTCGGGGCGTGGACCTTCCAGAAAACGGCACACAAAGCGGGGCTCAAGCCCATCCTGGGGATGGAGGCCTACGTGGCCCCCGGCGACCGGCGGGACCGCTCCCGCTCCGGGCAGGGCGAGCGAGCGTATTACCACCTCGTCCTCCTGGCGCGCGACCTCCAGGGGTACCACAACCTCGTGAAGCTCTCCTCCATCGGGTACCTGGAGGGGTTCTACCACCGCCCCCGCGTGGACCGGGAGGTGCTGGCCCGGCACCACGAGGGGATCATCGTGTCCTCGGCGTGCATGGCCGGCGAGGTGCCGCGCCACCTCCTCGCCGACGATTGGGACGGCGCGCGGGAGGCCGCCCAGTGGTACGCCAACCTCTTCGACGGGCGCTACTACCTGGAGGTGCAGGCCCACGACACCGATGGTCAGGCGGAGCTGAACAAGCGGATCTTCAAGCTGGCGGACGAACTCGGGCTCCCGGTGGTGGCCACCAACGACTGCCACTTCCTCCGGCCCGAGGACCACGAGGCCCACGACATCCTTCTGTGCATCGGCCTCGGCAAGGACCGGGGCGACCCGAACCGAATGCGCTATGACAAAGGGCTCTACTTCAAGAGCGGCCCGGAGATGGCCGAGCGCTTCCCCGACCACCC
>Ga0315541_1002897_pt1 | contig 13716 bp, 9 predicted proteins | sample SalMarSW160190MG_FD_203095 | JGI IMG/M metagenome (GOLD analysis project Ga0315541, IMG submission 203095) | Salt marsh sediment microbial communities from the Plum Island Ecosystem LTER, Massachusetts, United States - Salt Marsh Sediment SW1601-190 ...
GGATGTCCTCGCCGTTGGGTGCGGATGGGGCCGTCCGATGGTGTGGTGGGGGGGCGGCGGAAGCCGCCCCCCCCGCCACGTCAGCGCAGCGGCACGCCGAGGTTGTGGAGGATGAACGCGTACACGTCCGCCGTGATCTCCAGCGCCTTCTCGGTGCTGCTGGCACCGTGGGCGGACTGGGTCTCGATGTGGATCAGGATGGGCGCATCCCCGGCCTGGGCCGCCTGCATGGCCGCGGCATACTTGAACGAGTGGGCGGGCACGACGCGGTCGTCGTGATCGGCGGTGGTGATGAGCACCGCCGGGTAGCGCGTGCCCTTCTTCACGTTGTGCACCGGCGAGTAGGCGTACAGGGCCTTGAATTCCTCGGGGTCGTCGCTGGAGCCGTAGTCGGCGATCCAGTTCCAGCCGATGGTCCACTTGTGGAACCGCAGCATGTCCATCACGCCCGCCTGCGCCACGACGGCTTTGGCCAGGTCCGGGCGCTGGTTCGTCACCGCGCCCACGAGGAGGCCCCCGTTGGAGCCGCCCTGGATCGCGAGCTTGTCCGTGGATGTGTACTGGTTCGCCTTCAGCCACTCGGCGCAGGCGATGAAGTCGTCGAACACGTTCTGCTTGTTGAGCTTCATCCCCGCCTCGTGCCACGTCTCGCCGTACTCGCCGCCTCCGCGCAGATTGGCCTGGGCGTAGATGAAGCCCTTCTCCAGCAGCGCCACGCGCAGCGCCGAGAAGCTCGGCCCCAGCGTGATGGCGAAGCCGCCGTACGCATAGAGGAGCGTCGGGTTCTTCCCGTTCAGCTCGAGGCCCTTCTTGTAGGTGAGGAACATGGGGATCTCCGTGCCGTCCTTGCTGGGCACGAAGACCTGTTTCACCTCGTAGTCGCCGGCGTTGAAGCCGGGCACCTCCGCTCGACGGAACTCGGTGGATTCCCGGCCGGCGATGTCGTACTTGAAGATCGTGGGCGGGTAGTTGAACGACGTGAACGTGTAGAAGACGAACGTGTCGTCACGGAGCCCTCCGAAGCCCCCCACCGCTCCCAGGCCGGGGAGCTGGACTTCGTGCTCCCCCGTCCCGTCGAGGTCGTACACGTAGGCTGCGGTGGCCACGTCCTTCAGGTAGGTCGCGAAGAGCTTCCCGCCCGCCGTGCCCGCACCCTGGAGCGGCTCGGGCCGCTCGGGGAGCACCTCCGTCCAGCTCGATTCGTCGGGGCGGGCCGGGTCGATGCGGACCACGCGGCCGTTGGGCGCGCCGTGGTCGGTCTGCACGAGGAAGGCGCCGCCCACGTTCTCGATGACCGTGTACGTGTCGTCGGTGATGTCGGGCACGAGGGGCTTGAACGCCTTGTCGCCCCTGGACAGGTCCCGGTAGAAGACGGCGTTCCCCTTCAGGCCCGAGCCCCGGTCCGAAACGTCCAGGACGGCGTACCGCTCGTCCTCGGTGGTCCCCAGCAGGTGGAACCGCTGAGGGTGGGCCGGATCCTCGAAGACGAGCTCGTCGTCCTCCTGCGCGGTGCCGAGCCTGTGGAAGTACACCTGGTGGTTCTCGTTCTTGCTGGTGAGCTCCTGGCCCTTGGCGGGCTCCGGATACCGGCTGTAGAAGAATCCGTCCCCCGCCCAGGCCGCGCCGGAGACCTTCACCCAGCGGACGACGTCGGGGAGCGTCTGCTTCGTGGCGACGTCCAAGACGCGGTACTCGCTCCAGTCCGAGCCACCCACCGACTGGCCGTACACCGCGTACTTCCCGTCGCTGGAGACCGAGAAGGCCGACAGGGTGGTGGTCGCGTCGACCGAGAAGGTGTTGGGGTCCAGGAGCACCTCGGGCTCGCCGTCGAGACCCCTCTGCACATAGATGACGTTCTGGTTCTGGAGGCCGTCGTTCTTCGAGAAGAAGTACAGGTCGCCGCGCCGGAAGGGCGACCCATACTTCGGGTAGTTGTAGAGGGCCCTGAGGCGGTCCTTCAGGGCATCGCGCCCGGTGATCGTCTCCAGGTACCCCGAGGTGACGTCGTTCTGGGCGGCCACCCACGCGCCCACCTCCGAGGCGGTGTCGTCCTCGAGCCAGCGGTACGGGTCCGCGACCGTCGTGCCGTGGTAGTCGTCCACGTGGTCCACCACCCTGGTGGCAGGATACTCGAGCTTGGGTGCCTGCTGGCAGCCCGCGGCCATGGCGACGGTAGCGAGGAACGCCAGCTTGGAATGCCTGAGCCGCATGGGGCCCTCCGGGTCGGTGGGGAAGGAAGCGCGGGGTCAGCGGAAAGGCTACGGGGGATGCGCGGTAGGCCGCAACACGAGGGCACGGCGCCGGGGGGACACGGCCCGCCCATTCCGGAGCGCCCAGGGTGTGGTTGACACCCTCCCCGGGCCGTCTTTGATTCCGCCAGCCTACGCGTCCTCAGGCGCTCAAAGGGAGGCCGTCCATGGAAGACATCGGCAAGAGGATCGCGGAGCAGGGGCTCAGGATCGGGGCCATCAAGCTCAACCCCAACGAACCCTTCCGGTGGGCCTCGGGCTACCGCATGCCGGTGTACAACGACAACCGGATGTTCCTCTTCCACCCCGAGACCCGGCGCCTCATCGCCCGGGGGCTCGCCGACATCGTCGAGCGCGAGGGGATCGCCCCGGAGGTGGTGGCCGGCACGGCCACGGCGGGGATCCCCCACGGGGCGCTCCTCGCCGATCTGCTTTCGCTCCCGTTCATCTACATCCGCGACAAGCCCAAGGCCCACGGCCTGAAGAACCGCATCGAGGGGCTGGACGCCGAGTCGGACCTGGGAGGGCGCCGGGTGGTGGTCATCGAGGACCTCATCTCCACGGGCGGCAGCTCGGCCAAGGCCGTGATGGCGGTGCGTGAGGCCAACGGCCGTGCGGACTGGTGCCTCTCCATCTTCAGCTACGGGCTGGAGAAGGCCGAGGCGGAGTTCACCTCGCTCGCCCCGCCGTGCCGCTTCGCGTCGCTCCTCACCTTCCCCGTCCTCCTGGACGTGGCGAGGAGCGGCGGCTTCCTGGGGGCAGCCCAGATCGCGCTCCTCGAGGCGTGGCGCAAGGATCCCTTCGGCTGGGGCCCAGCCCACGGCTTCCCCAAGGACTCATGAGCATGATCCCGGAGACCCTCGCCCTCTCCGAGAAGGAGCGGACGGCGCGCGCCAAGGTGTGCCTCCCGCTGGACGGGCTGCACACGCTGGAGGCGGTACGCGAGCGGGTGGAGGAGCTCTCCCCGTTCGTGAGCCTCTTCAAGATCGGCAAGGAATCGTTCACCCGCTTCGGTCCCGCCGTGGTCCAGGAGATCCATGAAGGAGGGGGAGGCGTCTTCCTGGATCTCAAGTACCACGACATTCCGAACACGGTGCGCGGCGCGGCCCGGGCGGCCACCGAGCTGGGCGTGGCCATGTTCAACGTCCACGCCTCCGGCGGCGTGGCGATGATGGCGGCGGCCCGGCAGGGCGTCGAGGAAGCTGCGCCGACCGTCGCGCCCAAGGTCATCGCGGTCACGGTCCTCACCAGCATCGACCAGCCCACCCTCAACGAGGAGCTGAGGGTCCCGGGGACGGTGGAGGACCAGGTCCTCCACCTGGCGAAGCGCACCGGGGCCGCGGGGCTGGACGGGATCGTATGCTCCGCCACCGACCTCCACGCCCTGAGAGGTGAGCTGAGGGACGGCTTCCTCTTCGTCACGCCGGGCATCAAGGGCACCACCACCCCCGCCGGCGCGGACCAGAAGCGCGTCTTGTCGCCGGGCGGAGCGGTGGCGGCCGGATCGTCCCTCCTGGTGGTGGGCCGGGCCATCACCGACGCTCCCGACCGCAGGCAGGCTGCGCGGGAGATCCTGCAGGACATCACGAAGGTCATCTGAACCGGGCAGACCGCATGCACAACCTCCTGGGCAAGGACATCCGGGGACGCTTCGGCTTCCCCTCCGGCGTCATCACCACGAACAGCGACGTCGCCAAGTGGATGTTCCGGCACGTGCCCCAGTTCGGGTTCTACCAGGGGAAGAGCACGACCATCGAGCCCCGCGCCGGGAACCGGGAGGACATCCTCGCCCAGCCCACACCCGACTCGCTCTGGAACGCGGTGGGCTACACGAACCCGGGGCTGGCCGCCACCGTGGAGTCCTTCGGGGAGCTGCGCGAGGCCGCTCCCGACCACGTCTTCCTCATGGCGCAGATCGGGGAGAGCTCCGGCGAGGCCTTCGCCCACTCGGTGCGGGCCTTCGAGGACGCGGGCGACGTCTGCGACGGCTACGAGGTCAACGTCTCGTGCCCCCACGCGGAGAAGGGCGGCATCCTCATCGGGTCGGACCCCGACAGCGTACGCGCCATCACGGCGGCCACGCGCAAGGCGACGAAGAAGCCCGTCATCGTGAAGCTCAACGCCGGCGTAGTGGGGCTGGAGGAGATCGCCGTGGCGGCGGTGGAAGGCGGCGCCGACGCCATCTCCGCCATCAACACCCTGGGCGGGCCGAACCCCGAGCTGAGCAACCGGTTCGGGGGGCTCTCCGGCGCCCAGATCTTCCCGGTGACCGTGGACTCCATCCGCCGCCTGCGGAGGGTGGTGGACGTGCCCTTCATCGCCATGGGAGGGATCCGGGGCGCCGGCGACATCAGGCAGCTCGAGGCCATCGACCCCACGCTGTTCTACGCCATCGGCACAGCGCTGGCGGGGATGGATTCGGAGGCGATCCGCCGGTACTTCCAGCAGCTCGAGGAGGACCTGGCGCAGGGGACCGACGTGGCCACCGGCTGGACGCTGAACCGGATGCTCATGGAGTACCGTCCCTTCGTCGTCCGCGAGGTCGAGCACTGCAGCGACAAGGTGAAGATCATCAAGTTCCGCGAGCGGCTCGAAGGCCCCATCCACACCGGCCAGTTCGTCTTCCTCAAGGTGAGCGACTCCGACTCCAAGCCGTTCTCCGTGGCCGCCAACGAGGACGGCCTGGAGGTGCTGGTGCGGGACGTGGGGTCCATGACGGGCAAGGCGTGCCGCCTCAAGGAGAACGACGTGGTCCGCGTCCGCGGCCCGTACGGGCGGCAGTCCTCCCTGCCCGCGGATCGCACGGTGGTCTTCGTGGGCGCCGGCGTGGGCATCGCCCCCATCCGCTGGGGCGCCTTCCACCACCCCGGGCCCAAGAAGGTCTTCCTCGGCGCGCGCACCAAGGCCGAGCTCGCCTATTGGGCGGCGCTGAAGGAGATCTGCGACGTGCACGTCTCCACCGACGACGGCTCCGCCGGGCACCGGGGCTTCATCCACGAGCTGGTGGAGAAGACGCTGGCGGAGGAGAGCCTGGAGCGCCCCATCTTCGTCAACTGCGGACCCGAGCTGGCCATGCGGGCGCTGGACCGCGTGGAGCGGAAGCACGCGCCCCCCGAGGACATCTTCCACGTGGTGGAGCGCTACACGAGCTGCGGCATCGGCATCTGCGGCAAGTGCTCGATCTCGACGGGCGAGCGCACCTGCGTGGACGGTCCCATGCACCCCGCCACCGACTTCACTCCCGGCGACCGGTACCGGGACGTGACGGGGAAGAAGATCCGCTACCCGGAGTAGCAGGGCGGCGGGCGCGGGCCCCGGGCGTCCGGGGCGTCAACCCCTCGGGAGTGCGGAGCGACCAGGCGCTCTCGGGAGGCCAGGACCGACACGGCGACAGCTCCTGGGACCCGGTCTGGGAGGCCGCCACCCACATCGGCGACGACGGGTGGAGCGTGGAGGCCCGCATCCCCCTCTCGCAACTCCGCTTCCGGAACGCCGAGGAGCAGGTGTGGGGAGTGCGGTTCACCCGTGAGATCGCGCGCAACCGCGAGAACGCCATCCTCTCCTTCACCCCCAAGGACGAGCGCTCGGGGCTCGCGCGCTACGGCGACCTCCTGGGCCTCCGGGGAATCCACCAGTCGCGCGGCCTGGAGATCCTCCCCTACTTCCTGGGCCGGGCCGACTTCGTGCCCGTGGACCAGAGCGACGAGGTGTCGTTCGGTAACCCCTACCGGGACGGGTCGGACTTCCTCTATGGTTCAAGTTTCGACCTCGAGTACCGCCTCAGCTCAAACCTCACCCTGGACGGTACGGTCAACCCCGACTTCGGCCAGGTGGAGGTGGATCCGGCCGTGGTGAACCTCTATTCCCGGCGCATCGGAGCCTCCCCCAAGGGAGGGCTCCCCGACGAGGCCCTGGCCGGCGACCTCCGCTCTTCGGCGCACGTGGGAGGACTGGACTTCCTTCACGAATTCGCCAACCGGACCTGGTCGCTCAACGGGCATTTCGTGGCCAGCCGCATCGCAGGCGACCCCGAAGCCGCCACCGCCCTCGCGGGCTACAAGGCCAGCCTCGAGCTCCAGAAGCAGGCGGGTCTCCACTGGGAGGGAGGCGAGGAGCTGGGGATGACCAGCCCCGGCTTCGAAGTCAACGACCGGCTGGGGACCGGGCTGAACTTCCGTGGCAATGGGACCTTCGTGAACTACTGGTCCGCGAACCTGGGCGTCAGCCATGACTTCGCGGCGCTGGACGACCGCCTCACCCGGGGCGGCCCCCTGGCCCGGAAGATCGGCGGCAACTGCCTCTCCTTCGGCAGCGGGGTCGGCATCAAGCCCAGCCGCAGCTGGGAGATCTCCTTGGGCCCCCGCGGAGGAGTTCGCCGTCTACGACACGGACTTCAACCGGGTGTCGCTGAGGGGCACGGCGGTGCTGCGCCGGGAGTGGCGGCCCGGCTCCACCCTCTTCCTGGTGTGGCAGCAGAGCCGCTCCGACTACCTGGAGGAGGGGCGCTTTGATTTCGGCCGGGACGCGGAGATGACCTCGTGAGCGACGAGCCGCGCGAACTCCAGCGGATCCTCCGGGTCCGCGACGGCCTGGCGGTGACGGTGGGCATCATCATCGGCGTGGGGATCCTGCGCACCCCCGGCCTCATCGCAGGCTACGTGGGCAACGCCTGGACCATGCTGGCCATGTGGCTGCTGGGGGGCGTGGTGGTCACCCTCAGCGCGCTGGTGCTGGCGGAGATGGCCGCGGCGCTCCCCGAGGCCGGAGGCAAGTACGTGTATGCCCGGGAGGCCTGGGGGCCCACGGCGGGTTTCGTGGCGGGGTGGGCGGAGCTCCTGGTCAATCGCGGGTTCAGCGGTGCCGCCAAGGCGGTGGTCATCGCCGAGTACCTGGTGCTCCTCGTCGGAAGGGGGAACGTGCCGCTGCTGGCCGCGGCGGTCATCCTGGGCTTCTGGCTGCTCCACTCCCGAGGGCTCCGCACCGGGCGGGGCTTCCAGAACGTCACCACGGTGCTCAAGGTCCTCATCATCCTCGCCATCGTGGTGGCCGGCATCGCCGGAGGGGACGGCCGGGGGTTCGTCTCCACCCTGGAGGTGTCGCCGGAGATGGCGGGGCTCCTGGGCATCGCCCTGGCCTACCAGGCCGTGGCCTTCGCCTACTACGGGTGGGAGGACGCCGCCAAGATGGCCGAGGAGACGGTGGACCCGGGCCGGAGCCTCCCCCGCATCCTGGTGGGCGGGGCGGTGGCGGTGGCCATCCTCTACGTCCTCATCAACGTGGCCTGCCTGTGGGCCCTGACGCCCGAGGAGATGGCGGGCTCGCCCCTGGTGGCCGCCGACGCTCTGGCCGCGACGTTCGGGACGGCGGCGGGAAAGCTCGTGACGGTGGCCAGCATCGTCATCCTCGTCTCCTCGCTGAACGTCCAGTTCCTGGGCATGCCGCGGGTGGCCCTCGGCCTCGCGAGGCGGGGGCTGGCGCCCGCAGCCTTCACGCGGGTGGGGGCGCGTGGGACGCCGGGGCCCGCCCTGGCCCTCGTCGCCGCCATTCTCCTCTCCCTGGCCGTCACCGGCGCCTTCGAATTCATGATGCGCTTCATGATGGCCGTGGCCATCACCGTGGACCTGGTGGTGCTGGCGGGGATCTTCCGCCTGCGCCGCACCCGTCCCGAACTCCACCGTCCCCTGCGTGTGCTCTTCTACCCCTGGCTCCCCGGCGTCACCATCCTTCTCTACGCCCTCATCCTCGTCATCGTCGTCTGGACCCAACCGGCGCTGGCGCTGGGGGCCGGATCCATGCTAGCGGCCCTGGCGCTGGCCGGCTGGATCACGGCCCGGCGCGCCCGGGCCCTGGAGCGCACTGGAGCCATGCAGCGCACTGGAGCCGATACCCGATGAAGTACGCCACCTCCGTCCTGGACCTCATCGGCAACACCCCCCTCCTCGCCCTGGACCGCGTCAACGAAGAAGGGGGCGCCGTCGTCCTGGGCAAGTGCGAGTTCCTGAATCCCATCGCCATCAAGGATCGCCCCGCCCTGTACATGATCCGGGGGGCCGAGGAGCGGGGCGACATCGGCCCAGGCTCCACCCTGGTGGAGGCCACTTCGGGCAACACCGGGATGGCGCTGGCCTACATCGGCCGGATGCGCGGCTACCGCGTGGTGCTGTGCATGTCGGAGATCCAGAGCGTGGAGCGCCGCAGCGTGCTCGAGGCCCTGGGCGCCGAGCTGGTGCTGACCCCGAAGGATCTGGGCACCAAAGGCGCCAAAGCCGAGGCGCTGAGGATCCACGCCGAGACGCCGGGCTCCTTCTACGTGGGGCAGCACGACAACCCCGACAACCGCCGGGCCCACGTGGAGACCACCGCCCGCGAGATCTGGGACGACACCGAGGGGCGGGTGGACGTCTTCGTGGCGCCGGTGGGAACGGGCGGCACCCTGTGCGGCGTGTCCGAGGCGCTGAAGGCGCGGAAGCCGGGGTTCCGCGCGGTGGGCGTGGAGCCCGTGGAAGCGCCCTTCATCTCGAAGGGGGACTTCGCCCCCCACCGCATGATGGGGACGGCTCCGGGCTTCCTCCCCAAGATCCTGGACCGTTCCCTCATCGATGGGATGATCCTGGTATCAGAGGACGAGGCTTTCGCCATGTGCCGCCGGATCGCCGAGCGCGAGGGCATCCTCGTGGGGATCTCGTCGGGGGCGAGTGTCTCCGCCGCGCTGCGGCTCTCCAGGCTGGAGGAATACCGCGGCAAGGTCATCGTGGCCATGCTGTGCGACTCGGGGGAGCGCTACCTGAGCGTGGACGGGCTGTGGGAGGAGGCGCGGGCGTAGGACTCCGCCCCCCCGAAGCAGGCGGAGCCAGCCGAGCCGCCGCGCCGAGCAGGATGACATCAGGTGCTTCCCCCCCCTGCTGCTTGTCCCCCCGGGAACCCCGCCGTAGCATGCTTCCAGGCCACGGGGTTCTGGGGCGACCCAGCCCTCGGCCCGTCCCACCTACATTCCCCGTGGACGCAGAGGCTGCCATGAACGCCGGCCGAGCCCGCTCCGGAAGACCCGCCCTCCCCTCCCCCCACTCCGTCTCCGCGAGCCGCCGCGCCGGCCGCATCGCGAACGTGTTCGGAGCCGTGCTGTTGGCCTCGGCGGCGGCCATGGCCACCCGGGCGGACGCCCAGCAGGCGCTGACGACTCCCGAGAAGTTCTTCGGCCACGTCATCGGCGCCGACTACCAGCTCCCCAACTACAAGCAGCTCTGGGACTACTGGCACATGCTGGACGCTGACTCGGACCGCATGCGGCTGGTGGAGATCGGCACCACGGCCGAGGGGCGCACCCAGCTCATGGCCATCGTCACGTCGCCGGCCAACCAGGCGCGCCTGGAGCACTACCAGCAGATCGCCCGCCGCCTGGCCCTGGCGGAGGGCGTGAGCGAGACGGAGGCCCGCACCCTGGCCCGCGAAGGCAAGGCGGTGGTGTGGATCGACGGCGGCCTCCACGCGTCGGAGGTCCTGGGGGCCCAGCAGCTCATGGAGACGCTCTGGCAGATGGTGAGCGGCAACGACCCCGAGACGCTCCGCATCCTGGACGACGTCATCATCCTCTTCGTCCATGCCAACCCCGACGGCATGGACCTGGTCTCCGACTGGTACATGCGCATCCCGGAGCCCACCCAGCGCTCCACCTCGGGCGTGCCCCGCCTGTACCAGAAGTACATCGGGCACGACAACAACCGGGACTCCTACGCCTCGACCCAGCCCGAGACGGAGAACATGAACCGGGTGCTCTACCGGGAGTGGTTCCCCCAGATCATGTACAACCACCACCAGACGGGCCCGATGGGGACGGTCCTGTTCGCGCCTCCCTTCCGGGACCCCTTCAACTACTTCTTCGACCCCCTGGTGGTGACGGGCATCGACCTCGTTGGCTCGGCCATGCACAACCGCTTCGTGGCGGAGGGCAAGGGCGGAGCCGTGACGCGCACCGGCGCGAACTACTCCACGTGGTGGAACGGGGGCCTGAGGACCACGGTGTACTTCCACAACATGATCGGGCTCCTCAGCGAGACCATCGGCAACCCGACGCCGAGCCGGGTGCCCCTCGTCCTCGACCGACTCCTCCCCAACAGCAATCAGGTGCTCCCGGTGGAGCCCCAGGAGTGGCACTTCCGCCAGTCCGTGGACTACTCGGTGACCGCCAACAAGGCGGTGCTGGACGTGGCGTCGCGGTACCGGGAGACGTTCCTGTTCAACATCTGGCGCATGGGGATGAACTCCATCGAGCGGGGGAGCCGCGATCACTGGACGGTGACCCCGAAGAAGGTGGCGGCGCTGCAGGCGGCCATGGGCCAGAGCGGTCCCCGGACCGACTTCGCCGCCATCCCCGGCGGCCTGGGCGGGATGATCGCGCCGCCCGAGACGCTGGCCAGGCTGCGCACCCCCGAGGCGCGTGATCCCCGGGGCTACATCCTGCCCTCGGACCAGGCCGACTTCCCCACGGCCACCCGGTTCGTGAACGCCCTGCTGGAGACGGGGGTCACCGTCATGCGGGCCACGGCGGACTTCGGCGTGGCCGGCAAGCGGTACCCGGCGGGCTCCTGGGTCGTGAAGACCGACCAGGCGTTCCGGCCCCACGTGCTCGACATGTTCGAGCCCCAGGACCACCCCAACGACATCCCCTTCCCCGGCGCCCCTCCCACCGCCCCGTACGACGTCGCCGGGTGGACGCTGGCCTACCAGATGGGCGTGCAGTACGACCGCATCCTGGACGGCTTCGACGGGCCCTTCGAGAAGCTCACCGAGTGGAACGTGGCTCCCCCGGCGGGAGCGGTGACGGGGCCTGCCAATCCTGCCGGGTACCTCATGAGCCACCGGGTGAACGACGCGTTCCGGGTCGTCAACCGCCTCGAGAAGTCGGGGTTCGAGACCTACTGGCTCCAGGAGCCCGTCACCGCGGGCGGCGCCGCCTTCGACGCCGGCGCCTTCTACATCCCCGAGAAGCGGGGTGTGAGGCCGGCGCTGGAGGCCATGGCCGAGGAGCTCGGCGTGGGCTTCGCCGCCATCGCCCGGAAGCCCACGGGCCAGGCCATGCAGCTGCGCCCCGTGCGCATCGGCTTGTGGGACATGTACGGGGGATCCATGGAGTCGGGGTGGATCCGCTGGCTCCTGGAGCAGTGGGAGTATCCCTCGATGGAGCTCGTCTTCCCGCCCCGGCTGGACGCGGGGAACCTGAAGAAGGACTTCGACGTCCTCATCCTCCCCAACGGCGCGCTGGGCGGGAACGACTTCATCGAGCGCATCCGGGCCACCATGCCCGACAGCGTGTTCCAGGCGCTCCTGGCCAGCTTCGGGTACGCCGAGCCCGACCCGGCCACCCTTCCCGAGGAGTGGCGCGCCCGCCTGGGGAGCATCACCCCGGAGAACACGCTCCCCAAGCTCCGCGAGTTCCTCGAGGCCGGCGGCACCATCCTCACCATCGGCAGCTCCACGAGGCTGGCCGAGCAGTTGGGGCTCCCCGTCTCCAGCCACCTGGTGGAGACCGATGACCAGGGCCGCACGCGGCCCCTCGGCCAGGCGAAGTACTACGTGCCGGGCTCGGTCCTGCGGGTGCGGGTGGACACGAAGGCGACCGTGGCCACGGGGCTCACCGATCCCCTGGATGTCATCTTCGACAACAGCCCGGTGTTCCGCCTGGGAGCCGACGCGGCCGCGCGGGGCGTGAGGCCCGTGGCGTGGTTCGACACCGACGCCCCGCTGCGGAGCGGATGGGGCTGGGGGCAGCAGTACCTGAAGGACGGCGTGGCGGTGGCGGAGGCGACCGTGGGCAAGGGGAAGCTCTACCTGTTCGGTCCCGAGATCGCCTTCCGGGCCCAGCCCCACGGCACGTTCAAGCTCCTCTTCAACGGCATCGCCCTGGCCACGGCGCGGGCGAAGACGCCTTGAGGGCCAGGACGCCCTGGCGGCCGATCACGCCGGCACCGCGTCGCCGTCGGTCCCGACGCGCTCCCTGCCCAGGTTGATGAGCATGACCGCCGCCACCACGATGGTGCCTCCGGCGAAGGTGCGCGCCGTGAGGGGCTGGCTCAGCACCAGCGCCGCGAGGAGCGCCGTGAAGAAGGGCTCCACCGTGGAGATGATCGCCGTGCGCACCGGTCCGAGGAGCGCGAGGCCCTTCAGGAAGAGGATGAACGCCGCCACGGTGGAGACGAGCGCCAGTCCGGCGATAGCGCCCCACCCGGTGGCCCCGTGCGGCGGCACGAGGGAGTGGAGCACGAGCGCGAGGAGCCCGGACAGGAGCGCCGCACCCACCGTGATCCACGCCGACGCCACCGTGGGGGCGACGCCCGCCTGGAGCTTCCCGATGAGGAGGATGTACACCGCGTAGACCCACGCCGCCCCGATGGAGAGGGCGACACCCCTGAAGCCGAGCCCCCCCGAGAAGGGCGAGCCGACCATCAGCGTGAGCCCGACCACCACGAGAGCCAGCGCGGCCACGCGCAGGCGCGTGAGGCGCTCGGCGCCCGTCGCCGCCTCCAGGATCGTGACCCACACCGGATAGGTATAGAAGAGGAAGGAGACGGTCGCCGCCGGGAGATAGCGGAGCGCGGTGAGCGCCATCCAGGTGAGGAGCACCTGGCCCAGCGCACCCACCGACCCCAAAGCGACGATCCGGCGCCCCGGCAGGAGCAGCCCACGCGGTCCCCCCACCAGCGCCACCAGTGCGAGAGCAGCCAGGGCGTAGCGGACCAGCAGGACCGTCTCCAGCGACGCCCCGTCCCCTGTGGCCAAGAGCGTGAAGATGGGGACCGCTCCGAACCCCAACGCGCTCGAGACCAGGAAGAGGCTGGCCTTCAGGGTCACGGAGCGGGTCGTGCCGGTGGTCAACGGGAGCCCCTCGGGAAGGACGGAGGAAGAGACCCATTCTATTCACGTCCGCCTCCCGAGACGACCCTGAGGATCGGGCGGTCTTCTGCGCGGTGGAGTCGGAGCGTATTCTAGAGAAGGCGGGGGGCCTCCGAGCCGTCCCGGCCATCGTCCCTGCGTAATTCCGGACCGGAGGATCCCATGGACTCCGCCATCCTCGACCTCTACCAGCGATTCACCGACGGAGGGATGAGCCGGAGGGCCTTCCTGGACCGGCTGGCCCGCCTCGTCGGAGGGCCGGCGGCGGCCATGGCGGTTCTCCCTCTCCTCCGTGACGAGCATGGTTGGCAAGGCGTCCCCCGGGAGCGCCAGGAGCTCGTGATCTCCGAGGAGGAGTGGGACGCCAACGGCGTCCGCATGGGCGGATACCTCGCGCGTCCGGAGGGAGGGGCGAAGCGTCCCGGCGTGGTCGTCATCCACGAGAACCGGGGGTTGAACGCCCACATGAAGGACGTGACGCGGCGCGTCGCCCGGGAGGGGTTCCTGGCCCTGGGCGTGGACATGCTCCATCCCCTGGGGGGGACGCCCGACGACGGGGACCAGGCCCGCACCATGATCG
>Ga0315541_1002899_pt1 | contig 13711 bp, 13 predicted proteins | sample SalMarSW160190MG_FD_203095 | JGI IMG/M metagenome (GOLD analysis project Ga0315541, IMG submission 203095) | Salt marsh sediment microbial communities from the Plum Island Ecosystem LTER, Massachusetts, United States - Salt Marsh Sediment SW1601-190 ...
TCGTGGGATTACAAGAGAACGTGTTACGTTGTAATCTGTGACACAGCTACTGGTGATACTTTAGAAGAGCATCTTATTATTGATAGTCTTCACACCGAATTCCAAGATATTGACACGCTGGGAGATTGGGAGTGCTACAGATATTTCTCGCAGCTTTTCGAAGAAGAAGGGATATCTTCAGACACGATATGGTTTGCTCATCCTGATACCGCTTTTCTTGAGATCGCCTATACCTCCTCGACGCACTGGGGACCGCTTTCAAAAGTGACCGGAAAACCGAGGTCGAAATTTGGACAAAGACACTTTGACAGCATAGAAGAGTTGAAGCGGTTTTTTGATGAAATAAGGAACTTTGGTTCTTCGAGCGCTTATTCCGATACCACATTTTGGAGCCCCCCTAGGAAATTATTTGTCTTCCCTCTAACGGTGGGAACAGACTGGGTTGCGAAGATAGATGATCCAGCGCAGGAAGAAAGAGAAGTGGCAGCGGAGGAGTCTGTACACGTCAAGGCCGGGGATTTCTTGACTTTAAAACTTGAAATAACCTGGTCCGATTTAGCGGATTTCGAGCGTTACCAATGGATTTCAGATCAAGGGATAATTAAGGATAGCGTGTATCTTGACTCAGCATTCCGAACTGACGAGTGGGGGGATATAATTGGCTACGTGGTGAGTTATGATAAGTATGAACTTCTTAGCGGAACCACAGATGTAAGTCTGATGGATTCAGAGAATAGCAAACCTGGTGATTTTTCCTTAGCTCAGAACTATCCCAATCCGTTCAATCCGGCGACCAGTATCCAGTATACGGTAGGCAGTAGGCGGATACCCATCCACACCACCCTTAAAGTCTACGATGTTTTGGGCCGGTTGACGAGAACGTTAGTGGATGAGCCAGAAACCAGTGGAATTCATGAGATCATTTGGGACGGGAATGATGAGAATGGGAAGGAGGTAGCCTCCGGAATCTATTTTTGCCGGTTGACCGCAGGAGATTTTTCTGAAACCAAGAAGATGCTCTTGCTTAGATAGTCAAAGGATTGAACAGAATAAACGGACCAATCGGGAATTCTCTCGTCGGGTACAAGACCCGACGCTAGTCAAATTAATTGTGGCGTCGCAACTCCGTTTATTCTGAGTGCAGTCGAAGGAGGTGCAACGCTTTTTCTATAAAGAGGCAAGATTTAGCCTTTTACCTTCTGTTTTGTCGAACAGGTGGATTTTCTCCTTTTTGAAAGTGAAATAAATCGGGGAGTCGGAGTCGGCTTGGAAATCAGGTTCAGCCTCCGCCTTCAGTCGATTCTTATTCCATTGTATGTCCAAGTAGGTGGCATTTCCCAAAGGCTCCGTGGCAAAGACGGTTCCAGAGAACCAACCTTCCTTTTTCTCTAAGCTTATAATCACATCCTCCGGGCGCACACCAAATATTATTTCGGTATCCTTTAAACCCAATCCTTTTCCTTCTCCAATAAGGAAAGAATCTTGATCGCTGAATCGGACTCTTGTTCTATCATCCTCCCTTAGGAGCTCTCCTTCAAAGAAGTTCATGCTGGGCGAACCGATAAACTCCGCCACGATTTTATTGGCAGGAAAGTTATACACCATCTGGGGCGAATCGCACTGTTGGATTTTTCCCTCAAATAGAATCGCCACCCTGTCTGAGAGGGTCATGGCTTCGGCTTGATCGTGGGTCACGTAAATCATGGTGGTCTGAATCTCTTTATGAAGCTTCTTTAGTTCCGCTCGCATATACACTCTTAACTTTGCGTCCAGGTTAGACAGAGGCTCGTCCAGAAGGAAGACCTTAGGTTTTCTCACTATGGCCCTTCCCAGGGCAACACGCTGTCTTTGACCACCGGAAAGCTCTTTCGGCTTTCTAGCCAGAAGATGCTGGATATCCAGAATAGAAGCGGTTTTTTCCACCCTTTCTGTGATTTCCGTTTTGGGAAGTCTTCGTATCTTCAAGGGGAATGCGATGTTCTCGAACACATTCTTGTGGGGGTAGAGGGCATAGCTTTGGAACACCATGGCCACGTCCCTTTTGGCTGGGGGCAGGTCGTTAACCGTCTCTTGGTCGAAGATGATTTCTCCGGAGCTCGCCTCCTCCAATCCCGCAATCATGTTAAGAAGAGTGGATTTGCCGCAGCCGGAAGGTCCCACGATGGTGAAGAATTCCTTGTCTTTGATCTTTAGGTTGACATTATCTATGACCAAATTGTCCTTGCCGAAGATCTTGGTTATATTCTTCAAAGTGACTTCACACATAGAAAACTCTTCCAAAATTCCTCTAGTATCTTACAGTGTATCTCAATTCTTGTTCGAAGGCACGCCCTCTACCTTCTTCTTCACTCCCTATCGTGATCCTCCTTACAAGCTACAGCAGCGTTCCTGGTTTGTCTTTCTTTGGTGGAAAAAGATAAGCACGGGGTTGCAAAATGTCAATTGAAACCAAAACATTCTATTCAAACCACAAGGAGAGCACCCGGGCGGGAATCCGCCATTCTCCTATGTTCAGAGGGTTGGATAGAGCAGCAAAGATGAAACTTTTGTCTCAATCGGCGTAAAATGGCGTTTTTTTTCAAAAAAAGTTCAAAAAACTAAAAAAAGTTCTTGACAAACCCGCGAGAGCATTGTATTCTCCGCCTGTTAACAGATGACAGTAACCGTTAAACCCTTAATTCTGTAAGGGGGTGAGTAGATGACCAAGGAGGAACTGATTAACAAAATCGCCAAGGAAGCTAAGGTGACCAAGGCGCAGGCCCACAAGGCTGCAAACGCATTCTTTGATGGAGTGACCAGCTCGTTGAAGAGAGGCAGAAAGGTCAGTTTCGTTGGATTTGGTACCTTCTCAATAGCCAAGAGGAAGGCCCGTATGGGAAGGAATCCTCAGACCGGTGCTGCCATTCGTATCGCCGCTGCAAAGGTGCCAAAGTTCAAAGCTGGCAAACAGCTGAAGGATGCAGTGAAATAGAGTTTTTCCAAAGATGTGGGTGAACAAAGGCAGGGTTAGCCCGAAAGGGCGATGTATCCTGCCTTTTTCATTTCAGGCAAAGGACTGTCTCTTTCTTCCCCTCCCTTGATCTCTTGTGCCTCTCTTCTTCACATATTTTTGTTGACATTGCCAATAATAGTTTTAGATTTGGTTTTCAAGAAAGAAAATGGCTCAACCATGAAAGATCAAAGAGTCTGAAGGAAACTTTATACTTTTAGGGAAAGAGAAACATGAGCATCTTAAGTTTCGTGTCAGAGGAGAGAAAAAAGGAGATATTGGGAGTCCTTTTGATCGGCCTGGCATTGTTCGTCTTCATCTCGCTTTTTACCTATGACCGCCAATCTGACCTGAAGCTTCTGCAGAAGAGTGTGAATCTTGAGAATTTCTTTGGCTCCTTTTCCCAAGAGGTGAACAACCAGTGCGGGCCGGTGGGAGCTTTGGCCTCGCATCTTCTGATCTACGCTTTAGGTTACTCCTCTTTTTTCATTCCCGTATTTTTGATCCTTTTGGGAATAAGCCGCTTTCCCAAAGTTAAGCTTTCGACTCTCTCTAAGAAGGTTCTTTTTATTTTCCTCTTCGTGCTCGTCTCGGGGGTCTTGCTGAGCCTGCCTGCTTCCAGAAGTGGGGAGAGTGTGGACTTCTCGGCCATCTCCCTGGGAGGCTGGCTGTCCTCGGCTCTGGGACGATTGTGCCTGAAGCTGTTCGGGACTGCTGGTTCCTATACCTTGGTGATTGCAGGTCTCGTAGTTCTGATGGCCATAATCACTCCTCTACGACCCAGCGATTTCATCCTTCGCACCAAAAGCACGGTCGCAAGATTATTCAGCAAGGGTAGCAAGTGGCGTGAGTTGAGAAGGATCGAGAGGCAAAGGAAGAGAAGAGAAAGGGAATCGAAGGCTAAGGAGAAACTCAAGGAGGTATCGGCTCGCACGGAAAAACCTTCAGTTTCATCGGAACAGCCGGGATTTCCCCAAGAGGCTCCCTCTATCGCCCAGGATTTCAAAAGCACCTTGAAGCTGGTCAGGGGAAAGGAGAAAAGCGTGGAGGGGGAATATCAATATCCTTCCCTGGACTTGCTGGATGATCCCCCTTACCTTAAGCCTTCCGTCTCCGGTGAGGAATTGAGTCAAACCGCAAAGATCCTCAAAGAGACTTTGGCCACCTTCTCGGTGGAGATAGAGGCCGATAGAATCGAAAAGTACCCGGGTCCCATCATCACCCGTTATGAATTCAAACCCGCCGCGGGGATAAAGGTCAATCAGGTGGTCAACTTAGCAGACGATCTGGCCTTGGCCATGCGGGCCCGAAGGGTGAGGATCGTAGCACCGGTCCCGGGCAAAGCCGCCATCGGAGTTGAGATACCCAACAGAAATCCACAGATGGTGTACTTAAAGGAGATACTTTCCTCATCGGCTTTTCAGGCTGGGGGGGCCAAGCTGGCAATCGCCATCGGGAAAACGACCTCAGGAGAGCCGTTCGTTACCGACTTGGGCAAGATGCCTCACCTGCTGATTGCAGGAGCCACCGGTTCCGGCAAATCGGTTTGTGTGAATGCGATCACCACCAGCCTTTTATATCGGCTCCCCCCGGAGGAGATCAGATTCATCATGATCGATCCCAAGATGCTGGAGCTTTCGGTTTATGACGGGATTCCTCACCTGGAAAGATCGGTGATCACAAATTCAAAGAATGCGGAACACGTGCTCTCGGAGATTGTAATAGAGATGGAGGAAAGATACAGAAGGTTGGCCAAGGCCGGGGTGAGAAATATTGAAGATTACAATGCAAAACAAAGAAGAGACAGTTGCCTGCCCTATCTGGTAATCATCGTGGATGAGCTGGCTGATCTGATGATGTCCTCCTCCAATCGCACCGAAAGCCTGATAACCCGCTTGGCCCAGATGGCCCGGGCAGTGGGAATCCATTTGATTTTGGCCACCCAGAGACCCTCGGTGGACGTGATCACCGGGCTGATCAAAGCCAACTTCTCGGCACGGATTGCCTTTCAGGTGGCCTCCAAGATAGATTCCAGAACTATACTAGATCTGAACGGGGCGGAGAAGCTTCTGGGAGCAGGAGATATGCTCTTCATTCAGCCCGGGCATCACGAGCCCGTGAGAATCCATGGAGCTTTCGTCTCCGGCCAGGAGACCGAGAGGATCGTTGATTTTATAAAGGCGCAAAAGCACGAAGTGGAGCCCATCCAGATATTATCTGCCGAGCAGCCGATGGAGATGCCCGAAGCGGAAAAGGAAAAGGATGAGGATCTATTTCGGCAGGCGGTGGAATTGGTCATCAGGCATAAACAAGGGTCGGTATCGCTTTTGCAAAGAAGATTAGCCGTAGGATATCAAAGGGCCGCCCGTCTGATCGATCAGCTGGAGGAGGAGGGGATTGTGGGACCTTATGACGGAAGCAAGGCCCGGGAAGTGCTGGCAGATGAAACCTATTTGGAAACACAGGAGTGGACAAAAAAAAGAGCTCATAACAAAGGCCCATAAGGGAAGAAAGGCCGTCCCCTGCGATCACATCGGGGTCTTATCTCCTAGATATCTTCATCATTCCGGTACTTGGTTTGCCTGCTGAGTTAGGATGACAATCTGGATTATTAACCGAAAAAAGCTAGGTTCCACCTGCAAAGCTTTAGTCAGGTTAAGAGTGAGAATGAAAAAACTTAGTTTTTGCTCAAGTTCACTTGTGATACTTCTTTTTTGGCCTGTGATTTTTTCTACCGGCTCTGGCACCAGCGAAACGGTCCATGCATCTGGTACGACGAGCCATACGGTTGATACCTCCGGTACGAGCCATGCGGTTGATACCTCTGTCGTGAAGCAGTCTGTCCAATCTTCTGAAAAATTGGCCCTTAGGGTGGAAGAAAAATACAGGTCCATTAAGGATTTGTCCATGAGCTTCACCAAGACCTTAAAATCCGAGATCTTCGAGACTCAGAGGAAAGCCAAAGGGAAAATGTATTTGAAGAATCCGGATAAGTTCAGAATAGAGACGAAAGACGAGGTTATCGTAACGGATGGTAAATTCCTATGGAGCTATTCAGAGCAGAATGAGCAGGTCATCAAAAGCAAATTGGATAAATCAAAGAATGTCTTCAAACCCAACCAGTACCTCTCCAATTTCAGAGAAGAATACACAGCGAAATTGACCGGTGAAGAAAAAATAGATGAGGCTGAATGCTACAAGTTGACTTTAACTCCAAAGAAGAAAGAGCTTTTCATCATCAGGATGACGATCTGGGTCGACCAGAAGAACCTGTTGGCAAAAAAGATAGAATACATGGATATAAATGACAATCAAATCGCTCTGCTTTTTGATCATATAAAAACGGACAGAGGCATCAAGGATTCGAAATTCGTGTTCAAAGCTCCAGAAGGGGTGGAGGAATTAGACCTGACCGAATGAACCCCAGGGTGATAGTTGACGGCATAAGATCGCAAGTGCTAGTCGGGCTGCCTATGGTTGCCCGACAAATAGTCTTGATTTACGAACGAGATGAAAAAACCGAGGACTAGGTTCTGCCTCACCAATCTGGGCTGTCCCAAAAATGAGGTGGATGGCGAAACCATGACAAGTCTGCTTGAACAGGAAGGTTTCGAGATGACCGAGGACAAAAAGGAAGCGGACGTTCTTATCCTGAATACCTGCGGTTTCATCGACTCCGCCAAAGAGGAATCGATAAATGAAATTTTCAATTTGATCCATCTTAAGGGCAGGGACAAGAGGAAAAAAATCGTCGTCTCCGGCTGTTTGGCTCAGCGCTATGCCGAGGAGTTATGGAGAGACATTCCTGAGATCGATGGGCTTCTGGGTGTAGGTGATATTTTTAAGATCAGCGACCTGTGTTCGTTGGTTTTAAAAGGGAAGAGACTTTCCTTGATCACCCTCCCTGAAAATAACAATGGTGAGAGAAAGATAAAGAGAAGGACTCAAAATCGGCCTTATGCCTACATAAAGATTGCTGACGGATGTGATAATCACTGCAGCTTTTGCGCCATTCCAGGTATCAGAGGGAAGTTTCGAAGCAGAAAGACAGAAGATATTCTCAAGGAGGCGCGCCAACTGACAGCATGTGGGGTCAAGGAGATCAACCTGGTGGCGCAGGACACGACCATGTACGGCAGCGACATTTACGGAGAAAAAAAACTTCCCCGGCTTCTTTCTCTCTTGTCCCGGATTCCAAAGCTCAAGTGGATCAGGCTTCTTTATACCCATCCCGCACACTTTTCGGATGAATTGATCGAGGAGGTAGCTTCAAATCCGAAAGTGTGTAAATATCTGGATCTGCCCCTGCAGCATATCTCCGACGAGATCTTAGCTCAGATGAACCGTAAGGTCACCAGAAAAGATGTGGAAGGCTTGATCTTTAAACTGAGAGAAGAAATCCCTGGGCTGACTTTGAGAACCTCGTTCATAGTCGGTTTTCCGGGAGAGAAGAAAAAGCACTTCGAGGAGCTGGTAGAATTTGTGGAAAAGACCAGGTTTGACAAGTTGGGAGCTTTCCCTTATTCGCTCGAAGAGGAAACGCCCGCGTACAACCTCAAGGGCCGGGTTTCCCCCAAACTCAAACACCAGCGACTGGATCAATTGATGCTTGCTCAACAGAGAATCGTTTTCGAGGAAAACCAGGCAAAGATCGGAAAAAGTCTAACCGTTTTAATTGATGCCAAACCGAATGGGAGTAATGGTTATTTTCCGGGCAGAAGCCAGGCCGAGGCACCCGAGGTGGATGGAGAAATCCTTGTGAAAGGAAATAGCCTGAAGATAGCTGAATTTGTGAAGGTAAAAATCGTAGATCATTGTGACTATGATCTGGTGGGTGAAGTTGTTTAAGTCATAGCCGTTAGCTGGGGAATTAGAATTCTGGAACGATGTGGAACAATCCTGCTCTATAAAACAGTCTTTGAGTGTGGGGATAAGGCATAAGCCTTTTGAGAAGCGATAATTGAAAATCGATGTCAAGCAGGTTACGAATACTTGAGTTACGAATACTCCAGAAAGAGGTGTAAAGTATGGATAAAGAAGAGGTATTGCGCAAACTTAATGAGGTGCCTGATTTCCTCATGGAGGAAATATCAGACTTCATAGAGTTTTTGAAAACAAGAGTGGTTAGGGAAAGATTTGAAGCAACTTTATTGAGTGAATCTTCTCTTGCAAAGGACTGGCTTAAACCAGAGGAGGATAAGGCATGGAAAGATTTGTGAAAGGTGAGGTGGTTGTAGTTCCTTTTCCTTTTTCAGATTTGACTCAAGCAAAGAGAAGACCTGCTTTGGTAATCGCAGACCTGGAAGGCGACGACGTAATTCTGTGCCAGATAACCAGTCAATGGATTAAAGACAAGTATTCCGTTTCTTTACGGGACGATGACTTTGTCAGTGGTTCGTTGAAACAGATAAGTAACATCAGACCGAATCGCATTTTCACCGCAGACCAGCGAATCATATTGTATAGAGCCGGAAACATCGAATTAGAAAAACTAACTGAAGTCATAAACAGAATAATTGAGATTTTGCAAAGATGAAAACCCACGTTTGTCCATCCGTGCGCGTCTTCGATGAGAAAGCTGGGGGTGCGACCCCACCCTGACAAAGCAGGTTTCGGTATGCTTGATCTGCTCAACATTTGTACAGAGTCAAGCAAGCCTTGAACCGTATGGTTCAGGGCAAGCTTGACCGCTACCAGTTCCTTAGAGTGGAAAAGAATGAAGATAACTGAAGTATATTGTAGAAACGCTTTGTCCAGGTCGAAAATCTCTGGGATGGACTATGCGCTGAATCCTTATATTGGCTGCGAGCATGGCTGTGTCTACTGTTATGCAGAGTTCATGAGGAAATATACCAATCACGAAGAAGAATGGGGAGAGTTCGTTGACGTCAAGATAAATATCGCCGACCGTCTCCGTAAGCAGATTATAAGAACCAAACCGGGTACCATAATGATCGGCACGGTGACCGATGCTTATCAGCCTCTGGAGAAAAAGTACCAGTTGACCAGAAGGTGTTTGGAGATCTTGGCGGATTTTGATTTTCCAATAAGGATTCTGACCAAATCAGATTTGGTCTTAAGGGACATCGATATCTTAAAGGGGCTAAGAGACAAGAGCATCGGCCTTACCATCACCTGCACTGACCCGAAAGTCGAAGCGCTGTTTGAGCCCAAAGCATCGAAATTGGAGAACCGTTTCAAGACGCTGGAGAGATTGGGAGAAAACGATATTCCTACATTTGTCTTTTTCGGACCGATATTGCCTTTCTTCTCGGATAGTGAAGAACCGATACAGTCTCTTATTGGAAGATTAAGGAATATGGGAATCGAAAAAATCTATCTCGATAAAATGAACTACCTGACCGCTAGATCGGGAAAGATCAAGACTCTGCTCAAGAAAAATTTCCCGGAGGCACTAGGTTACTACCAGCGAGTAGTCGAAGACGGAAAATCATACTCCGCCAACCTGAGAGCCGTTTTGGACCATAGCCTACCGGATTCTTGTTGTTATTATGACATCGTGTTTTAGAAAGGCGTTTTTCATACGGGCACGAAGTCTGTGTCTTGATTAAGGAAAAGGAGCTTTTTATGCCGCTCGGAGTGAAGATGATCAGAAAAAGTGGGTTCATGGTTTCCAAACCCATCAGCTTTCTTCTAGTCTTACTCTACTTGGCTCAGACCGGTCTCATTGGATATCTGGCAAATGACAGATTCGAAAAGGAAAAGATTTTAAGACAGCAACAGATGAGGATAATGGAGCTTGAGGAGAAGCTCAAGATTCTCAATATCATCGAGGACTTCCAGGTCGGATTCAAGGAAAAGGAGGTGGGTGAGCTAACCCAGGTGATTCATGACGAGAGCAAGAAATATGGCTACGACCCGCTTTTGATCCTAGCCTTGATCTTGACGGAAAGCTCGTTCAGAAAGGGACAGGTCTCGACCATGGGGGCGCAAGGCTTGATGCAGGTAAAACCTTCGATAGGATATGATCTGGCCAAGAGAAGAGGCTTGAATTGGAAAGGAGAGCTCTCCTTATTTGAGCCGGCCTTCAACATTCAACTGGGCACCTTGTATCTGTTCGAGCAAATATTGAAGTTCAGAGACGTGAAAAAGGCGCTCGTGGCTTACAATCTGGGCGATACTGCCTTGAAGCTTCGTTTGAAATCGGGCCAGAAACCTCCCACCTACTTCCTTCGTAAGGTACTCAAGAAGTATCAGGAGCTTAAGGAGAAATATGATCGACCGAATAGCTGACAACTGTCCGCGGTCCGCGGTCCGCCGTCCGCCGCTGAGGAAAATCTTTCTGATTTTGTCTTCAGTCTTCTTGACTATCTCACTCCCGCTTCAAGTTCTCGCAGATAGGAATGAGCAGAAGAACGAAACTCCGGTTTCCAACGAGGAGTTCCTGAGGGAATCGGTGAGGGCTCTTTTTGATAGGACCTTTATTGATTTCCCGCGGTCGGAGTCGAGGTTTGTCTTGGTTAATTCGGAAGAGAAAAATGATGCAAACTGGCTTTTGGAAGATGAGCTTATCTCCTATCTTCGATCCTTGGAATTTCAGGTTGCCTTGCATCCCGGCAGCGGCCAAAAGGATACGCCGAAGGCCTGGTCGCTGTTTTATCAGATCATAGAAATGCAACTCTCCTATCCTCAAGTAAAAAGAAAGGGATTTTTCGGTCACAAATTGGTGACCAGAAAAGCCAAGCTCAATCTTTCGTTTCGTCTTGAGGAGAAGGAAAGCGGAAAGGTATTGTGGACAAAAAGGGAGACTGAAGAGAGATCAGATGTGTTGGAAAAACAAGTGATAGAATCCTTGAACAATGATTCCTATACTTTTTTAAGCCCTCCCTTGCCCGAAGATCTGCGGTCGAGATACATCGAACCGGCCCTGGTGGCAACGGTGGTGGGAGGTTTGATCTATCTTTTCTTCGCCAACAGATAAGATTTGAAAGGAAAAAATGTCTAATATTATCTCTCTCCATGTTTTTGTGCTAAGATCCTTATCCGGAGCGTTGAGATTTGTCTCACGCAAGCGCATAGCTCCGCAAAATCGTCGGGACGGAAGCCCCGGTAGCAGGGGCCCTTTTAGCGGGTCTGGACAGGATTTCCGCTTCGCCTCGACAGGCCCGGCAATTCTCCAATCATGGAAATCTCGACTGTCTGGAGCCATGGGATTTCTCTTGTGTCTTCTTCTCTTGACCATCTCAACGGGTTGCGGACCCAAACCGGCGGGCATGGTTCTGGATGCAGACGATCAGTTCGCTTTAGCCATAAGGGAATTCGAGGCAGAGCACTATGATCAGGCCATCATCGAATTTCAGAAGCTGGCCTTCAACTATCCTGGAGCGATCTTCATTGACTCGGCTCAATACCTTTTGGGCATGTGTTATTTCGATCAAGCGGATTATCCCCTGGCGGTAATGGAGTTCAATAAACTCATATCCTCGTTTCCCACCAGTCGGCTATCCGATGACGCCGCCTTTATGGCGGCTGTTTGTGATTTCAAAATGTCTGCCAAGGCGGAGATGGATCAAAAGCACACCGAGCAGGCAATCGAGGAGCTACAGAACTTCTTGGATGATTATCCCGCAAGCGATCGAGCCAAGGAGGCCCGGGATTTGCTGAGGGAGTCTCGCGCCAGATTAGCCCAAAAGGCGTATAAAACCGGATGCCTTTACTTCAAGATGAAAAAATACGAAGCGGCTCTGATCTACCTTCAGCATGTCCTAAATGAGTATCATGATACCGACTGGACCGCCCCTGCTCAGTTTGAGATAGCGGAGGTTTATTACGAGCAGAAAAGATATGATGAGGCCAGGGAGGAATACGAGAAATTCCTGGAGACCTTTCCCCAGGATAAGTTGGCTGGAAAGGTAAAACAAAGGCTGGACAAACTGAGATCAGAAGCCGGACACGCGGAAAAGTAGTTTTCTTCCAATGCATAACAAAAAGAAGCTCGGCATTTTAGGGGGGACTTTTGACCCCATTCATGTGGGGCATCTGGTCTTGGCAGAGCAGGTGAGGGAGAAGTTGCAGTTGGAACAGGTTGTCTTCATTCCCTCTGCCAGCCCACCACACAAGACGGAACACCAGCTTTCTTCAGCTGCCCATAGATTTGAGATGACTAAGTTGGCTTTAGAAGGGAATTCTCATTTTTCCGTCTCGAATATTGAACTGGAGAGAGAGGGATTATCCTACACCGTCGAGACGTTAAGGAAACTAAAAGAACTGTATCAAGGCTCGGAGATTTACTTTTTAACCGGATCGGATGTGTTGGACGAGATAACCACCTGGAAGGACCCAGATGAGATATATAGATTGGCGAAGATCGTGATTGGCGTGAGGCCCGGATTCGACCAATTCGATCCTGAACATCACTTTGCCAAGAAAAGCGTCGTCGTCAGGATAACAGGAGTGGACATCTCCTCAACCCAGATCAGGGAAAAGGTGGCGAAGGGCCAGTCCATCAAGTATTTGGTACCGTCAGAGGTAGAGGAATATATTAGAAAGAATAATCTGTATACGACATGATGATTTTGGATGCGTCAGGGGTTAAACCCCTGACCCGATCAGAAGCAAACCTGGAGTGTCAAGCTTCAGCTTGACTTTTGGGTATTTAGAAGATGAAGACCTCTTTAACTGTCCGCCTAAAGGGATGGCTGAAAAACTTGGACTAACAGAGTGTCATTCTGACCCCACCTTCGGCGGGGAAGCAATCTTCATATAAATCAGAGAGATTCTTCGCTCGTCCGTATGGAGTCGCTCAGAATGACAATCTGACTTGTTCAACAACCCCTAGGGGCGGACATTTCAATTTTCGGATTACTCATGCCCAAAAAGAAAAGGTTGTTTTTGATAGACGGATCGGAGTTGGCCTACCGGGCCTATTTTGCCTTCATCCGAAATCCTCTCATCAACTCCAAGGGAGAAAATACCTCGGCAGTCTTCGGCTTCACCAATTCCATCCTGAAGATTCTAAAGGATGAGGATCCGGACTACGTAGCGGTCGTGTTCGATACCAAGGCCCCCACCTTCAGGCATGAGATGTTCCGGGATTATAAATCCACCCGGGCCAAGATGCCGGACGAGATGTCCGATCAGCTTCCGCGGATCAGGGAAGTTGCGGAAGGGATGAACCTTCCCGTCCTGGAAGCGGAGGGATTCGAGGCGGACGATCTTATGGGAACTCTGGCAAAGAGGGCGAAAACGAAGGGACTTGAGACCATTCTGGTAACCGGAGACAAAGATTTTCTTCAACTGGTAGATGGGGACACCAAAGTCTTGAATCCGAAAAGAGGGGGCCAGGAACCGGAACTTCTGGATGAAAAAGGAGTAGAGGTAAGATTCGGAGTACCGCCTGAAAAAGTGATTGAAGTCCTGGCTCTGATGGGGGATAGCTCAGACAACGTCCCAGGCGTTCCCGGAGTTGGACCAAAGACGGCACTTGAGCTGATCAAAGAGTTTGGCGATGCCGAAAGCGTCTTGGCCAGTGCGGATAAAGTGAAGAGGAAAAGCGTACAGAAGAACCTAAAAGAGCACGCCGATCTGGCCCACCTGTCCAAAAGGCTGGTGACCATCGATACCGACGTCCCTTTTGAGCTGGATTTGAAAGAATTGAAAAGAGGAAAGTTCAATGTGCCCAGGCTCAAAGAGCTCTTTCGAGAGCTGGAATTCGGCAGGCTGCTGCGGGAAATAAGCTCGTTGGAAACCCGAGAGGAATTG
>Ga0315541_1002902_pt1 | contig 13698 bp, 10 predicted proteins | sample SalMarSW160190MG_FD_203095 | JGI IMG/M metagenome (GOLD analysis project Ga0315541, IMG submission 203095) | Salt marsh sediment microbial communities from the Plum Island Ecosystem LTER, Massachusetts, United States - Salt Marsh Sediment SW1601-190 ...
AATTCCCCAGGCCAACAGGGGCAGAGTTGGAGATCCTTCAGGTTTTGTGGGAGCATGGTCCTTCCACAGTCCGGTTTGTGAATGAAAAATTGAACAGGAAAAAGCGGGTGGGGTATACCACCACGTTAAAAATTATGCAGATCATGACGGAAAAGAACCTGGTACTGCGTGATGAAGCAAGCCGTTCTCACGTATACAGTGTTCTGGTGGATAAGGAGGAGACCCAAAATCTGTTGCTTGAGAAATTTCTAACAACGGCATTTGGCGGTTCTGCAATGAAGCTTGTCATGCAGGCGCTGGGTAATCACAAGACATCAAAGGATGAACTGGAACAAATAAAAAAATTGATCAATACATTGGAAGGAGGCGAAAAATATGAACTTCATTCATGAATTCCTATCAGAACAGGTACTTCAGGCCCTTGGCTGGACCTTTATCCATTCTTTATGGCAGGGGGCAGTCATTGCCTTAATCCTGGGTTTCATGCTTCCCGGATTGAAAAAACGGGCAGCTAACGTTCGCTATGCTCTGGCTGTTGGTTCACTTGCAGCTCTTTTTGCACTTTCTGCAACAACCTTCGTGCGGTACTACACGAATTCACCGGTTAGCTACAATTCAGCGGTGGCAGTTACAGCGCCGGTAAACGATGACGAATTATTATTTGCTGACGCGATGGATACAGCACCACAGGAAGAAGCTTCATCGGAAGCTCCCGGAATAGCAGGACTCATCAAAGGATTCACCGGTTATTTTACCCACCATTTCCCGATGGTTGTTACGCTCTGGTTCCTGGGCATGATCTTTTTTCTGGTCAAGATGCTGGGCGGACTGATCTATTCGGAGCGGATCAAGTTTGTCGGTATTACACCATTTCCTAAATCCTGGAACAAAAATATTTCGGAATTGAAAGCGAAGATGAACATTAACCGGCCGGTAAAACTGGTCCAGTCCTGCCTTGCCCGGGTTCCCATGGTCATTGGTTATATCAAGCCGGTTGTATTGATACCACTCGGCGCACTCTCCGGGATTCCCAGGGATCAGATGGAAGCCATCATTGCACATGAACTGGCACACATTCGCCGGAACGATTTTCTGGTTAACATCTTTCAATCCATTATTGAATCCATTTTCTTTTATCACCCGGCCGTTTGGTGGATTTCCGGAACGATCAGGAAAGAGCGGGAACATTGCTGTGATGATCTTGCGGTATCGGTTTGTGAAGAATCGGTTGTGTATGCCAAGGCTCTTGCAAATCTTCAGGAAAGATCCTATGCAACTCCTTTCTATGCAGTTGCCCTGGCAAAAAGAAGGTATTCACTCCTTTCACGCATCCAACGACTGAACCGGAAACCGGTTGCTAATGCCAACCCTGCCGAAAAGTGGATCACGCTTGCGGTAATGATCATGATCATTGCCTTCCTGTCCGCTTCTTTCAAGATCACAGGTTCTAACAGAGCTTCAGCTGCTGTTAATCCGGTACAGGAAATGACCTTCGGGTTCGGTCTGACACCTGCCGATGATATGCCGCAATCTCCACTGACAGAGCTTCAGGATACCTTGAAAAAACCCGGCACCAGCACGATCAACACCCGTTTTTTCGATGCTTCCGATCAGAAGGAGAAAGAGGTGAAAATGATTCTTGAGGGTGATATAGTGAAAGAACTATATATTGACGGTGAGAAAGTTCCGGAAAATGAGATGGACAAATACCAGGAATTGATCGATAATACCACCGCGGAGTTAAGGGAAGCTGAATTTGAATTGGAAAAAGCTGAAGAAGAACTGAAGGATGCTGAACGATCATTGGAAGAAATCGATTTTGAACGGATAGATCAGGAGATTGAAACGGCAAGGGAGGAGTTAGAGAGAGCAATGCAGGAATTTAAAGAGCAGGATTGGGCAAACGTTAAGCAGGAGATGGAACAGGCTTTGCAGCAGATCAGGGAGTCGATGGAGAAACTTGAATTCCCTGATTTTGAGGAGAAATTCCAACAGATGCAGATGGAGATTGAACAGTACAGGCATGATTTTGATACAAGCAAGATCAATAAAGAGTTGCAGCAGAATTTCAGGGAGATTGAAAAATCCATGAGGGAATTCAACCGGCAATTCTCTGATGAGCTGAGAGAGCAGATGGAAGAAGCCAGAAGGGCGATCCATGAATCATTGCAAGAAATACAGCGGATCCAGGGTATGGACTACGAAGAGCGAATGGAATCACAGGAGCGTGAACGGTTGAGGCAACGCGAAGATAGTGAAACCCTGCGGAGCGATCGGGAACAGGAGATCAGAAGGGAGCATGAACTCCAGCGGGAAGAAATGGAGCAGGAACGGCAGATGCAGGAAAGAGAGCGTCAAATGGAGGAGACAAGAAGGATGCGTGAAAGGGAAGCAATGGAAAGAGAGCGGATGCACGAAAGGGAAGAGAATGTGGCTATCCGGGCTATTGAAGAGCAATTGGTTATCGATGGTTTCTACTCCGAGGGTGAACCGATCTATTTCGAATTATCCGCAAACAATCTCCGGATTAATGGAAAGAAACAACCGAAAGAACTGTTTGAAAAATATAAAAAACTCTATGAGGAACAGGGAGGATCTATCCCCCAAACTGCAACGGTTACCATAAAAAAATAATAATTTAAACCTTTCCTTACCACGGATTTTACACCGTGCATTTGATTTTTTCCCGATAATTTCGTATCTTTTATTGCATGATTTGGGTAGTGCACATTACAATAGCTACCCAGGTAATATGAACAGGGTATGGATCCAAAGCTGGTCACCATTGCAACCGAGACCTATTCCCGGGCTGAGATTCTGAAGACCCGTCTCGAATCGGAAGGAATTGAATGTATTCTCACAAATGTTAACCTGATCCATCCGGGTACACCGGGTGGGGTAAAGGTTAAGATCAGTGAGAAGGACCTCAAACAGGCGTTAAAGGCGTTGCGTGATTTTAAACTGGAAACGGGAGAAATAGCAAACGAAGATGAGATAGTTGAAATCAAACGGCTGCTGGTACCCATCGATTTTTCCGATTATTCCAGGAATGCCTGCCGGTTTGCAATCCGTATGGCAGAAAAGCTAAGGGCAGGGGTAGAGCTGTTATATGCCTACTACAGCCCCGATGTGATTACTGTCCCCTATGATGAATCTTTTGCTTTTGACGGGAGTTTGACCACCCACCTGGAGAGCATCCGGGAAGAGGCAGGGGGGGCACTTGAAAAATATGTTGAGGAGCTTAAAAAAGATATGGAGAAGCAGAAAATTAAGGGGGTTACACTCGATTATACACTCATCGATGGATTGGTTGCAGATGTTATTCTGAAAGCCGGCGACATTTATCAATCCGACCTGATTGTCATCGGAATGCGCGGAGCAGGCAAAAGAAAACCGGATTTCATCGGCAGCTCCACCCGAAAAGTTATCGAGAAGGCAACCATTCCTGTATTGGCAATTCCCGAGAATTGTTCTTTTGACGAAAAGAAATGGTCCAATAAGATCATCTATGCCACCGATTTTGATGAATCAGATTTCACCGCAATTCGTAAATTGATGGGGTTGGTTTCCCGTTTCGATATGAAGGTCTATTGTATTCATGTCGGTGAGAAGATTGAGGGTTACGGTGAGAAGATTGAGGGTTACTGGGAAAAAATTAAGATGGAAGGGCTTCGCGAATATTTCAAGTCCTCCTATCCCGGATTTCGGGTGGAGTGCATCTTGCTGGATAATCCGGATGTTATGGAAGGTCTGGATGAATTTATCCGCATGACGAATGTTGATATTATCTCCCTCACAACCCACAAGCGGAATATTATCACCAAATGGCTCTATCCGAGCCTGGCACAAAAACTGTTCTATCATACCAATATCCCGTTGCTGGTATTCCACTCTACGAATTGATCACTTTGGAAGATCATCCGGATCTTCGTATTTTAGCCGGACATCGGTTTCCCCTCCCCGGATAACCCAGCAGACCGAATCACATTGTGACGTGACCTTCACCAGTTCAATCTCATCACCGTCCAGGGCATAGACGGTTTTATCCCCTACGTGATACTCTGCCCGCACACTATAGTAGCGGCTGGGAATAAGATCCACACTAATCACCGAATAGTATGCAGTATCTTCAATCCTGATTTGATCCTTCTCATATTCACCAAGATAAATGGTAAAGGGAACCTCCGGATTCTCCTCATTGATGGTAAGTTCAATGGTCAGCGGTGCATATTCAGGCCGTTGAGTATAGCACTCTGAACAATCGACCTCAAACAGGATGATGTTTTCATCGCATGAAGTCACCATCAACACCATAAGAACCAGCCATATCAGGCGTCCATGATTAATCATCCGTTTTACTGGGTTGATTGATTTCATTCCATCGTTTTTTTGATCAGTACCAGGTAATGATTTTCTCCTTTATCCGGCGGTTTTGAAATCCGAACCTGTATTTCAAACCGATAACAAAACGGTGAGGAGATATCTTATGGGTGTCCAGGTTGAGGTAATGGTAATTGAATTCCATCCGGAACCTTTCTCCTCCCCAAAAAAGACCTGCTGCAGGGATGACCTTCCACAACTCATCGGGATGGTTTTCTGACCCCCTGTAGTTCCTTCCGAACGTGTATCCTCCGAGCACACCGGCTGACAGACCAAATTCCCTGTTATCGGGTTGCCGGATCAAAACAAACTCTTTTGTCAATCCAAGGTAGGCTAATGACCGGTTTTCCCATAATTGAAAATAGGTGTCATCCCCGGTTTTTTTCAGGATCCGCTTTGCAAATAGTCTGACCTGATAACCGGCCAGAATATTGAACTTGTACCCGGGATCTCTAAGTCCCAACTCACCACCTCCCATAAGATCATTAAAACTGGTATTTATTCCGGCATAAATGAACAATTGAGTGAATGAAGGCAATCGTCTTGGCTTTATCCCCAGATCGCTTAACTTTCGTGCCAGTTGAACGTGGCCGTATTGCATGGCCAGGGAATGGGGATTTTTTCTGCCGGTGCCCTCCGTGTTTGCTCCCATGGAGATGATCTGTTCGGCAGCATCCGCATGACCGTTTATTATAGCAATATCCAGCGCTGAGTACTCCTGCTTATTGAGCTGGGTGAGATCAGCTCCTAACCCGTTTAATATCCGGATCATGGTTGTATCGCCATTCTGTGCAGCAATCATCAGGGCCGTTGTCCCCTCTGAATCCGCACTGTTTATATTGGCATTATACAGGATGAGCAGATCGATCACATCGGGATTCCCTCCATAAGCAGCAGCCATTACCGATGTGGTTCCCTCGTTATCCCTGATTTCCGGATTGGCTCCATTCAACAACAGGAGTTTGCACAGTTCAAAGTAATAATATCCGGCACCGTAGAGCAGGGGTGATGCTCCATCATTGTCCCTGTCGTTTATATTTGCCCCGCTGCGAATAAGAAAATCGACAACCTCCAGGAAATTGTAACGTGAAGCTGCAATGATTGCGGAAACACCATCCAGGGGTTTATGATTTACATTGGCGCCGTTAAGAACCAGGATTTCAGTTGTTGTCAGATCTCCGCTCTGCACGGCATACATCAGGGGTGTAATGCCTTCGAATGTTCTTGTATTTGGATCTGCACCGAGGTTTAATAAACGGAGAACTTCTGAAGGATAACCATAAAAAGAGGCAATGATCAGATTATAATTGTGATCATTCGGGATGTATTCGGAAGTATCTATCCGAATGGTATCCTGGTGGTTGTAACCGGATGGAAGACCTGCAAGCAGGATGTTGGACAGACAGAAAAAAAGGAAGAATGAAAAACCGGTTCGCATCGATTGAAAAAATTTCCTAAAAATAATGATTTAACACGAAACTCCTGCCGAAAGAAAAATCAATTTTAAATTTCGTTTTTAAGATGATGGGATTATGAATTATTATACTATATTTAGAGCAAAATTAGAAAAGTTTTCAGCGTTATTTGACAAGGATGTTGTAAATCAATAATTTGGTAGAGATTGCCTGTTATTCTGTACTTAGAATAAATCATCAAAACGGGGTAGATCGACAGATCGGATTTGATTATTAATAATAAAATACCTTATTTTCCGTTTTAATTACAGAATGATTTTTAGTAAATGAGGTTCGGTTCCATACTTCTCTTAATTTTAGGTTTAGTTGTTGGTTTATTATTTTCATAGTTTCCTTTCAATGCCTCAAACATTGAGGGTACTAAATTCCAGGAATTCGAACCTCATTTACTTAAAAAAACCCACACAACCATAAAATAGCCTCGGAAAAACCTGCTTTTGTTAAGCCAGTTCGTTGCGGTGCAACGCACCCGGTTGTATCATTCTTTCTCACCATCAGGAATAAACTTCAAAGCGGCTGAATTGATACAATACCGCAAGCCGGTTGGGGGAGGACCATCCTCAAAAACATGTCCGAGATGGGACTCACACTGTGCACAGATCACCTCGGTTCGCACCATGCCCTGTGACCGGTCAACCCGGGTGATGATGTTTTCTAATGAAGCCTTGTCACTGAACGCCGGCCAGCCGCATCCGGAATTGTATTTCATGTCTGATTCAAACAACAGGTTTCCACATGCAGCACATACATAATGTCCCCGTTCAAAAAAATGATCGTATTCCCCTGTGAATGCATATTCAGTCCCTTTTTCACGAAGGACATGATATTGCATCGGTGTGAGAAGACGTTTCCAATCTTCATCACTCTTTTTTACCTTCATTGAATCACTTTTCTCCATCGAATGTACCTCTTGATTATTCTGAGCGTAAACGGTAATCCATAAACTTGATATAAAAAAAAGTACCAGAAATGCTCTGATCTGTTTCATTTTTCGTTCCTCCATTCTTTGTTAACATAATCCGGTATCATGAAATCCTGCACCGTAATAACTCATTTTAAAAGTAACAATTTTCAGAAACAAAAGTTCAAATTTCGGATTCTACGTTATGGAAAAAAATCCTTATTTTGTATCTTCGAAATTTATATCTTGTGTCACACGGGTCTTTTCGAAATCGTAATTTTCTTAATGATGTAAATATGAAAATCGTGCAAATTTTCTTTATGGTGTTTGCTTTCTCTCTGTTTGCTATATCACCGGGGAAGGGGCAGCCGGACCAGAGTGCTGTGGGTTTGTTTGATTCGGATGAGGTTTTACAGGTTAAACTTACAGGACACATTGGTGTTCTGATCAGTGATCTTGAGGAGGATCCGGATGAATATCCTGCCGTATTAAGCTATGCAGACGAGAACGGAGAGTTTATCTCTATTCCGGTGGAAGTCAGGACCAGGGGGAATTTCCGGAGAGATCCGGATCATTGTAATTTTCCTCCCTTACGGATCATTTTATCGGAGGATCACATTGCCAATACAATTTTTGAAGGACAGGACGAGATTAAACTGGTGACCCATTGCATGACCAACCAGCCTGAGTATGAACAATTTCTTTTTAAAGAGTACTCGATTTACCGGTTATATAACCATTTCACACCGTTTAGTTTTCGGGTTCGGTTAGCTGAAATATCCTACAATGAACAGGATAATCCGGATGATCAGATAACCAGTTTTGCTTTTTTCATTGAACGTCCGAAATACATGGCTGAGAGAAACAATGGAAAGATCATCAACATTGAAAATTTTTCTGCTTATGATTTGGATGAAGAGTCATTCAATATCCTTGCCCTGTTCCAATACATGATAGCGAATAATGATTGGTTTATTCAGTTGCTTCACAACATCGAACTGGTAACCCTTGATCCGCTGAGTCCGCCCATTCCTGTACCCTATGATTTCGACTGGGCAGGGCTTGTTGAAGCCCCGTACAGGAATTCTCTCAGAGATTCCCTTGAGAGTGTTAGTGCTGACCGGTTTTATAAAGGAATTTGCGAATCCAGAAAGGAATTTATCGCACTTTTTGACCTGTTCGAAGAGAGAAAGGATGAAGTATTTAAGCTCTATCAGGAATTCGAGTTGCTGAACCTCGAACACAAAGCGAAGATCATCCAATCCATTTCCAGTTTCTACGGCATGATCGAACGCCCCGGGAATGCCATTCAGGTGCTCAGAAGGGACTGCAATTTGTTGCGATAGCTGATGGATACGAGCAATTACAATGGAATATTGCCGTGTTTTTTTGGAGGATTTGAGGCACTTTTATTTTGCGCCATTTCCAGTGCCATGATCAGTCTTTTTCGCGTATATTTGGGCAGGATGATCTCGTCAATGTATCCCAGTTCTGCAGCTTTGTAAGGATTTGCAAACCTCGACTTGTATTCTTCCACTTTCCGTGTTTTCTCTTCATTATCAACAACACTTCGATGCAGGATATTGACTGCGCCTTCAGGTCCCATCACCGCTATTTCAGCAGTTGGATAGGCAAAATTCACATCGGCACCAATGTGTTTGCTGGCCATGACACAGTATGCTCCTCCATACGCTTTCCGGGTGATAACCGTGATTTTCGGCACAGTGGCTTCTGAGAAGGCATACAGCAATTTTGCTCCGTGGCGTATGATACCTCCAAACTCCTGTATGGTTCCGGGCAGAAAGCCGGGCACATCTTCAAAGGTGACCAGGGGTATAGAGAAGGCGTCGCAGAATCGGACAAAGCGTGCACCTTTTACCGAAGCATTGATATCCAGCACTCCTGCCTGGTGAGCCGGTTGGTTTGCCACAATGCCGATGGTTTTGCCATTGAGTCTGATAAAACCGATCACCATGTTTTCTGCATAATGTGACATAACCTCAAAGAAATTATGGTCATCCGCAACCGTAGTGATGATCTCTTTTATATCGTACGGCTTGTTGGGATCAACCGGCACGATGGTCTGCAGGTTTTCATCCACCCTGTTGATGTCATCAAGAGAGGGTTTGACCGGTGGATCCTCCATGTTGTTGGATGGAAGGAAGCTAAGCAACTCCCGGATCATCATCATCGTTTGTTCATCATCTTCACCAATGAAGTGGGCCACACCACTTTTCGAGTTGTGGGTCATGGCACCTCCCAGCTCTTCCTTTGTTACATCTTCGTGTGTAACGGCTTTGATCACATCGGGACCCGTCACAAACATGTAACTGGTCTCTTTGACCATAAAGATAAAATCTGTCAGGGCAGGAGAGTATACTGCTCCCCCGGCGCATGGACCGAGAATGGCAGATATTTGAGGGACAACGCCGGAACTCATCACATTTCGGTAAAAGATATCTGCGTATCCGGCAAGGCTCTGAACGCCTTCCTGTATTCTTGCACCGCCAGAGTCGTTTAAACCGATGACCGGGGCGCCCATTCTCATAGCCAAATCCATGAGCTTAACGACTTTATCTGCATTGGTCCTGGATAAAGTTCCGCCGAAAACAGTGAAATCCTGGGCGAAAATATAGACCAGCCGTCCATCAATTTTTCCATATCCCGTGACGATCCCATCACCCGGTATTTTCTTTTTATCCATATCAAAATCAGTACATTTGTGCACCGCCATTCGATCGGTTTCAATAAAAGTACCGGGATCAAGAAGGTCATTGATCCGTTCGCGTGCAGTTTTTTTTCCGGCTTTGTGCTGCTTTTCAATTCTTTCAACTCCTCCTCCCAGTTCAGCAGCATTTACCCGTTCTTCAAAATCCTTGAATTTTTTTTCCAGTGTTGACATAATACCGGGATCTGATTATTCAATTAGTATCAATGGTTGATTCCCTTCAATGGTATCCCCCTCGCTGGCCAGGATCTCTTTGATCTTACCCGACCGTTTTGCTTTATACTCGCTTTCCATTTTCATGGCTGAGATGATAATGAGGGTTTGACCGGGCTCGATTTTGTCCCCAACATCAACGGGGATTTTCACCACCTTACCCGGCATGGGAGAGGATATAGAATCCTGGTCGTGTTCCAGCTGTCCCTTTAACCGGTTCTTCATGTATTTTGATTCCAAATCATTGATCTCGACATCGAAAGTGGAACATCCATGGGCAACAGTATATTTCCTCTTATCACTACCGGGCACAATCTCCATGTCATATGATTTCCCATTGTGAAGAATGGAATAGATTCCATTCTCAACCTTTATTACGTTGACTTTCAGGGTCTTTCCGTTTATCGAAACATCCATGTTGTCTCCATCCTTTTTCAGGATATCGATCTGGATGATTTTATCGTTTAGCAGAATTTCCATACGAATCAAAAGGGATTATATTGGATTTTAAAACCTGATCATGCCTTTTTTCCGGCCAAATTCTTTCCACTGGTTTCTTCCATTGGGTCCAGGCAGGTTGTTACCGTTCAGCCGGGAAGCGTTATATTCAAGGAGTGCAGTAAGTGCTGCCAGACCTTCAAATTGTTCATTTTCACTCGCACTCCTGCAGGGTGAAAAGAGAAAATCATTGTTTTTTTCGATGAAATGTGTATCGTATTTACCGGAAATAAAATCGGGAGTTTTCATGATTCTGACCAGGAAATTTTTCGAGGTTTTCACGCCGAGGATATAGTACTCTTCCAATGCTCTTTTCATTCTGCTGATGGCTTCTTCCCGTGTGATACCCCATGTGATCAGTTTTGAGATCAATGGGTCATAATGGATCGGGATTGTATATCCCTGATAGATATAGCCATCGCAGCGCACACCGGTTCCCATGGGTTCAGTGATCTTACTGACCAGACCGGGACTGGGCATGAAATTGTTCTCCGGATCTTCGGCATAAATCCGACATTCTATGGCATGTCCTTTCTGTGAAACCTCTTCCTGTGCAATGCGCAATGGTTGTCCATCGGCGATAAAGAGTTGCTCTTTCACCAGGTCTATTCCCGTGACCCGTTCGGTAACAGGGTGCTCTACCTGAAGCCTGGTGTTCATTTCAAGGAAGTAATAGTTGAGCCGGTTGTCTACCAGAAACTCAATGGTCCCTGCCCCTTCATAATTGACTGCTTTTGCAGCAGCGATAGCATGTTTCCCCATTTCATCCCGTAATTCAGCAGTCATCAGCGGAGACGGGGTCTCTTCCACCACTTTTTGATGCCTTCTTTGCACGGAGCACTCCCGTTCACACAGGTGGATGACATTCCCATGCCGGTCTGCCAGAATTTGAAATTCAATGTGGTGGGGCGATTCAATGTATTTTTCGATATAGACCGAATCATTACCAAAAGCGGCGAGTGCTTCCGATTTGGCAGCCCTGATGGCTGCCACCACTTCACCCTCTTTCCTTACCAGGCGCATTCCCTTTCCTCCACCACCTGCCGATGCCTTGATCATGACTGGCAATCCGATTTCGGTAATGATGTTTTTGTATGACGAATTATCCGTAATGTTTTCCTTTGTACCGGGTACGACAGGAACGTTGGCGTTTATCATGCTTCTTCGGGCACTGATCTTATCACCCATCGTTTGAATGGAGTAGGCGCTGGGGCCGATGAAAATAATACCCGCTTTCTTTACCCTGTCCGAGAACTCAGCATTTTCGGAAAGAAAACCATATCCGGGATGTATCGCATCCGATTTTGATTCCTTTGCAACCTGGATGATCTTATCCATTACCAGGTAGCTTTCATTGGAAGGGGAGGGGCCAATATAATAGGCTTCATCAGCATACCTTACATGCAATGCGGTTCGGTCAGCTTCGGAGTAAACCGCTACTGTCATGATTCCTAATTCACGACAGGATCGAATGATCCGGACTGCAATCTCCCCACGATTTGCAATGAGGACTTTTTTGATCTTCATGATACGGTAATGAATATTGACTGGTAAATATAGTATATATAATATAGAATTGTTCCAAGATCTGCCGTAAAATTATAGAATAAACCCAAGCCGCTTGCACCTGAGTAAACGATTGTTTTCCTATCTTAATGGCTCTCAAATTGTTCCTTTTTACCTGATTTTTATGCGATTACATTTATTAACATTTGTTAATAAAAGGTGTGGAAACTATGTTGACAAGGAAAGTCAAAAAAAGTTGCACCGGTTACCATCTAGTAATATATTTGCTTTACCAAGTGAGGGATAAAAGGCAAGCTTGAGAAACGCGGAAACGGATTGTGGATGCTTGCAAAAGTTGAAACACTCCCGGACCCATCCTCAGGTCACCCGTTCTTCGGAACAGGTTTCTGCCAGGGTGAGTTTCAAAAGGCGAACCCGCGAAAGCCAGCCTGGCAACAGGTCGGTGGGAACAGGTTCAACTCTTAAGGGTCGGGTTCGTAAGAACCAGGTGTTTAAGAGGCCTTTAAAAAGCCAGGGTTCAGAATCGCAACGCTTGCAAAAGCGAAGCAATACTGAATTCAGACGCCGGAAGACGATACTCGAAAGGGTTGAATTGGAACGCAGAAGCCATAATAACAGTAGCTTGGCACTGATTCTGACCTACGGGTCTTAAGAAGTGGAAGAGGGAATTTTTCGTTAGAAAAATTTCCTCTTCGTGTTTTTTATACCCTCTTTTTCCGAGAATAACTTCTTTCCAATAGATATAACCAACTCGATACAGCCTGCCGGCACACCTCCACTCCGGTCACGAAAACAGGGCAACAGCATTCCCCCTGTCAGCGAAATCCAACGGATCATACCGGATCTGTTAAAAACTTTTTTCTACTGTTGATTTTTTTTTGCATTTTTTGATCACATCCTGTGGAATTCCATTAAATTTGCATTTTAATATTTATTAATAGTCTGTTATACAAACTATTAACTTATATTTTGTGACGACATTAAAATTTTACTGGCGGATATCTCTGACGCTATTACTGCTGCTGGTCACCTCCTTTGGTTTTACCGATCCCCATTCTGCATCTAAAGATAGGGAACCTACCGATCCGGATCATCTTCGCGTGCGCCTTCGCAATGATCTTTGTACATCAGAAACATTCGTTCCGATAGATCATATTTTCAATTCATTTATGAAACGGTGGGATATTGCGGGTGCCTCCGTGGCGATTGCAAAAGATGGGAAGCTTGTTTTTGCCCGGGGATACGGAAAAGCCGATAGGGAAGAAGGGATCGATGCGCAGCCCTTTAACCTGTTTCGCATTGCCAGTGTCTCCAAGCTGATTACAGCCGTTGCCATCATGAACCTGGTAGAGGAAGGCAGGATAACCCTGGATCAAAAAGTATTCGGAGAAGGTGCTATACTGCATGATTCCATCTATCTGAACCCGCGGGATACACGTGCCTTCGATATTACCGTTCGACATCTGCTGACTCATTCCGGAGGATGGACCAGAAGATGGGGCGATCATATGTTCATCCCACATGCCATTGCAACCTATATGAATATTCCTTCACCGCCTGATACAAAAACCATTGTGCAGTTTGCCCTTAGCAAAAAGCTGCACTTCTCCCCGGGGAGTTACGTAAGCTATTCGAATCTGGGATACAGTATTCTGGGATTGGTCATTGAAGAAATTACACAACAACCGTATGAGGAATATGTGAAAAACAGCATTCTGAATCCGCTTGGGATATACGATATGCAGTTGGGTGGGAACATGCCATGGCAGAAAGCATCATTGGAAGTCAGGTACTATGAACCCGCCGGATCAGAACGTGTCAAGTCAATTTATGATCCGGATGAAATGGTCATGCGGTGCTATGGAGGGAACGATATTGAAGCCCTGGGCGCAGCTGGGAGCTGGATTGCTGCAGCACCGGATCTGCTAAAGCTTACGCTGGCAATCGATGGGGATTCAAGCAGAACAGATATCATT
>Ga0315541_1002905_pt1 | contig 13692 bp, 15 predicted proteins | sample SalMarSW160190MG_FD_203095 | JGI IMG/M metagenome (GOLD analysis project Ga0315541, IMG submission 203095) | Salt marsh sediment microbial communities from the Plum Island Ecosystem LTER, Massachusetts, United States - Salt Marsh Sediment SW1601-190 ...
GACGGCTTCCGCAAGCAGCTGATCATCAACAACCACGGGCAACTGTGGATGCTCGAATCGGCGCTGCATGAGTTCATGTACCGCTACCAGCTTCCAGGGATCTACCAGATCTTTGACTGGCACCGCTGCGTGCGTGAGTTCTTCGTCCCCTGCGAGAGAACCGGTTGGGAGACGGACTTTATCCACTCTGCCGAAGCGGAGACCTCGCTCGGACTCTTCCTCTTCCCTGAAGGGATGATCGATATGGATCACGCAATTGGCGGAGAAGGGAAGAGCTACTTGCCTGGTGGGCACTTCGATACCTCGGTCGACCCGTACAGCCGTCCGCACCGCTGGTCTGAAGGAGAGGGCCAGATTGCGATCGAGCTTGCAGCTGTGCCGCACGGTGCGGTGGGGAAGCCCTCCCTCGCCGATCGCAAGAAGGCAAGACGGCCGGTAGCCGCGATCCTTCGTTATCTAACCCTTGTCCACGACGAGATCGTGGACGCATTCCCACCAGGAAAGCTTCCTCCGGTGGAGGAGATCACCACACGCACAGAAGAGGAGATGGAACCCTACCTGAAAGAGCCTGGCTCTCCGGGTTGGAAGCCCGTCTATGCACTGCCCCGACGAGGGTTCTAGATGCGTAATTGGCCACTGGGGTTGATCGTTCCCTTACAGGACTCTACCCCGTTCTCTCCGTTTGCCCCGGGAGAGTGGAGACAGGCGCTGAGACGGGTCAAGACTGCAAGATACGATGACGTTGAGCTAGCGATAACCAACCCCACCAGGATCAATCCTGATACGACCAAGGAGATCCTCGAATCTGAGGGCCTCCGACTCCTTTCTATAACCACCGGTCAAGCGGCGAGGTTGGAGGGGCTATCCTTCACCAGTCCTGATGAGCGGATTCGTCGTCGAACAATCGAGCGGATAGAGGCTCATATGGATTTCGCTACGCGTTTTGGCGCGGTGGTGATCGTTGGTTCGTTGCGCGGTGCAGATGGTGGCACCGAGTTGCTCACTGAGGCGCTGCGCGAATGCGCAAAGCATGCTCCCAAAGTTAGGCTCGCCCTTGAGCCACTCAATCGCTATGAATCCCGGCTGGTGAATACGGTTGCCGAAGCTCTTGAGGTGATTGAGGAGGTGGGGGCGGATAATCTAGGGATCCTGTTCGATACGTTCCATGCCAACATCGAAGAGGTCTTGGTCGGTGAGGCGATCCGCGCCGCTGAGGACAGGCTCTTCCACGTCCATCTTGCCGACTCCAATCGCTTTGTCCCCGGGTATGGCCACCTGGATTTCGCGCAGGTGTTCGATGCGCTTGACGCAATACATTATCAGCAAGCGCTAGTATTCGAAGCGCTTCCTCAACCTAGTGCAGAGGCCCTTCTCAACGCACCGGCAAGACTGAGAGGAGAAAGGAAATGACAATTTATGATCTTCCTGCAGGGTGGCGAATCTATGAACACTCGCTTCAGAAGAAAGGTGGTGCTGTTTTCTGCTTGGTGAAGCGATCAGATGGGGAGAAGGCGCTCTATGTCCAGGGAGAATCCCCCTTCTCCGGAGGCGAACCCTTTGCCGATGGGAATCTCTATTGGCTTACTCCGCAGACGGCGTTTGATCTCGCGCAGGTTTTTTCGTGGTTGGCCCCACAGCGTATCCCTGCCGAGCGGCCTAGCTTCGGATTCGGTGACCGGTTGGGACTCGCCACCCCGGGACACATCCGCGCCGTTCGGGGGACCAGTGTATTCCCGATCTTCGCTCAGCAGTCGGTACGGGAGAACAGTCGCACTGGACGCACGTTTGCCGAGGTTCTGGCAAGTGCGATCTTCGGCGCATTTCAGGAAGGATACAACGGCGGATTCGGCGCGGATGCCGACCACCTGAAGCGAGTGGAGGATGCACTTGAGGCAGCAGAAATCGGGTACACGTTCTTCACCTGCGATCCGTCAGAACACGTGGTCGGAGTGGAGAAAATGGGAGACGAGGAACTGCAGCAAAGTTTCTCCGGCTTAGACTGGGCCGATGAATGGAGACAAGAGTACCTCAATCGTCCGTTTCCGATTACCAAACTCGGTGAACTTCGATTCAGCGAAGATACGCTCTTGCGTGCCGCAGTCAAGTATAGCGCCGCAGTCGAGTTTGCTGGTAAGATGTATCGTGGACTCACCGAGCGCCTTTCTCAAAGGTTTGACTACGAGGTCTCTGTTGATGAAACTGATTTCCCGACGAGCCCGCTCGAACACCTGTTTGTGGCCCGTGAACTGCGCCGGCAAGAGGTGGAGTTTGTGAGCCTTGCCCCGCGGTTCGTCGGGGCGATGGAGAAGGGGGTGGACTGGCGGGGTGACCTTCATCAGTTCAAGCGAGAGCTTCATGCCCACGTCGCCATCGCTCGCTCTTTGGGAAGCTATCGGCTTAGCCTCCATTCCGGCTCGGACAAGTTCACTCTCTATCCACTGCTTCATGCACAGACGCACGGATGCTGGCATGTGAAGACGGCCGGGACAAGCTACCTCGTCGCCCTAGAGGTGATCGCACGGAATGATCCCTCTTTCTTTCGTAAGATTATGCAGCTATCGCTGTCCGCATTTGCCTCAGACAAACAAAGCTACCACATCTCTGCCAACCCGGCGCGTATCCCGCCACTTGATACTGTTTCAGATGATGAACTTGCACAGCTGGTGGCAAAGCATGATAGTCGGCAGGTACTGCACGTTGGATTCGGCTCCGTTCTTAGTGAATTGGGAGACAGACTGAATGAGTTCCTTGCTTTCCACGAACAGGAGCATTACGAAGGTCTAACGCAGCATCTCGGGCGGCACCTGCAGGGATTGGAGGTGAAGAATGAACGAGTTTGAAGGAAGAGTTGCTGTCATCACTGGTGGGGCAGGCGTCCTCTGCTCGGCAATTGCCGAAGGGCTGGCGAGAGAGAACGCAAGAGTTGTTCTCCTCGATATCGATGAGACGAGAGTGCAAGAAACGTTGGCCCGCGTGCGCGCGGCGGGGAGCGATGGACTGTTCATCAAGACGAGCGTCCTTTCCCGCGATGAGCTAAACGATGCGACAAGACACACGGTTGAGACATTCGAACGTATCGACTTCCTGGTAAACGGTGCCGGAGGAAATCATCCGAAAGCGACGACCAGCACAGAAGTCCCCTTCTTCGATCTGCCGGAAGAGGCAATCAGGTTCACCTTCGACCTTAACTTCATAGGAACATTCCTTGCCAGTCAGGCTGTTGCAAAGGTAATGGCTGAGCAGAAAGGAGGATCGATCTTGAATATCGCATCGATGAACGCGATCAGGCCGCTTACCCGCATCCCGGCCTACTCCGCGGCCAAGGCAGCCGTAGCCAACTTCACCCAGTGGCTGGCGGTGCACATGGCGCAGGAATACTCGCCTCGCATCCGCGTAAACGCGATAGCCCCCGGCTTCTTCCTCACCGTGCAGAATCGGTTCTTGTTAAAAGACGATAATAATAAACTGACCGCACGTGGTCAGCAGATCATCGACCACACACCAACAGGGCGATTTGGAACACCGGAGGACCTGATCAGTACAGTTAACTGGCTGTTGTCAGAAGCAGCTGAGTTCATCACTGGAATCATCGTGCCGATCGATGGAGGCTTCTCCGCGTACTCCGGAGTGTAGAAGGAGAGATGAAGAACGTTGTCATAGCACAGTCGGGCGGTCCTACCGCAGTGATCAATTCGTCCCTTCTCGGGGTGGTGGAGGCTTGCCGGAGCTATCCCGACCGCTTCGGAAAGATCTACGCTGCCTATCACGGGATCGAAGGGGTTCTTAAGGAGGAGTTTCTTAACCTGTCGGCACAGCCTGAGGAGGAGCTTGCGCTGCTACGTACCACGCCGGCTGCTGGAGCGATCGGGACCTGCCGCTACAACATAAGACCGGAACAGATCGAGGATCTGGAGCGGATTGTTGATGTCTTTCGTGCGCAGAGAATCGGCTTCTTCTTCTATATTGGCGGGAATGACTCCATGGATACGGCAAACAGGGTGAGTGAGCTTGCGCAGCAGAACGGGCTGGATATTGTCTGCGTCGGTGTTCCAAAAACGATCGACAACGACCTCGGCGATCAAGAATTCATGTTGATGGACCATACGCCGGGGTACGGATCGACTGCGCGGTACTGGGCGCACATGATCCGGAATCTCAACGAGGAGAATCGTGGCTCGTGTTGCTCTGATCCGGTGTTGGTAGTACAGGCAATGGGGCGGCGGATCGGCTTCATCCCGGCCGCGGCGCGCCTCGCTGACCCGGAGCGCGAGATGCCGTTACAAATATACCTTCCCGAAGCTGAATCTACCCTGCCAGAGCTCGCAGAGAACGTGAACCAGGAACTGCGGCGCTCCGGACGTGCAATCGTCGTGGTGAGCGAGGGGTTCAACGTGGGGAACCTTGGAGAGAGTAGAGACTCGTTCGGGCACACGCAATTCAGCGCAAGTGAGACGTCGGTAGCACAAATTGTCGTCAACTACCTGAACCGAGATGGGTTGGCCGTTCGTGGCACAGCGCGTGGGCAGATTCCGGGGACAGACCAGCGCGATGCGATAATCTACGCCTCCACGATTGACCTGGAAGAGGCCTATTCGGTTGGATGGCAGGCAGTGAAGATCGCCGTTACGGAAGGTACGGGCCATATGGCGACAATCGTGCGTGATCCAGGATTGGAGTATACCATCTCGTATAACAAGGCTCCACTTACAGAGATGGCCAACTCTGAGCGGCTCTTCCCCAAAGAGTGGATTGCGCCAAGCGGGACTGACCTAACCGATGAATTCCTGAATTATGCCCGTCCGCTAATCGGTGAGGGCGTGCCAAGTGTTCCTCTCATCGATGGGTTACAACGCTTCGCCCGTTTGAAACCTCTCTTCGCTGAGAAGAAATGTCCGGCGTACATCCCTTCGGACTACCGGTGAGAGACTATCGAAACGTCAAAGACACACTGCGACGCTAGACGGGAATGTAGTGTCGGACCTTGCCCTACGGGGTCCTGTCCGGCATTAGACAACGTTGCAGATAAGCTGTAACACTACAGGCTACAGAGAAAGAGAGGATTCATGGACTACAAGAAGCGAGTTCAGGATTTCCATCCGATCAAGGACTTCCTCGTCTGTATCGATTCGGATGGCTGTGCGTTTGACACGATGGGGATTAAACAGAGGGAATGCTTCTGCCCCTGGATGATAGCCTACTTCGACCTCCAGCCAGTGGCCCAGGCGGCGCGGGAGTGCAAGGAGTTTGCCGATCTTTACTCCAAGACTCGAGGGGCGAACAGGCACGTGACGATCAAGCGCATCCTCACGGAACTGTTACCCGTGCACCCACAAACCAAAGCACTCGGATTTCAGGTTCCCCAGTTTCCCCACTACTTTGCCTGGATAGATGATCCGGGAAGCCTTCTATCAAACGACGGCCTAAAAGGAGTAATCGACTCCACAGAGGATCGCCGAGCAAGAGCGGAACTCGCGCATGCTCTGGAATGGGCGGAGCGAGTGAACTGGGCGGTAAAGGAGATTGTAAAAGGGATACCGCCGTTTCCTCATGTGCGCCAGTCATTGGAACAGATGAAAGACAAGGCGGACATGATCGTTGTCTCAGCCACGCCTCTGGAAGCGCTGCAGCGGGAATGGGCAGAGCATGACGTTGCTCGCCACACTGCCCTCATCTGTGGGCAGGAGATGGGGACGAAGAAAGAGCAGATCGCGGCAGTGGCCCCCCATTACCCAGAGGGGCACGTCCTCATGATCGGGGACGCCCCTGGCGATATGCGGGCGGCCAAAGCGAACAGGACACTCTTCTACCCAATCGTCCCCAGAGACGAGATTGCCACGTGGAAGCTGTTCTACGAGGAAGGAATGCAGCAGTTCCTCGCCGGTACCTACGCAGGTAAGTACGAGAAGATGCTGATTGAGCGGTTCAAGCTGGCGCTCCCTGAGCGTCCGCCGTGGGAGGTGAACGAATGAACGCTGATCTTGGTGTGATTGGTCTGGCAGTGATGGGTCAGAACCTGGCGCTAAACGTAGAGAGTCAGGGATACATAGTGGCGGTGTACAACCGCACCGCAAGCCGCACAAAAGGATTAATCGAGGAGAAGGCTGTTGGGAAAAGGCTCATTCCCTCCTATTCGCTCCCAGAGCTTGTCACATCTTTGGCCGAGCCGCGAAAGATCATCCTCATGGTCAAGGCGGGAAAACCGACCGACGTGGTTCTGAAACAGTTGTTTCCGCTTCTCTCAGCACACGATGTCGTGATCGATGGGGGAAATGCCCATTATTCAGATACCGAACGGCGTATTGAATGGGCAAAAGAATACGATCTTCACTACCTGGGGGTAGGAATCTCCGGAGGGGAAGAGGGAGCCCTGCACGGCCCGGCAATCATGGCCGGTGGCGACCCAGAGGGTTATAAAGAGGTCGAGGAGATCCTGACCAAGATCGCGGCTGTCGGGCCGGAGGGCCCCTGTTGTGCCTACTTTGGCCCCGGATCATGCGGCCACTACGTGAAGATGGTGCATAACGGTATCGAGTACGCGATCATGGAGACGATCGCCGAGGCGTACGACCTGATGTCGCGTGGGCTGGAAATGACCACCCGGCAGATGGCCGATGTGTTTGGAGAATGGAACAGTGGTGAGCTCTTTTCGTACCTTTTCGAGATCACGGAGGAGATTCTCCGCCGCGTCGATCCGGAGACTGGAAATCCGCTTGTGGAGATGATTCTTGATCAGGCGGCGCAGAAGGGGACGGGCAAGTGGTCCACCCAGTCCGCGCTCGACATGGGCTCACCTACTCCGACGATTGCCATGTCCGTCTTTGCGCGTGTGCTCTCCGCGCTCAAGGAAGAGCGGGTGCAGGCACAGGATGTATTGTCTGGACCGGACGGGAGGATTGCCGCGGATCGAGCAGAATTCCTTCGCGATCTGTCGGGAGCTGTTCAGATCACAGTCCTTTCTGCCTATGCACAAGGGTTCCGCCAGTTGCGGGACGCATCACGAGAACGAGAGTACAATCTCGATCTAGCAGAGGTGGCGCGAGTGTGGATGGCGGGATGCATCATCCGAGCGAGATACCTTAGCCGGACGGCAAAAGCATTCCGCGATGATCCGAAGCTTTCTGTCCTGTTCGTGACCGATCTGTTCAAGCTGACCTGGGAGAAGGGGCAGGCTGGGCTGCGCCGCGTCATCGAGCAAGCTCACGCATATGGGATTCCGATTCCGGCGATCGACTCCGCCATAGACTTTGTAGACGGATACCGCAGCTCACGTCTTCCGGCGAACATGATCCAGGCGCAGCGTGACTTCTTTGGTGCCCACACCTACAAGCGAATCGACAAGGAAGGTGTGTTCCATACCAAGTGGGAGGAAGAATGATCCTTTCCTACACTCCTGGACGCCCGATGGGAAAACAAGAAGTGGAGGCGCGCCTGGGGGAGGCACTGGAAGAGATTGATGTCGCTGGGAAGAAGGTGTTGGTCATTATTCCGGACAACACCCGCACCCTTCCTATGCCGACCTTCTTTGAAACGATCAGTACTCGGCTTGCCCCTCGTGCCGCTACGGTTGCCTTTCTCATTGCACTGGGGACGCATCCGCCGCTATCTGATGCTAAGCTTCGGCGTCATCTTGGTACACGGATGAGCGAGATCAGGAACGTCCATATTCTGCAACACGAGTGGGATAATCCAGGCGTGCTTTCCCAAGTAGGGACGATAACCCGCCAGGAGATAGAAGAGATCTCGGGGGGGCTCTTATCCGAGGAAGTTCCGGTGACGATAAATCGGGCGGTGTTGGAACACGATCTGGTGATCATCCTCGGCCCGGTCTTCCCACATGAGGTAGTCGGCTTCTCGGCTGGGCACAAGTACTTCTTTCCCGGTGTATCCGGCCCAGAGATGGTACATCACTCACACTGGTTGGGCGCGCTTGTGACCAGCCCTAAGACGATTGGCCACAAGGAGACGCCGGTGCGCGCGATGATCGAGCGCGCCGCGGCGTTGGTCACCATACCGCAAGTGGGAATCTCGATTGTCATGCGTGGAAACGATCTGCTCGGTCTCTTTATTGGCGATGTCGATGATTCCTGGTCAGCGGCGGCGGACCTCTCGGCTAAAGAGAACATCATATGGGTTGAGCATCCGTTCAAGACTGTGCTCTCCATGGCCCCTGCGATGTACTGTGAGTTGTGGACGGCGGGAAAGTGCACATACAAGCTTGAACCGGTGGTAGCAGACGGTGGGCGAGTGATCATCTATGCTCCCAGCTTGTCTGAGATCTCTGTGACACACGGCAAACTGATCCGACGAGTGGGATATCACACGCGGGATTACTTCCTTGGCCAGTGGAACAGGTTCAAGCGTGTCCCGCGGCTCATCCTCGCCCACTCGACTCACGTTAAAGGGATCGGGACCTATTGTGACGGTGTGGAACACGATCGGATGGAGGTTGTTCTCGCTACTGCGATCCCAGAGGATCTTTGCCACGAGATTAACCTTGGCTACATCGACCCGTCTACCATAGATCCAGCCGAATACGAAAACCGCGAGGGTGAAGGAATCCTTGTCGTTCCCCACGCCGGCGAGATACTGTTCCGGCTTGCCGACGGAACGGTCCCTAATGTCGACAAGCTGTAGGCATTTTGAATTCGGGGAGACAAACCCTATTTCCTCATTTCCTCATTTCCTCAGTTCTCCAATCGGGGTAGATGGGGTCTACCATTGTATTTTTACAGGTGACAGGGCCCTGTAGAAGTACAACTACTAAACTCACTTCACCCTGTGAAATACATGACACAATAGCATTGCACAGGGCAGGCAGGGCAGGCATGCCTTTGTCAAGTAGAATATCTACTTGACGGGGGTGTGGCTCACGAGGTCCGCAGGCCTGTAATAAGGCACTGCTCGGTTCTGAATTGCCGCCCCCGTCTTCTGTTTCATTCTAGTGTCTGTTGGAATGATGCGCATCCGTAAGGATGGTCGCTCTGTAAAGTAGACGAGAACAACTGGATGAGGTTTCATCAACCTTTAAAGGAGGTTACAGTGACAGACCCTGTAGATTCGTGTCGGTATTGATGTTGGTTGTAAGGCCCATCGTGTAGGTATCGCAGATCCTAAAGGTCAGCTACTAGAAGAGTTTGACATCTCGCACACAGATGCTGGTTTTCAGGAGTTCTTCCGCCGGATTGATCATCACAGGCACAAGTTGAATCTTCCTGTAGCAGTAGCCATGGAAGGATTCAATGGCTATGCCCGTCCGTTGGATCGGCTGATCCAGGAACGCGGGTATACATTGTACAACGTGAACAACCTAAAGCTAGCCCTGTAGAAGTAGAAATACTAGATTCACTTCACCCCATGAAATACAAACAGAACAAGATTTCACAGGGCAAGCAGGGTAAACCCGATTCAAGGAAGTGTTTCCTGGTGCGGCAAAGACAGATCCCATTGACACCCGCAAGATCCTGGAGTTGTTTCACTTAAAGGATCACTTACCACTAGCTAAGGATACGCTGCAGAAAGTAGTATCAGCCCCACCAGTCAATGACAGGCTGAAGCGTCTTAGTCGTCGACGCAGACAGCTGGTGAATGACAAGGTACGGGTAGCTAACCGAATACAGTCCGATCTACAGGCTGTTTGTCCTGAGCTTCGTGCAATCACCAAGGATATGTGCAACCTGTGGTTCCTACGGTTTCTTACCTGCCGTAACGACCTAACACAATTGGCACGACTACGGCGTACCACCTTGCTTAAGATTCGTGGTATCGGGCAGAAGTACGCCAGTATTATCCAACAGTGGCAGCGCAAGGCAAGCTTCTCTTCCGAGGTTAGTTATGTAGGGCCGATGATCATCTGTGATGCTAGGCGGATCCTCGAGCTCCTAGAGCAGATTGTTGCCCTGGACAAGGCGATGGAAGGGCTAGCGGATAACTCGGAGATGGCAAGACGCCTTGACAGTATTCCTGGCTTTGGCAACACCTGTGTTGCTGAGCTTGCAGGTGAGATTGGAACTACGAAGCGCTTTAGCAGTGAAAGCAGTCTTGCCCTCTATGTAGGGATGAGTCCTCTTTCTAAAGATTCAGGACAACATCACGGTAGCAAGTGTCCACGCCAGGTCAATCACCGGGCTAAGGGAGCGATGATGACCGCTGTAGCACGGCACATCGATTGTGTTCCTGAGTCCAGGGTGTACTATGACAAGAAGAGAGCTGAGGGAAAGGGTCACAATCAAGCGGTACGTGCTCTTGGTCGGCATCTGGTGCGGGTGATCTGGTCAATGGTTAACAACGAAAGGGACTACGAACTTCGAACCCAGGAGGTGACACCGATGTGACTTGAAAATTCAAGCGGGATGTTCAGACCTTCATTTATAAGGTTTTTTGTCTTGTTAATCTGTTTTGAGATCACGCTGATCGGTTATTCGGGCACGCATACCTATAGACCAGTTCCATGTCCGGAGTGCAATGTCCAACGTCAACAGAAAAAAGTCGGGAGTCGAAAAGCGGTGATGAGTGATGAGTGGAAGAACAGTGATGGGTGATGGCTGATCGGTAAGCAGTGACGAGTAATGAGTGATGCGAGTTCCGAGAACTCGAGCTATCAGCCCTCAGCCCTCAGCTATCAGGTAGAACCAACGGCAAGGGGCAGTAATGAGTAACAAGTGATGGGTGATGAGTCATGAGTCGACAGTCTTGATGAGCCAGATACCATGCGACCGCCCATTCCAATCCTTCCTCGAAGGCACGCTCAGGCTCCCAGTCCGGCTACGTTCCGGGTATCCCACTGTGTGGCAAGCGGCGAATTCGATGTCGATGGGGCTCAACCACACAGAAAACCCTTCCGAGTTCCTCTTTCTTATGCTCCTCAAAGAGACGCCGAAGCTCCTGATGAACCTCATCCACTACCATCGGCATGATCCGCAGTAGAATAACACCCGCTGACTCTGATGCTCTCAGAAAGACCAGGGTCCCAAAATCCTTGTCTCTCGTTAAAAATAGCCTATCCATTCCCCTAGCCTTCTTCAGCAAATCCTGGTCGGCTGCTCGCTGCATCCCAACCTCCTTGGCCGTCACGACATCATGTCCCTCTTTTCTCAACCATTCTACCGTGACGTGGTAGACATCCTGATCGACCAAGAATCGCATTACGGGGTCTCTACATGAATCTCTTCCGATCGAACCAGTTCTGTCGCGTAACTCGCGCAGGCCTTGATATCCTCGATTCGCAGGTCTGGATAGTACTTTTCGGCGATTTCATCAAAAGAGATGCCCTCCTGGATCAACTCGAGCACATCCTCCACAAGAATTCGGGTGCCAGCTACACAAGGCTTTCCAAAGTGGACCCTTGAATCGATCACTATCCGCCTTTCATAACTCGACTGGTTTCCCATCTCTTCCTCCCTCTGATCAATTATACTCTCCTATTCCAATCCCGCCCAGGCAGCCTGGGAGATTTCCTTGAAAAGGGTTGCCATGGCGTCGACAGGATTACTAACAATAACGTATTTGGCATGAGGGTTCTTAGGGACCACGGCTTTAGCTATTTGCCTTATAGTGTGAAAGTCTGGGGTCAGACCTTCATTCTTCGGGTCTTCTCCTCTCATCAATCTGTTTTGAGATCACGCTGATCGGTTATTCGGGCACGCATACCTATAGACCAGTCCCATGTCCGGAGTGCAATGTCCAACGTCAACAGAAAAAAGTCGGGAGTCGAAAAGCGGTGATGAGTGGAAGAACAGTGATGGGTGATGCGTAACATAGAACCAGTCCAAGGTCCAAGCAGGGAAGGTCTCAGCCATCACTCATCAGCGATCAGTTTGTTGCCAGACACAAGGTCCAATACGACGTCGTAGGCCGTACGAGCCCCTTGCCATAACCTCTTCGCTAGATTGCGGGTGTACTCAACAAACTCAGTTGGGTAGCGCGATCCAACCGCAAAGTAGGTTAATTCAGCTAAGGTTTGTTCGTCCAGGCAGAGATCCACCTTCAACGGGAGCAGGTGAACTAGTCGCGCCAGGTCATGCGTCTTTGGGAAAGGCGTCCCGTACACCGTAAGCAGACTCTTCAATACCTTCTCCACGGCTTGCTGAGCGTGAAAACATACGCTGTCTAGAGGAGGTTTCGAATCAGCCATCAGAATTTCAATGCTTCGCAGATCCGACTGAGCTTTCTGGAGCCAAGCTCGCGCCTCCCTCAGGGCTTCAGGCCGCATAGAGAACCACACCCTCATGTGCCGCGGGGTAGGCGATACTTCCTGGCACATCCTTCTTGCGTTCCCACTCCTCCGGGCTGAGAACAATTATATCCTTAGCGGCAGGAAGGTCAGCTAAGAGGGTGAGCAGCGGGATAGAAATCCGATGCCGCGGCCCCCTAAAAGGCAACACTACCAAAAGATCCAAGTCGGAGTCGAGCCTTGCCTCACCTCGAGCCCACGATCCAAACAGAATTACCCGTTCCGGCCGGACTCGCGTCAGGATTCGGGCCAACGCATCAAGAGCCACTCGGGGAACCTGTGCATTACTTCCTACTTGAAGTTCCATATCCCACCCTTCTCGTCATTCTACCAGTTCTACCATTCTCTGCCCAGTCTCGGAGCCAGATCTCGCAAGATAGGGGTTACTAGAACCCAGAGTCGAGAAACGGGGAAAGCGTGGGGTCAAGGCTTGCAAATGAACATCTGAATTATACAAGTCCGGTCCCTGATGTCGAGAAACAGTTCTTTGGGTTCGTGGGGTTCGTTGGGTTGAAAAACGGTGATGGGTAACGTAAACCCACTATTGCACTGGATTCCGGCCTTCGCCGGAATGACGAATGGGGCAGCTCTTATGGGGATTAAGAATTAGATAGACTTAACTCCGATAGTTCCTGGTCTTGCTAACTGACAGGAACTCCAGCTTTCCTATTGTACTGGAGTTTCCCTACTCACTATTTTCTTTCCCCATAATCCTTAATCCTGTGTTTTTACCTGTTACGCACCACCCATCACCGTTTTTTGACTGGTGACTGTCGAATCTTGACTGGTCTGGCTTTCTATATCCTCAAATCTCTCGATCGCCATTGTTCCTCTTTCGCACTTTGTACGGTCAGGCCTTCAACGTGGAACGTGGAACGCTTTTAATTCCCCCTGATAACTGCTTCTTCTCTCACAGATCAAGAAGGATCCGCAGCCGATCTTCAACCTCTGCCAAAGTATCCTCGGTGACCCTGCCGAGCGCCTCCAGAAGCCGCGCTTTAGTGATCGATCGAATGTCTTCGCACTTGATGAAGCTTGGACGATCGAGCCCGCCCTCGGGGGGCTGAACCCTTACATGAAACGGGATGCCTTTGCTCCTTGTCGTCATGGGAATGATGACAACAAGCCCTGCCGGACCATGATTGAACAGGTCGACCGATAGCACGAGCCCTGGACGCTTACCCGCCTGCTCATGCCCTTGTGTCGGGTCAAGCTTGACAAGCCAGATCTCCCCACGGGACGGTTCAGGCATCTGCTACGCCCCCAATCCGTCGGAGAGGGTCGCCTCCCAAGCCGTCCGCTCCTCCGTTTCCGTTGCCCATGCGTCCGGATCCGATTTCAACCCAGCAAAGGCGGCATTAACCCGATGCAGAAAGGATGTCCGTCGATAGAGTTCGACCGCTTCGCTAAGGACATCCTGCATTTTGCGACCGGTCTCCGTGGAAAGATAACGCAGAGTTTCT
>Ga0315541_1002908_pt1 | contig 13675 bp, 15 predicted proteins | sample SalMarSW160190MG_FD_203095 | JGI IMG/M metagenome (GOLD analysis project Ga0315541, IMG submission 203095) | Salt marsh sediment microbial communities from the Plum Island Ecosystem LTER, Massachusetts, United States - Salt Marsh Sediment SW1601-190 ...
TGTTTTAACTTGGTTTCCTGTGCTGGTTAAGCTGGACAGTGTCAGACATAAGCATGTGTTTGAGGTTGTGGGCGATGACTGGACGAAAGTCAAGTTCATGTCTGGCTCAACCAACTTGTATGCTGAGGTGGAGCTGTGGGACAGCACGGTTCCAGTTGCTTACGTGTGGATAAGCAGGGACGGTTGGACTATCAGCGATTCCGTTGATACTGAGATTCGAATGTATTATGGCGGAGACGTTAGCGATTCCACGTTTATTGGTGTTGCGGGTAGTGCCGCGGGAGAGAAGGTTTGGAACAGCAACTTTAAGCTTGTCTGTCACATGAACGACAACCCCGACACAAGTCATGTGATGGATAGTACGAGTAATGATAATGATGGAACAAAGAAGGCAGCAAACGAGCCGATAGAAGCTGTGGGGAAGATTGGAAAGGGGCAAGATTTTGAGTCAACAGACGGTTCATACATTAACGTTGGCGGTTCAGTTTCTCCAACAAGCCTAACACTTCAAGCATATATCAAAGCAGAATCTTATCCAGCAGCGTATAATACAATAGTTTCAAAAATTAAAAATGCTTACACGTTTTTATTACAACAGAATGGAAAATTTTATGTTGAATTATACATAAATGGAGCATGGGAAAGATACACGTCTTCAAACGCTATAACTGGATTGGGTGCATATAATCATGTTGCCCTTGTATTTAGTGAAACAACAGGAAAATCGGTAGTTTATATTAATGGTGTCGCTGGAACCGAACAATCATTAACTGCTTTACCTTTAGGTGCAGGAGCAGGAGACACATACATCGGAAAATACAGGTCTATTGACGCTTTGTATCTTTTTGATGGAATTATTGACGAAATTCAAATATCTGCTGATGCGTGGTCTTCTGCTTGGGTTGGTGCAAGCTATGAAACCCAAAGAGACCACTTCCTAAAATGGAGCAACCCCGTAAGCACACGCACCGTATCAACAGCAGACAGAAGACGCATCCGCCAAAAAAAACAGATAATCCCCCTCACATACTTTGAGCAACACAGCGAACTCCTCAAACAACACATGCTTTATCTAGAAACAAAAATCACACGTAAACAAAAACTAGTACAAGAACTGGAGAAACTAAAATATGTACAACATTAAAGAATCATTCAACTGGCTAACGCCAGAATTTAAAACCGTAGACTCAGGAAAAAACACAATAAAAATCAAAGGCGTAGCCCTAAAAGGCAACGCAATAAGCCGAAACAACAGAGTCTACGTGGAATCTGAGCTAGAAAAAGCCGCAAGAAGCTGGATAGGCAAACCCATCACAATAAACCATAACCCCACAAGAATCGTTGGCAACGTAGAGTGGATGGAATACGAAGACGGATGCCTCGAATACCTAGCAACCATAAAAAAGCAACCCTACGTCGACCTACTCAGAACCAAATCCGCAGACATCAAAGGCGTATCAATCGAAGCAAACTACCTACACAACCAATGCCCAAGATGCGGAGAACGATTCTACACAGAACAAGAATTCCACGATCACATGAACAAAGTACACTTCATAAAAACAGACCCCACCTCCCATCCACACGGCATAGTGGGGCAAGCCCTAAGCCTCGTGCTCAGCCCAGAAGAGCCGGGAATAACTGGCACAACAGTCGAGCTGATGGAAACATGGCAAAACCAGCCGACTATATCACAGTTACTGGAGACAGTAATAAACGACGGCAAAGAGAGACAAATTATGACAGAAAAATTACGCGATAAAGCAGTCATACAACCCATAAAAAGAATCACGGCAGACAGAGCAAAACAACTGAAAGAACAGGAAGAAGAACCAAAAGTTGAAACCCCCCTGCCTACACCCCCAACTGAAGACCAAATAAAATCAGATGCTGCAGCAGAAGACCCCCAGAGCAACCAAAACCCACCCATTCACCCAGTGCTACCCGCCTCAACCAAAGACCCAGAGACAGACCAAGCAGCCACTAACACAGGCGACCCAACACCCAATCCAAAGCAACCAGAAACAAAAGTAGTTGAACAAGACGAACCAGAACAATCTATTCAATGCCCAGAAGGATACCATCCCAACGCAGACGGAACAGAATGCGTCATGGATGAACAGCCAGAAGCAGAAGAGACAGTAGACGAAAACCCACCCGAACAACAACCAGTTCCACATCCTGTCCCTGAACCACACAAGCCATCCAACCCCGAAGAAGACCAAGCAGAAGAAGGAGAACAATCCCCACCCCACATACCAGCATTTACAGTTCCAGAGCCACCCGAAATAAAAGTCACAGAAACAACATTACCGCCTAAACTACGACTTGGCGAACCCTTCAGCGGATACACCGACTTCGCGGATTGCGTAAACAAAAATCAGGACAAAGAAGACCCAGAAGCATACTGCGCAAGCATCAAACAGAAAACAGAAAAAGAAACACTCATAGAAACATTGAAGCCAAACGCCAGCTACGCAAGAGACATGCACATATCTACGTCAGTGAACAAACTGGTAGACGCAATCGCCGAACTATCTTTAACTACACCAAAGAACTTGAAACAATCTATCGATTACACTGAAAGGGCATTGAAGGAGATTTCTGACAAGCTTGCACAAAGCCAAAAGACGTTAACTTTATTGATGGAATCTAAAGGCAAACAGCAACTAAATTATATTCTTAAACATCTTAAAGAAGTAGCCGATAAGCAACAGAATACACAGAAAAGCGTTAAAGGGCAGTTTGAGAATCTCGCCACAGAAATCGCAAAACGGGACACCACAAAACAACTAAAAGAAACAGAAACAAAACTCACGAAGAGCCTACAACACATCAAAGAATCAATAACGCCAGCAGAGAAAATAGCGGAACTAGAAACAAAAATAGCTGAACTACAAACCACAAAAGAAACATTCGAGAAGCTACTCGCACAAGCAGACACAAACGCAGAAACAAGAGACGCCAAAATTAAAACCCTCGAAGAACAACTCGCAGAACAGGAAAACCAGAAACTCAAAGAAACCGAAGACAAATACACCCAACTCACAACCAAAATCGACAACCTAGAAAATAAGCTGAAACCACAATTCAAAGCACACAAAACAAGAAACACAGAAACCAACAAAACATCTGAAGATCAACCATACATAAAAGACCCCCTTAAAGGAGGCAAGTAACCATGCTATCATTGCAAGAGGCAGTGCAAAAAGACACAATTAAACAACAGTTACACCTCGTTGAGCAACAAATGGACGCATACGGCGAATTCCATCCAGACCGCGCATCAGTCTTCGACATAGAAAAACCTGCACTCCGACAGCAAATCCAAGAAATGATACATACAATACCCCTCCGAGAATTCCTCGCTAAATCTGGAACTACGGGCATAGCAGGCGCAGCCTACATGGTACCCGACAAATTACATGATGATATAATCAACTACAGCATGCAAACAGACATAGTGCCTCTCATAGGCACAGTAGTTAACGGATGGGAAGGCGGCGACCTAACCGTCGACATAACCAATAAAGCAACCTACAAAGCAAAACAGTACAGTACAGGAGGAGCCAAACCAGCCTCAACAATCGAAACCGTACAAGCAACCATCACCCCCCTAACATTCGGCGTGCCATTACTCATCACACAAACACTCATCGAAGACGCAGCCTACGGCTTAATCGACTACCACCTAAACGAAGCAGCCAAAGCAATGGGGGAACTATCTACAGAACTTGCAGTTACAGTGCTAGCAGCAGCCTCAGACGGATGGGGCACACTCAACTCTGGAGCAAGCGGAGACGCAGATGAAACAAGATTCAGCGGAGCAACAACCACAGGCATAGACACTGCCCTAGGACTACTCACCGATGACAGATGGATAGGCAACACCGTACTATTAACCTCCGAAGCATGGGAACACAGTGTATACAAAACAATCGGTTCAGAAACAGGAGGAGGAGCAGCAGGCGACTTCTGGCAACCAGCCGCACCATACGAAAACGTCCAATACCCGCCACTACAAGAAGGATTCACATTCAAAGTCGGAAACCTAGACTTTCTCATAAACAACACAGACGCGCTACACGACGGAGGAAACCCAGGAACCGCAATGACAAGCTGCAAAACAGTGATATTCGACAGAAACAACGCGTTAATCACAGGACGAAAAAGATGGCTTCAAATCGACAACTATGCAGACCCAATAAGGGACATCGCAGGGGCAACAATAAGCGCACGGCAAGACTCTGTAAGCTTGTATGACGACGCAATATGCGTTATCACAGAAACGTAACCCAAAATTCACAGTTACATTATTACTTGTAACCTAGCGGAGACGCTAGAATAAACAAAAAGGAACGTGAAACGAAATGGTAGCAGTAGACTATTACCCCGACGAAGAAGGAAGCATCCAAGACGGATTCATATGCGGTTTCTGTTACGCAGACGGAGCCCTAAATGAAGGCGCCCTAGTAAAATGGGGAACCTCCGCTAGTGGACGAGTTGCCGTGGCAGAAAGCACAGCAGTTGGAGACGCAATCGGCGTGGCTTTAAAAGCAGCAGCCGGAGCAGGCAGCATGGTTCCCGTAGCATTCAGCGGAATCGTAAAATTGACGACAGGCGAAACGTTAGCAATCGGCGAACTAGTACTAAGCTTAACATCAACAAACATCGCAGGAATCGGAGCAAGCACCACGTTAACCATCAACAGCGCAACCCAGAAGATTCTCGGCTGCACAATGCAGGCAGGATTATCCGATGACGGAGACGAACTGCTTGTTCTATTGGGCGGAGACGGCATAAGCGCAGGACTCGTTTAGGAGACTGACTGAAATGTTATCTATAACCGAAATGCGAGACAAAACCGAAAAAACCTCAACTCAGATCAAAGAAACCCTAGAACACGGATACTTCGACTATCAAGCAGTAAACCTATGGGGCACAGGATACAACCAATCGCCAGAAGACAGACTAAAACCTGCAGTCGTCAAAGAAGTGTGGGACACAATCAAAAGTGCACCACTACGCGAGTTTCTCGCCAAATCCGGAACAACTGGAATAGCAGGCGCGGCATATTTGGTTCCAACCAAAATATATCAGATAATGTATGATAGCGCAGTCGAAGCAGACATCGTATCAGACATCAGCATCGCAGTGATTCCATCCGAACAGATTAGCGGAACAACCATGAACGTGGACATCGCAGTCGACGACAGTTACAAACCAAAGAAGCACAGCAGCGGCGGAGCAATGCCAACCGAAACAATCAAAACAACGCAGGCAACCTTAGACTTTAGCACCCCTTGGGGAATCAACTTCAAAATAGCAAACGACTTAATTGAAGACGCTCAATTTGATGTCATCGAAATGCACCTGCGAAATGCGGGCAGAGAGATGGGCGAGTATGCTTCAAACGAAGCGTTAACTGTTTTGATTGCTGGTTCAGATGGAGACGGCACACAGAACGGCGGAGCCTCAGGAGACGGAGATGAAACACACTTCGAAGGCGCATCAACCACAGACATCGTAGATTGCCTAAGAGAAAACCAGCTAGACGGATTCATATCCGACACAATAGCCATGACACATGAAGCGGCACTTCACAGCATATTCGCGTCCGCAGGCATCGACGCAGCACAACCCGCGATGTTCTGGGACAAGTTTGTTGCAGAAGGGTGGCCAACACAAATCGCTGGAATGAACATCGTCTATAGCGATGTGGACGTCATGAACGACAGTGGAGCTGGAACAAGCTGCGAAACACTTGTATTCGACAAGGACTACGCTCTTCTTTCGGGCAGGAAAAGGTGGCTGAGAATCGAAAACTACAGTGACCCAATCCGAGACCTCGTCGGCGCAACCGTGACAGCACGGCAAGACAGCGTAACCATATATAATGACGCTTGTGCGAACATAACAGAATCATAAACTTATTTTTTGGTAATTTTATGATTCTTTTCCTCCCTTTTTTTTCGGAGTACAAAATCTTATATATAATCTTCACGAAGAGTCATTAGGTGAATCAACGTGAAGCACCCAAAAATCTACAGGTGCGAACTGTGTGGAGACATGTACGCGGTGCTTCCAGTGACAATCCACTACAGCAACGCCTATCACCCGCACTACTGCGAGGAATGCGGAAAACTCATCAATTCATTAATTAACCTAGTCAAAAAAGACATAAAAAGGACAAAATGGAAATGACCTTAACACAACAAAAGGCTAAAGTAGAATGCCCCAGATGCCACAAAATCTGGACAGTCCCCGCAGGACAGCCAGACATAGACTGCAACTGCCACACATACTGCCAACACGGCAGTAAACCGTCAGACTGCACTATGGTAGCCGCAACCTCAGGCACATGGGACGCATTCGCTGGAAAATGGAAGTGGCCATCTGGCTTACATAACATGGAAAGCCACGAGGGAGACGACACTCAAGCAAGAGTCTATTACTGCACAACCCATAACGTTTACTCGAATAAGACGCCTATCACCATAAATGTGGACTGGAGTCGATGGTATGGTAGGCGAGCAAACAAAAAGTTTAGGATGAGCCATGGAAGGTACTAAAATATGGGAAAACGTAAATCAAGAAAAAAGAAGAAAGAATCGCAAACAGAACCCGAAGTGAAAGTGTCAATCAAACCTGACCGTAGCGGCTCAGAAGTGCTAGTCGCCAAAGTTGATTCGCTAGAGCCAATCGAAGATGAGGAGCCTATGGAGGTTAAGCAGTCCTTCACAGATCCAACACAAAACGAATCAGGAGAACCTAAACATGAGGAAGGCGATAGTTGGGAAGATGTACAGTTTGCAGTCGCAGAACTGCCCTCACCGCTACTAACTCCTACTCAGCGACAATACGGCGAAGAGTTTCTGCCAGAATACACGAAAATAAGAAACAAATTACGAAGACTTGTGGGTTTACTCAATGGACTACCCTAAAGTCTTTATTGCAATACCTACAGGCGCAATCAAAGAGTACGCAGCACTCTACATGCTTGCCAGCCTAAAAAACATTGATTACCCAAACGACAAGCTTTCAATCAACATTGCAGTAACCACACGCAAAGACAACAAACACGATTTAGGCTACACGAAGAGGCTACAAGCCCTAATAGACCACGCCAAAATATCTTTCACGGTAACAGTCACCAACGTTTATCCCACAAAAAATGAGATGGAACGCTGGGGACAATACTATGCAGTCATCTGCAACCTTCACGAACTCAGAAAACAGTTCCTAGACTCAGACAACGAATATTTTTGGGTGCTAGGCGGCGATAATCCACCGCCAAGACATTGCCTAAAGAATCTGCTAAAGATTGGAGCAGACGTTAATAGTGCTGCAGTATGGCAGCGACCAAACAGAGCCAAACAGTACCACATCAAAGGCGCTCCAGTTAATCCTGAAGCTGAACCAATCTATTTTGTTCACTTGTGGCGCATGGAAGACGTGCAGAAACGCAAAGACTTAGACCCTCGACTTAAGGAAGCTTTGCGTAAGTGCTGGATTAACTTGCCTATGATTCAGCAGATAACAACCGACCGAAACTTGACAATATATAATGTTAGTTTCGGAAGTGGATGCAGTTTAAGTAAACGAGAAGTCATCGAGCATGTTGGCTACTATTTAACGGAAGCTGCCTACTGCAGCGAAGATTTAAGTTTTATTCAATGGAGTCAAACTCTTGGATTCAATAATGGCTTAAATTTGGGGCTTCATTGTGGACACTTTGACGCAAACGGAGTGCTCTACTGATGAGCAAATATTTGTGGACAAAGAAGCATGGAGACAACTATAGACAAATATACGACAAACTTTCATTCAAAAAGATTCAAGACTTAACAGACTCAGTGCAACTACACAATTATCAAGTCAGCCAATACCCATTTTTTCTGCTGGATTGCCTTGAACAAATAAAAGAAAAGACTCTTCGTGTGGCAGAGCTTGGAGGCTACGACGGCTACCAAGCTTTAACTGTTATGGAGTCCATTAAAAAACAGTTTACGTGGACAAACTTTGACATAAGCAAAATCAGCAAACAAATCACCCAAAAAGAACTAACAAACAAAGATTACAGATTCACATATTTAACGCAGCCCTTCTACAAAACCCAAATTAACGAAGAGTTTGATTTGTTCTATTCCTCAAAAATGTTGGAGCACATCAAACTGGCAGAAGTCCTTGAGACTCTTCGTCACATGCGCCACTGCAAATATCAGATTCACATTGTAGACTGGTTCAAAAACGATGACATGCACGTAATCGAGCAGGGCAGCCATAAACCAATAGCGGAACACCTAAAAAGTTTAGGCTACAAACTGAATGTTGAAGCTGAATATTCTGCATCATCAATATTCTTCGCGGAGAAACAACAATGATTCTAACTGCTGAACCTCAAGACCTACAACTCGAAACCAACACAATCTGCAACGGCAAATGTGCATTCTGCGAATACCCTAAACTTAAAAGACACGGCAAAGCCAAATGGAGCGACATAATAGACCTGCTTTACTGGTATGCCCCCAAAGTAAGACATGTTACACCTTTCGGGATGCAAGAGCCCTTCCTAGAGCCACGACTTACCGCGATCCTGTCAAACATTAAACAATTCAACCAACACGCAGAAACCGTAGTCTACACCAACATGACAATCTACGACAATGATGTCATGACAAAATTGATTAAACAACAATGCCTAGATAAACTGTGCATAAGCTTCTACGGGACCACCAAAAAAGCCTACAATACCCTACAGCCCGGGTTCGATTATAAACAAACACAAAAAAACATTAAACAATTCATGAAACTGCGAAAGAAGCTAGGTTGGAGAAAACCCTTAGTCAGCCTACATCTTTTGGTCACGCCAGAAACCATGATGGACGCAAACAAGTTCATGCGAAAATGGAGACCCGTTGTGGACACTGCAGGATTCGTGAGAAAAGACAGCTTTGCAGGAACCCAATCTTATGATCCAATACTGGAAATGCGATTATGGGGTGCACCATCAAAAGTTCGTGTTCCCTGCCACCGATTGTGGACTAGCATGGTAGTACGATTTGATGGCACAGTTGTGCCTTGCTGCTTAGACGCACACATTAAAATGCCTCTTGGAAACGCTTTTGAAGACCACATAAACGCTTTCAACAGTCCAGAACTACAAGCCATGCGCAAATTACATATTGAAGGCAGACAGGACGAAATTCCTCTTTGCAGGAACTGTAGCGTATGGAGATATGAAACGCCACAGGAGTGGAAACAATATTGGTTAACACAAAACGATGCTCCCAATGCGGTAATCCCTTGCATCTGATACGGTTGGGTCCAAGAAGAATTCCCCTGTATGTGCATCGTGGAGCAGAACTTGACACATGCACAGCCTTTAAGCTAGACCGTCATCTAATGAAGGAACTAAGCAATGTTATGGAGAACATTAGAAAAACCAATCCAATACAGATTCAACGAAACAATAAGGGAGAGCCGATAATCTTTGGAGAACCAGAATTTAATCAAGTTAATAGAGAAAATAGTGAAGGAACGAGTAAGCCTTAAAGTTCCACACATCTGCAGCTACTGTGATTGGCTACGATTTAATGACCCGCCAACCAAACCGAATAATCGTTACTGCAAATATCCGGGAGAAATTAAGGTTGTTAAGGGAATTTGTCAAATGTGGAAGTTAGCAGAGGACATGGACAAACGTGTACGCGGGAACTACACTGTATAAAAATAAGTGTTTACCCTACCCTAAACACGTTAAAGACGTTAACGTGTTTTGAGGCGCTTCAGCACCTCTGCAACCAGCCGCTTTCTGGCTAACGGAATCTGCAATTTCTCATATCTCATGCAGTTGGGGCACACATTCACTTGCACTTCCAGCCCATCATGAAAGACAAACTTGCACGGATAAACGACTTTAACTTGGTCTCCGCAGCAGTCACACCAAAGCGTCATCCTATATCCCCCAGATGATAGTTAAGATGGTGAGGTTGTTTACTATAACAGCTGTGTAGATGCCGACCAAGACCAGAAGGTTGACGTTAAGCGCCAGTAAGCCTTTTGGAACGTTCTTTGCGGCACAGAATTTATATGCTGCAACAAAGATTCCCGCGTAGACAACGGTTAACAGCAGCTTGAGGGGGATCAGGTTGACAGAGAATAGGGGGTTAAGCTCTGCGGCGCCTATCGAGAAGCCGTGCAGTGTGGTGGCTACGTCAGCCACATTCAATGTGATGAGCGTAATTAGTAGAGTTGCTTGTTTGCTCATTTGATTCACCATGTATATTATGGTTATCCTGTTTATTAAATGTTACGATAGGAGATATTTTGTATGGCGACAATAACAGCACAAACTCTACTTGACAGAAACAACTGGGCAACCACGGACATACATGCAACCGCAGTCACAGCCCTAACCAGAGTAGAGTACCTCATAGACGATGCCATAGACTACATCAACGGCGAATCAGGCACAAGCATGAGTAACATGACAGGCGCAGCAGGCTCAAAAACGGTTACGGTCACGTCTGCGCAGGCTCCCATAGTCAGAGCGTTAGCCGCCCTACTGGTGCGAGCGTATTTGGATAAGGGACCAAATGTTTCGGTGGGCAGCATGGGAGTGTCCGCAATCGTCAGCGACCCAGAATATAAGATACACATGATGATGATTCAGACTGGGATTAGCCGGTTGAGGGGCAGAAGCTTTGAGCGTACCTAACTTCGGGCAGATAAGACGCAGATTGGGGCAGCTAGGAGCTAGTCTTGAGGTTACACATCGAGAACTAATATTAGGTGCACAAGATTCTGAAACTGGACAGTACAAGAAATATTATACATCTAGTGGCGAACTGATAGTAAACGGTGACTTCGAAACTGGCGACAGCACAGGCTGGACAGTAACAGGCGACGGAAATGTTGGTACACCCCATCCTTATGAGGGAACTTACTATTGGAGAGTTGAACCCTACAATGCCTCGGGCACTATCTCTCAATCATTCGCCTATGTGCTACCAACAAACGCCATACTTGCCGCAGACGGTGTCTTCGAAATGTACGTAGCAGCAAGTTCAGAATATTCCCCGCCCTCTGCAGGAAATTTAACCGTAACCATAACATACACCGATGCCTCTACCACTGACATAAACTGGAATGGGCCAAGTGGCTACACACAAATAGACATCAAAAGCAATTTGGACGTAAACAAATACATCGAAAGTATTTCCATCGACTTAGATGCGCCAATCGGTACGTACGTTTGGATCGATTATATTCATTGCAGTAATAGCACTGAAACTGTCTACATGCTAATAGAAGAAGTGACAGTACCCATTATTGACACTAAAGCAGGCCAATATGTGGCTGTGCAAGCCTTTGGGTACACTAACACTGAGGTCAACGAGTATGATTTAATTGAAGACTCGGCAGGCACAATATATGTAATCACCACTGTTGAGCCTTACGATTTTGGAGACGGCAACATCTTATACAAATGCATGTTGCAGAGGCAAATAAGATAATGGCTCTATCAATCGTCACCCCAATCAAAAACGGCGAATATTTGCCCAAATTTATAGCGTTAAACAAGTCTTACATACAACAACACCCTCTACTTGTTGTAGACAGCGGAAACGGCGACGCCTTGAAACCTTTTGCCAGTTACTACCTCAAACAGAACATGCCCTTCTGGGATGCCCGAAAACTAGCTTACCAACAAGTACAAACAGACCTCACTCTTAACCTTGATGCAGACGTAATTATACCCGACGGGTACCTTGAACAAGCAATCGAAAAACTACAAACAAAAAATGTTGCCGCTATCAGCATCTTCTACGAAGAGGTAAACCACTGTCAAGGTGCATTAGAGTATGGTGTGTCAATCTGGAAAACAAATATACTAAAACAATTGTACGATTACTCGATAGAAAAAACATTCACGCCAAAAATTGTGAAGGTTGCACCAAAAGTTTGGTCAAACCTCAATAACGGATGGTGTGAATGTACCTACATGTGGCGGAAAATCAAAGACGCAGGATTCCAACTGGAAACTCTGTCGATGCGAGCAAAACATCTACACATTTACGGAAAAGTGAACTTATGAGCCATTACACTAATTTATATGCCCAACTCAAACGTAGAATCGAGCAGTTGGGCGCATCTACCGACATAACCCATTACGTTCTGTCATTGGGCAGCCAAGACGCTGAGACAGGGCAGTATGCCAAGTCTTTTGCTGCGGGCGCGACAATCCAGATGCCCATAGTCGGCAGAGCCGCACGCCACATGGTAACGGGCATGGGCGTCATCATGCACAGCGACGCAGTAGGCTTCACCAGAGACACTGTGAGTGAGGGCGACGAAATCAAAGACTCTTCGTCAACCTACTATGTTATAGACAGCGTTAAAAGCCACTACATAGGCGACCAGCTAATCGCGTACGAGTGCCAGCTAACCCATCTCCCACTACATGAATAACATGAGTGAAGTATCATGGTTTACGACGCAAGAAACAGGGCAAAAGCTTTTCTGGACGATAAATTGACAGCAGCCAACATGAAAGAAGATGATGATCTAACAAACGCATCCTACATTGTAGCCTTCAGCGACCCGCCCTATCCCCTCAAGTTGGTGTTCTTCGGAGACAAGGACATCGATATAGTGTTCAGCGTGGACACGCCCACCACAACCCCGAAGCTAGACTGGGACGGAACAATCATAGGCTACAGAGAAACCGTGCCCATCAGCATCTACACGGTAGACAAGACGGGAATCACGGGCACGGAGCTAAGATGGAAGGCGGAAGCCGAACTCAGAAGAATCGTTGAAACCTACCCGATGGGAAGCTACCGCAGCCTAGACAGAGTCGCCAAAAACGACAAGTGGATGGGCGGCTGGATACTTCACAGCGTCACATACAACCTAACATATGAGAGGGATACAACCTAATGGTAAGCATAAGCTATGGTCATGGCAACCTCTACGATTTTGGCAGCAACTTCCTATTTGAAGGAAGCACAGTCTACACTGCAACAGGGGATGGCGCAGGCGGTTCAGAAGACATACACACTGACGCGGCAGCGTTAACTCAAGCAAACGACTATTGGAACGGTTGTTACATCAAAGTTTTGAGTGCCACAAACGATATTGTAGGCGAAATAAGAGAAATCACAGACTTTATTGCAGCAGATGATCGGTTAGTTCATGACGCATTTTCTGACAACAGTTTAACTGGTGACACCTTTCTACTGTCCAAATGGAACATCATAGAGGATGGGCAAACCCTCGCCACACCAGCATGCGTTGAAGGAGACTATCTTGACCTCGAAGCCACCGCTTCCGCAGGAAACAAGAAAGCATACATCACCACAGAAGGAACCAACCATGATCGTACAGCAATAGGTGTAAGCACAACAACTTACACTAAAATCAGGTACCGTTACTCATGCGCTGGCACAGCAAAAGGACGCATAGTCGCAGTTTTCAGCACTTATGATTATGGCGAAACAGAAGCCACAAACATAACCAATGAGAAAGCGCAGCTAATCCTAGACGACACCACATCCGCAACAATGACAAGCGCAGTAGTCACGCTTACCACAGCAAAAACCCTTAATCATCTAAGGTTCTACTGCAACAACACTGATGATCATGTTTACTACGATTTTGCTCTAGTCTA
>Ga0315541_1002910_pt1 | contig 13670 bp, 17 predicted proteins | sample SalMarSW160190MG_FD_203095 | JGI IMG/M metagenome (GOLD analysis project Ga0315541, IMG submission 203095) | Salt marsh sediment microbial communities from the Plum Island Ecosystem LTER, Massachusetts, United States - Salt Marsh Sediment SW1601-190 ...
CGATGTCCAGTTCAATCAATTAGAAGGACTTATGATTGGAAAAGAAGTTTCCATTGCCAATTTCAAAGCGGTGATGGAGCAATTTTCTACCGCTTTTTTGGGGCCGAAGATCAAAGCCCGAATGAGACCCAGCTATTTTCCTTTTACCGAGCCGAGTTTTGAAATAGATTTTTGTCTTCCGGGCAGAAAATGGACAGAGGTTTTGGGCGCGGGGATGATCCATCCAGCTGTGCTGAAGGCGGTGGGTTATTCACCGGGAGAATGGCAGGGATTTGCCTTTGGAATGGGGCTTGATCGTCTAGCGATGCTTAAGTATCGGGTAGATGACATTCGTCTTTTCTATCATTCGGACCTAAGATTTATTGAGCAATTCTAAGATGAAGTTTTCTTATTCTTGGCTCCAATCTTTTTTTGTTAAAAAGCTGCCCTCTCCAGGGAAGCTGGCCGAGCTTCTGACGGAGAAGATATTTGAAACAGAAGTTCTAAGCAAAGAAATTCTGGAAGTGGATGTTTTGCCTAATCGGGCGGCCGAGTGTTTATCCTATCAGGGTCTGGCGAGGGAGGTGGGAGCAATTCTGGGCTGGAAGGTCAAAAAGCTTGATTTTTGGCGGAAAGGAAAGAGGAAAAAGCAAGAGGAGAATTGGGAAATTGAAGTAGAGTCAAAAGGGGATTGCCTTCGTTATTCTTTGCGTTTTATCGAGGGAATAAAAATTCGACCATCTCTTCTCTGGATTAAAAAACGATTAAAAGATTCTGGGCTTCGCCCTATTAATAATGTTGTCGACCTTGCTAATTATGTAATGTTGGAGACGGGCCAACCCTTGCATGTTTTTGACCCCGATAAACTGGAAGGAAGAAAAATAATCGTTCGTCGGGCGAAAGGAGGAGAAAGAATGACTAGTCTTGAAGGCAAGACTTACCCTTTAGATAAAGAAATTTTAGTGGTTGCCGATGAAAAGCAGCCTGTTGCCCTGGCCGGGATCAAGGGAGGAAAGAAGGCAGAAATTACTTCGGCTACGCAGAGGGTTGTTGTTGAAGCAGCGAATTTCTCCAGAGCTTCTGTCAGGAGAGTTTGGAAAAAGTTTGGCCTTCGAACGGACGCTTCCTGGAGGTTCGAAAACGGCTTGGACTTAAATTTGGTGAAAACAGCTCAAGACCGGCTTGCTTATTTGATGTCTAGTTTATATGGAGCGAAACCGGTCGCCGAGATTACGGACTTTTATCCCGTCCCGGCTGTTCGAAGAACGATAAGTTTCTCTCCCGAGTTCTTAGAAAAATTAGTGGGAATAAAAATTAGTCAGACCCAGATTTCCTCTATCTTGCAAAGGCTGGGGTTTAAAATTAGCAAGAGGGGAACTAAGCAATGGAGGGTAATTGTTCCCAGCTGGCGATTAGACGTTACCCATCAAGCTGATTTAATAGAAGAGGTCGTCCGGATTTATGGCTATGATAAAATTCCGGCTCAGACTTCAATAGCTAATCTCATTCCTCCGGCCCGAAACTGGAATCGGTATTGGGAAAGAAAGATTAAAACCCTTCTCGTGAGATCGGGCTTCAATGAAGTTTATAATTATTCTTTTATTGATGAAAGGCAAAGAAAACTTTTTGGCTATCCGTCGGAGAAAATGGTGGAGGTGGCCAATCCGGTGAGCAAAAGACAACGTTATCTTCGTCCTCATTTGCTTCTCAATTTGTTAAAAGCGGCCGGAGAGAATAGAAAATACCATGAGGAGATTAAATTGTTTGAGATAGGAGAAGTTTTTCTTCAGGAAAAAGATCAATGTCTAGAAAGGACGAGTCTGGCCGGTATTCTTCTCGCCCCCGATGGGGAGAAGGGGTTCTTCCAGTTAAAAGGAGCAGTAGAATGCTTGGCCGAAAGCTTAATGATCAGCGATCTCTGGTGGGATGATTATCAGGCGACGCCGGAAGATTTTTCTGCTCAGATTTGGCATCCAGCTCGGGTAGCGGAAATCAAAGTCGGAGACCAGGAGATTGGATTTTTAGGAGAGATTCACCCTCTTTTAGAAGAAGAGGTAAAAATTCCGGAAGCGGTGATTGCTTTTGAAATTAACTTTTCGGATTTAGCAAAATTAGCTTCAGAAGAACAAGAATATCGGCCAATTTCTTCCCAACCAATAGCCAAAAGGGATCTATCAGTCATCGTTCCTCTGGCGACATCGGTAGAGAAGGTTATCAGAAAAGCGCATCAAGCCGGCGGGATTCTTGTCAGAGACGTTGACTTGGTGGAGGTATATCAGGGGGCATCTGTTGCCCGAGGGAAGAAAAGTCTTACCTTGAGAATTTACTTTCAGGCTCTGGATCGGACCCTGAAAACAGCCGAAATTGAGAGAATGCAAAGAAAGATTATTATTTCTCTCAGGAAAAACGGCTGGATGGTGAGAAGTTAAAAAACAATGGTTAAGAAAATAATTAAAAAAGACCTGAGCTATAGCGCTAAAGACATTGATGTTTTGAAAGGGTTAGAACCGGTCCGGAAGCGTCCTGGAATGTATATTGGCTCGACGGGAAAAGAGGGCCTTCATCATCTAGTTTGGGAGTGCTTGGATAATTCTATTGATGAAGCCTTGGCTGGTTATGCAGACCGAATCGAAATTACTCTCCTTCCAGAGAATAAAGTGCGGGTGGTAGATAACGGTCGGGGGGTGCCGGTTGATGAATATCGCCAGAGCGGGAAGTCAGCTCTGGAGATAGTGATGACCACCCTTCACGCCGGAGCGAAATTAGGGAGTAAAGCCTATCAAGTGGCGGGAGGACTGCACGGCGTAGGCGTATCCGTGGTTTGTGCTTTGTCTAAACATTTGCGGGTAGAAGTCTGTCGGGAGGGAACAAAATATTTTCAGGAATATTCTCAAGGGAAGGCGGTCACTAAGCTGGAAAAGGCTGGCTCTTGTTCAGAAAACGGAACTTCTGTAACCTTTGCTCCCGACCCGGAAATTTTCTCCAACATCCAGTTCAGTTGGTTAATCATTGTTCATCATCTCCGTCAGCAAGCTTATCTGACGCCGGGAGTCAAGATAATCGTTCTTGACCAAAGAAAGAAAGGAGAGGAGAAAGATTACACTTTTTATTTTGAAGGGGGAATCAATTCTTATGTGCGGTATTTAATTGGTCGGACAGCTGTTCGCCACCCTAATCCCTTCTACGCTAAGGATGAAGAAGATGGTATCCAGGTGGAGATTGCTCTTCAATATACGGAAGACATTGAAATTGTTGAAGAGTGTTTTGCCAATAATATTTATACACCCGAAGGAGGGAGCCATTTAACCGGTTTTCGCTCTTCCTTGACGAGAGTCATTAACAATTACGCTCGGAAGAATGATTTCTTGAAGGAGAATGAAGAAAATCTTGGGGGGAACGCGGTCCGGGAAGGCATGGTGGCCGTTGTTTCGGTTAAACTTCGGGAGCCGGAGTTTGAAGGGCAGACAAAAGCCAAATTAGGAAATCCGAAAGTGAAGAATGCGGTAGAAAAGATTTTTAATCTTCACTTTAATGATTATCTAGAAAGAAATCCTCAAGAAGCGAAGATAATTCTTGAGGGCTGCTTGAGAGCTTCTCGGGCGCAACGGGCAGCAAAAGCGGCCCGGGCGACTGTTTTAGAGAAACATCTTAGGGGAATGACTCTCCCTGGGAAATTAGCTGATTGCAGTTCTCGTAAGCCCCAAGAATCAGAAATCTATATTGTGGAGGGAGAATCGGCTGGAGGAAGCGCTAAGCAGGCGCGCAATAGAGCTTTCCAGGCCATCTTGCCTCTGCGGGGAAAGATTTTGAATGTGGAGAAAGCCCATCTCCCTCGGATTCTGGAATCAAAAGAAATTAAAGCTCTGATTATTGCTCTCGGGACGGCCATAGCTGACGATTTCTGTCTAGACAAGCTTAGATATCATCGGATTATTATCATGTCTGATGCAGATATCGATGGCGCCCATATCCGAACCCTGCTTTTAACTCTTTTCTATCGTTATTTCCGGCCGCTGATTGAAGGAGGTTATCTCTATATTGCTCAGCCACCTTTGTATCAAGTGAGAAAAGGAAAAAAAGAGTGGTATGTTTACAATGATCGGGAACAAGAAAATCTTCTGAAGAAGCTGGAAAAACCTTATGACATCCAGCGCTATAAAGGGTTGGGGGAAATGAACCCCGAACAGTTATGGGAAACGACGATGAATCCGGAGAAAAGAATTCTGAAAAGAGTGACTATTGACGATGGTGCTCAAGCGGACCATATCTTTGATAGTTTAATGGGAAAAGAGGTTTTGCCAAGAAAGAAATTTATCCGTTCTCACGCTAAATTCGTTCAGAATTTAGATATCTGATTTTGACAATTAGAATAATTTCGCTATAGTCTTATTACTATTATGTGGAAAAAGATAACTACTTTTCTTAAAAATGTCCGAGAAGAGATGCGCCATGTAAGCTGGTTAAACCGCCGTGATCTTAGCCGCTATACGCTGACTGTTATCGTCGCCTCAGTAATGGTGGCCCTCTATTTATGGGCTTTTGATTTGATCTTTGCTGGTTTTTTGAATTTTATTATTAGCTCGTTCTAAGATGCCTTCTAAAACAGAGAAACTGAATCAAGAAGCTAATTGGTACGTCGTCCATACTTATTCCGGATATGAAAACCGGGTGGCGGAAAACTTGAAAAAGAGGGTTAAGAATCTTAAAATGGAAAGTCAGATTCTTGAGGTTTTAGTGCCGGAAGAGAAGAAAGTTAAAGTGCAAAATGGAAAAAGAAAAACGACAACAGAAAGAATTTACCCGAGTTATCTCTTGGTGAAAATGATCGTTAACAATCGCTCTTGGTACATAGTGCGGAATACTCCGGGAGTGACTGGTTTCTTGGGAACGGGAACCACTCCGGTTCCAGTCTCTCTTCAAGAAATGAAAACTTTAAGAGAAAAAATGGCTTGTCAGGAACCACAGATGAAAATTGATTTTGAATTAGGAACTCTGGTGGAAATTTCTGACGGGCCTTTTAAAGGTTTTTCTGGAAAAGTGATTGAGATTAATCCGGAAAAAGGGAAAATTAAAGTGGCGGTTGACGCCTTTGGCCGCGAAACGCCGGTTGAGTTAGATTCTCTCCAAGTTAAAAAAGTTTAATTATAGCCAAAGCTTGATAATTTAAGAAAATTATGAAAAAGGTAAAGAAAGTTCTGAAGTTTCATATTAAGGCTGGACAAGCTTCTCCCGCTCCTCCCTTAGGCCCGACCTTGGCGGGGGAGGGTATCAATATCAATGATTTTTGCCAAAAATTTAATGAAGCGACGAAAGAAATGAAGCAATACACTCTTCCAGTAGTGGTCCAGGTTTACGAAGGAGGAAGCTATAATTTTCAGCTAAAACAACCCGTGACCTCGGAGTTATTGAAAGAGATAGCGGGAATAGAGAAAGGGTCTGGTGAACCTAATAAACGGAAGGTGGCAAAAATTACTCAGGATCAGCTGAGAGAGGTGGCCAAGCGGAAAATGCCAGACCTCAATGCCCAAGACATGGCCCAGGCGATGAAAATTGTTGAGGGAACAGCGAAAGCGATGGGAATAGAAATTCAGTCATAAGCCAGCCGAATTTTTAAGGGTTTTCACTAATGGAAAAAGGAGTCTTTATTGTTTTTGAGGGAATAGACAAATCGGGTAAAGAAACGCAGAGCCGGCTTTTGGCTCAGCACTTAAAGAAAATTAAGCGTCAGGTAACCCTTCTTCATTTTCCGCAGTATGGCCGAAAATCGGCTGGACTGGTAGAAAATTATTTAGAGGGAAAATATGGAACAGCCGAGGAAGTGGGTCCTTATCGGGCCTCTATTTTTTACGCGGCTGACCGTTACGACAAAAGCTTTGCTATTCGGGAAGAGTTGAAGAAAGGAAAGGTTATTATTGCCGACCGTTATTGGGCTTCTAATCTTGGGCACCAAGGAGGGAAAATTAAAGATTCGGAAGAGAGGCAGAAGTTTATTGACTGGCTTTACCGTCTGGAATTTAAAATTTTTTCTATCCCTAAACCGGATATTACTTTCTTTTTAAAGATTTCTCCAGAGATAATCCAGTCTTTAAGTGGAGAGGCGAGGGATATTCATGAGAAAGACCCAGAGCACCAAAAACGGACTTTTCAGGCTTATCTGGAAGCGGCCCAAGTGTTTCCTCAAGAGTTTTCGGTGATTGAATGCCTAAAAAATAATCAATTTGTAGAAGCGTCCATTATCCATCGAAAGATATGGACCGAGGTAGAAAATTTAATATTGACAGATAAAAATTAACAAGTAGGATAAAAGAAGTAGTTATGTTTCTGATTCCTCCAGTATTGATGAGGACGGATGCCAGAAAGGTCGAGCTACTTTCAACGATTAATTGATTGATTTTTCATGGCTGAAGCAGACGATCAAAAATTTCTAGAGTTTGTTGTTAAAAGTTTAGTTGACCATCCTGAAGAAGTAGGAATCAGCCGGAAGGTTGACGAAATGGGTGTCCTTTTAACCCTTAAAGTGCATTCTGAAGACATGGGCCAGGTTATTGGCCGCAATGGTTCAACGGCTCGAGCCATTCGCACCTTGGTTCGAATTTTGGGGTTAAAGCATCACGCCCGAGTCAATCTGAAGATTGAAGAGCCAGAAGGTGGTCGAGTTAGAGAACCGAGAATGGAGCATTCTTCTGCTGAAGAAACAGGAAAGAAAGAAGAGAAAGAAGAGAAAGAAGAGAAAGAAGAAAAAGTAGAAGAGAAAAGCTCTGACTTAGATGATTTGGACTTGTCTTGAACAAGAACATTCATTTTGTTTAGAAACAGTGCTATCTTATAGGTGGCACTGTTTTTGAATTATGAGTCTTAAGAAATCCTCTTAATAGTAATTATGAGTCTTTGGAAAGCCTCTTAATAGTGATTATGAGTCTTAGTAAATCCTCTTAACAGTAGTTATGATAAGGTTTGACATTCTTACTTTATTTCCTCAAGGAATAGCTCCTTATTTCCAGGAGGGGATCATTAAACGCGCTCAAAAAGAGGGATTAATTGAAATCGCTCTTTGGAATTTAAGGGATTGGGCTGAAGATAAGCATCAAACGGTAGACGATACTCCTTTTGGCGGGGGAGGAGGAATGGTACTGAAAGTAGAGCCTATTTTTAAGGCGGTTAAAGATTTGCGCCTCAAAAAGGGAAAAACAAAAGTCATTTTGTTTTCTCCTCGAGGGAAAAAATTTAACCAAAAAAAGGCGGCAGAATATGCTTCTTGGGATCAGTTGATTCTAATTTGCGGGCGTTATGAGGGAGTAGATGAGAGAGTGGCTAAATATATTGCCGATGAAAGTTTATCTATCGGCAATTATGTTTTGATGGGGGGAGATTTGCCGGCTATGGTTGTTGTTGAAACAGTGGCACGTTTGAAAGCCGGAGTCGTTGGGGAAGAACAATGGCTCCAGGGAAGAATAACGCCGGAAGGCGGTTTTCGAGAATATGCGCAATACACGCGACCAGAAATTTTTTCTTCTGGAAAGGGGAGAAATTGGAAGGTGCCCAAGGTTCTTGTTTCTGGTGATCACCAGAAAATAGAAGAGTGGAAGAAAAGGCACGGAAAAATTATTGAAAAATAAATGTTTTTCTGATAAAGTGGTAGAAATGGGTGTGTAGTCCCGTACGGCGCGGGAACTGTCTGTAAAACAGTCGTCCTTGTGGCCCAACTGGTTCGACTCCAGTCACGCCCAATGTTATCCAGGAGAAAATTAGGTAGTTGCTAGACTGCCTTCTTTTTTTTGACAAAGATGTTCTTGTCTGTTATAGTTTCTAATGACGTTCTTTATAAATTTGGGCGAGGAAAGAAGGAATCGGCAATCTCACAAGATAGCCGTTCTCGGAAAGAGAATGGCTAGGGGAGGTAAAAATGAACAATGTTTTTAAACTGGAGGCGCTGAGGAGGATTTTTCCTGAAGCGAAGGAAGCACTGGACCGGGAACTACACGAAGAGCTATTAAGCGAGGCGGAAATTAGGGTTGAGGTGAGGAAAATTGATGTGAATTTTCTTACCAAGACGCCGGTTGAGCAAGGAAATAAGCGTTTTGCTCTCTATGCTGTGAGGAGGGTAAAAAGCTGGCTTGGGCTTTCACGGGAAGAGCTTTGTAAGGTCCCGTTAACTACTAAGCTAGAAGGCGGAGCACTATACCGGGCAGGAGATCCCATTCTGGATTCCCTAGAAATGATAGGGAAATTAAAAGAAGTGGTTCGACTAGTTCAGCTCTACATTATTTCAGATTTTCATCCCGAAGTTCCTGTGGTGCAGATAACGGTTTTAGTAATGCCACCATGGAGGAAAAATCTCTCTCGTTATCTCGAAGAACTCTTCCAAAAAGCTCAAGATGAGCTTCAGATCGAGATTGCTTCAAGCAATTCAAGCGAATCCTTGGAAGAGATCCAGAAAGAGGCGGAAGAAGATTAACCAGCGATTGCTTGCCCAATCGCTGTAAGCAGAAGGGGCTATCTTTTTTCCAACGCATTTGTTGGTGGGAAGGATAGCTCCTTATTTTTTTATTTTTTATTCCATACTTTCCCTTGTCTTTAAGAGGGGATTTGATAAGATTAAAAAAGAAGATCAAAAGCCGAGATAGCTCAGCCGGTAGAGCATACGCATGGTAAGCGTAAGGTCCCGGGTTCGATTCCCGGTCTCGGCTCCGGGCCCGTAGTTCAACTGGCAGAATATTGGTCTCCAAAACCAAAGGTTCCAGGTTCGACTCCTGGCGGGCCTGCTGGAAGCTATGACAAGTTACGATCAACTGATTCTTTATTGTCTTTATCGCCTTTCTCAAAAAAGGGAAGAGGTTGGATTTGAAGATTTGCTGGAAGAATGCTTTCAGAAGTTTTCCTCAAGATTTGCCTTTTCTCGGCACTCATGGCCGGATGCCCGGAAGCTAGATCGTCCTCTCCGCCATCTACAGGAAAAAGGATTGCTTTTTCAAAACGATTCTCAATTTCGTTTAACTAAATCGGGTAAAGTTCAGGGGCGGAAGCTGGCGGAAAAATTGCATCAGGAAAAATTATTTTAATTATCAATGTTTCAAAAATTCAGTGAGTTAAAAAAAGCCAAGAAACTCCAAGAAGCTTTTTCTTCGGAGAGAGTGAAATTAGAAAGAGAGGGAATAGAAGTAACGGTTAACGGGCAAATGAAGATAGAAGAGGTTCACCTTAACTCTCAATTAGCAGTAAAAGAACAGGAAAAAGCGCTTGTTGATCTGCTCAACGAGGCTTTTTCTATTCTTCAGAAGAAGGTAGCCGCTAAAATTTTAAAAGAAAAACTTTTTTGAAAACTTTTTATGTTTCACGCTCTTCTAGATTTATTTTTAGTGGGAGTGGCGGTCGCCATTACTTTGAGAATTATCATTTTGGGTTTTTCCCTTTTACTTTCCTAAAATGACTCGGGAAGAAGCTTTGAGCTTACTAAAATTATATCTTTCCCGGCCTGGTCTTCTCAAGCATAGTTTAGCGGTAGAGGCGGCGATGCGCTCTTTAGCTAAGCATTTTCAGGAAGATGAAGAGAAATGGGGCTTAACTGGTTTATTGCATGATATCGATTATGAGAAGGTCAAGGGGGACCCAGCCCAGCATTCTTTAGTCGGAGCTCAAATCTTAGCCGAAGCGGGCTTAGAAGAAGAAATAGTGGAGGCGGTGAAAAGACATAATGAGTTTCACCAATTGCCGCCAGAGAGTTTAATGGCTAAGGCTTTGTTTGTCCTTGATCCCTTAACCGGTCTTATCGTCGCCAATACTTTGGTTTTGCCCAGCCGGAAAATTGATAGCTTAACAGTTGCCTCTGTTCTGAAACATTTTCAGCAACCTTCTTTTGCTCAAGGAGCGAAGAGAGAAATTATTGCCCAGTGCGAAGAATTTCTCCATCTTCCTTTGGAAGAATTTGTAGAAATCGTGTTGAAAAGCATGCAAGCTATTAACGAAGAATTAGGGCTTTAATGTCAGCTGACTGGTTATCGAGAATCAAAGGCGCTTTTTTGGCGGTGAAGAGAATTGATTTTCTTCCTACCGAGAAAAAAGACCTTGCTTCTCTAGACCAAGCTTTGCCGATTGGTTACGGGCAGACGATTTCCCAGCCTTCCGTCGTTTATTTTATGCTTCGGCTTTTAGAACCGGTTTTAGGCAATAAGGTTTTAGATGTCGGTTTCGGTTCTGGTTGGACAACCGCTCTTTTGTCTTGGATAGTTGGTTCTGCGGGAAAAGTGATCGCTCTGGAAATTATTCCCGAACTAAGCAAAGAGGGGGAGAAGAATCTTGCTCCTTATGGTTTTGTTAAAAAGGGGATAGCGGAATTAGTAATCGGGGACGGATCTCAAGGATATCCGTCCGAAGCTCCTTTTGACCGAATTTTGGTTTCTGCCTCAGCCTCAAAAATACCTTCCGCTTTGAAAAAGCAGTTAAAAATTGGAGGGAGAATGGTTATCCCTATTCAGGAAAGCATCCAACTGGTGATTAAAAAAGGGAAGAATGATTTTCAAATTATTTCCTATCCGGGGTTTGTTTTTGTTCCTCTTCAAACAAAATCAAAACCATGAAAAATTATCAGGGAGCTCTCCTGATTATACTAGGTGGGCTTATCCTTTCTTTTTCTCTACTTTATGCTGTCTGGACGCTTTTTTACGGACCAGTTAACCCCCGGGGTCAACCGGTTTCTTTTTCTGTCTCGGCCGGGGAAAGCTTAGAGGAAATAGGCCAGCGGTTGGAAGAAGAGGGGCTTATTAAAAATCAAAAAGTTTTTTTCGTTTTGAGTACTCTGGGAGAAATTGACCGCCATTTGCAAGAGGGAGAGTATCAGCTTTCTTCGGGAGATAATCTCTTAGAAATAATTCTCAAGCTAGGAAGCGAGAATAGTAAACCGGCAAGGATTCTAGTGATTAAAGAAGGAGAAACTCTTAGAGAAATCCAGGAGAATCTAAAAGATGTTTTCCAACAAGACCATGTCTTGGAAGAAATAAAGATTGGGGAATGGAAAGAAGAATTTCCCCTTTTGGAAGATGTTCCAGAGGAAGCTAATCTGGAAGGGTATCTTTTTCCCGACACTTATTTCTTTTCTCAATCGGCCACTACGGAAAATATTGTTAGGAAAATTCTCTGGAATTTCGAAGAAAAGGTAAAACCTTTGAAGGCAGAGATGTTGGATAAGGGGGGAATTTATCAGACGGTGATTACGGCTAGTTTATTGGAAGAAGAAGTGATTGCCATAGAAGATAAAAAAGTAGTAGCCGGTATTATTGAAAAAAGGATGGAGATAGGAATGCCAATTCAAATTGATGCCGCTTTGAATTATATTCTCCAGAAAAAATCTCGTTTATCTATAGCGGATACCAAAGTGGATTCCCCTTATAATACTTATCTCAATCTTGGTCTTCCGCCCGGGCCCATCAGCAACCCGGGATTAGAAAGTATAGAGGCGGCCTTAAATCCGGAGACCAGTTCCTATCTTTATTATTTGACCACCCCGGCGCGAGAGGTAATTTTTAGCCGAACTCTAAAAGAGCACAATGAAGCGAAAGTAAAATATTACCACTAAAAATGCTCAAAGTAGCTTTAGTTATTGCTTTTAAGAATTTTCGGGACGAAGAGTTTTTCCATACTCAAACCGAGCTTCTAAAAGCAGGAATAGAGGTTATCCCTGTTAGTAACCGATCTGGTTCAGCCCAAGGATCGGAAGGGGGAGAAGTAGAAATTACTCATTCTCTCCAAGATTTGGATCTTGCTGACTATGAGATGCTGGTTTTAATTGGAGGGCGAGGAGCTTTAAAATATCTAGATAATTCTGCTGTTTATCAGCTCTTGCGGGAAGCGATTCAACAAAAGAAAATCGTTGGCGCCATTTGTATTGCCCCCCTGATTCTAGCTCGAGCCGGAATCCTGGAGGGGAAGGAGGCAACTGTCTGGTCTTCCTCTCTTTCCCAGCAATCGGTGAGGGAGCTTGAAAGCCTAGGGGCCCACTATCTTCAAGAGCCAGTGGTAGAAGACGGACTGTTGATAACGGCTAACGGCCCTTCAGCGGCAAAATTATTTGGCCAACGTTTAATAAAAGTCTTGACAACCCAAAGAAAAAAAGCTAGGCTGGAAAAGACAGTCCGTAGATAGTAAGCGCTCCAGGTTTTTTCTGGAGGTAAGTCTTACCGAGGATAAGGGTTATTGGTTTTGCCTTCTTATCTGCGGATGTTATTGGCAGATTTTTTGTTTTTTTGTTATTTTTATAATATAGCTTTATGGCTTTAACCAAGCAACAAAAAGAAGACGTTATTAGCGATTTAAAAGAAAAGATTGCCTCTCAACGAGGAATGATTTTCATAAATTTCTCTCATCTTTCAACTGATAATTTATCCTATCTTCGACGGGAAGCGAAAGAAAAAAACTGCCTTTTGAAAGTGGTTAAGAAAACCCTATTTCGCTTGGCTTTTCCGGAAGAAGAAAAATTAGAACCCGCCTTAAAAAAAGGGGAGGGTTCTTTAGCGGTTATGTTCGGTTTTCAAGACGAGATGACTCCGGCGAAGTTAGTTTATGGTTTTACCCAGGATCATCCGGAAATGGAGATTCAAGGCGGCTGGTGGCAAGATAAGTTCCAACCAGCAGGCGAAACTATTGCTTTGGCTCAATTGCCAGATTATCAAACCTTGGTTCAGCAGTTAGTAGGAGTTCTTTGGGCTCCGGTTGCCGGCTTTACCAGGGTTTTGGAAAATAATTACAAAGGTCTATTGTCTTGTTTAAGTCAAATTAAAAATTAATTTATTATGGCAGAAGAAAAAGAAGAAAAAGAGGAAAAAGAAGAGAAAGAAGAAAAAAAAGAGACGGCTAAAAAGATAGAGCCGAAGAAGGAGGTCAAAAAAGAAGAGAAAATTCCGGAAAAGAAAAAGCCTGAAGAAAAACCGGAAGAAACCGAGCCAGAGGAAGAAATAGAAGTGCCGGCTAAATTTAAGGATTTTGTAGAGAAGATTGAGAAAATGAACATTCTCGATTTGTCAAAGCTGGTAAAGATTCTAGAGAAGAGATTTCATGTTTCAGCGGCGCCGGTAATTAGCGCCCAACCCGTTGCTGGGGGAGGAGCCCCGGCCGCCGGAGAAGAGGAAGAAGAAAAGAGCAGCTATAATGTAATTCTTGCGGGAGCCGGTGACCAGAAAATTCCGGTGATTAAAGTAGTCAGAGATGTCACTGGGAAGGGCTTGAAAGAAGCAAAAGATGTAGTGGATCAAGCAGATAAGGAGCCTCAAGTATTAAAAGAAGGGGCGAAGAAAGAAGAGGCGGAAGAGATGAAGAAGAAATTGGAAGAGGCGGGAGCAAAAGTGGAATTGAAATAAAAACTATTTTGGCTCTCGTCTTTTAAAACAGCTAAGGTGAACACCTTGGCTGTTTTTTCTTTTGAAAAATTTTACTCTTTCGTCTACAATAAAGATATGGGGCGTATAGCTCAGTGGTTTAGAGCGCGCGGTTCACATCCGTGAGGCCTGTGGTTCAAATCCACATACGCCCACCATGAAGGACATAGATATTGTCTTACAGGAGTTTTCTAGAAGAAAGAGAAGATTCGGATTATGAAAAAACAATTATTTCTAAAATCTATTTTTCTTGGAGTTCTCTCTCTAGGAGCAATTTTTGCTTTGGGGTTCTTGGGCTATCAGGGTTGGCAAAATTCTTGTTTTCAG
>Ga0315541_1002915_pt1 | contig 13639 bp, 9 predicted proteins | sample SalMarSW160190MG_FD_203095 | JGI IMG/M metagenome (GOLD analysis project Ga0315541, IMG submission 203095) | Salt marsh sediment microbial communities from the Plum Island Ecosystem LTER, Massachusetts, United States - Salt Marsh Sediment SW1601-190 ...
CACGCCCGGCCCGGCCGGACCGGGGCAGCGGCATTATAACCACGGGGACGGCCGGGATGCGAATCCAGACCACAAATTGCCGCGAGTCCATCGCAGCAACGGCCCGCCCAAGGATGTCCGATTCGGCCGGCCGGGCGACGCGCCGGCCAGGGGCTATTTCCTGCCCGAGCCCTTGGCGTCAGTGGCCATGACGATCCGGGCGACGTAGGCGGCCTGCTTGCCGTCCGGGGCGGGCTTGATGTAGACGACCGCCCCGCCCAGGGCGTGCTGGACGCGGACGTTGGGGTCGAGCGTCCAGCTCTTTCCGCCGCCGGCGTCGTGAAGGATCATTCCCTTGCGCTCGGGCCCGAGGCTGCCCAGCACCATGGTCGTGGGCGTCGGCCCGGGCCCGACGGCCACGGCGTTGTCGATCGTGGCGATCCGCTTTCCGGCGATGCGGTCCCAGATGCAGCTCAGCGTGGCCGTCTGCCGGCGCGGGCCCTCCGGCGTCTGCACCGTGTCGTCCTTGGCGCCGGGGTAGTAGAGGTACCGCCCGTCGGCCGTCCACTGGCTCTCCCAGTCGTGCCATTGGCTGGAGGGCTTGTCGGACGGCAATTCCGCCAGTTGCTTGTCGGCTGCGAAGTCGTAAAGGATGAGCTTGGGCTCCATCCGCTTCGGCCGGGGCTCTCCCGGGCGGCGTAGGATCCGCTTGGGTGGGACGAGTACGTTCACCACGTCGGCCGTGGGGCAGACGCTATACGGAAACCCGCGGGCCCGCAGGGCCTCCAGCTCCAACTTTGGCAACGTCGCGGTGTAGATGATCGGGCCCCCCTCGTCCATGCCCTCTTCGCTCCGATCGACGCGGTTCAGGATCAGTCTTCTGCCCGTCCGGTCGAACTTCGCCCACACCTTCGCGCCGGCGAGGGGCGTTCTGGTGGCCTTGCCGGAGGCGACGTCGTAGAGCAGCAGCTCCATCCTCTGCTCGACGACCGTCATCTTCGCGGTCTCCGGCTTCTTGATCTGCGTAAGCTTTGGCATCAGCAACGTCTTGCCGGATGGGTCGAAGAGGTCGAACCGCCTGTACACCTTCTCCCAGGCGGACCGGGCCTCCAGCAGGACGGTGTCCTTGCCCGTCGCCAGCTCGCGCAGGCGGATCTGCCAGGAGCTTCGGGACGAGCCCGGGCGGTTTGCGTTGGCGGGCTGCGCCGCGGCAAGACGCTTCAGGCAGACAAGGTGTTTTCCATCCGGGCTGAGCCGCATCATCCACGGCCAGAGGGTGCGTTCCTTGTACCAGGACTGGTCGCCTTCAGGGAAGATGCGCTTTTCGTCGACGAGCCTCGGCCCGTCGGCCAGGGCGGCTGGGGCAAGAAGAAGCGCCCACAGGGCAAAGCGTCGCGTCGGGCTGCTCATGCCTGTCTCCAATCGAACTGGACGCCGATGGCCTTTTCCTTTTCCTTCGCGAGCATCTTGTACATCTTCGGGCCCTCGGTGTAGGGCACGCAGTGCGTGATGGCGGGGGCGGGCGTGACCATGCCGGCCTGCATCATCTTCATGATGGCGTCGGCGTTGGCGGCGTCGCTGTCGTAGGGGTAGTCGCGGTGGTAGCAGGAGCCGGCGCCGATCATCGTCTGATTGGATTTCTGAAAGTGCGTGTACAGGTCCATCTCGGCGGTGCCGTGGATGCCGCCCAGCACGACGATCCGCCCTTCGTCCCGGGTGACGCCCGGCAGGGAGGCGATGACCTTGGTCGTGGCCGTCGCCTCGATCGACGCGGACACGCCCGCCCCGTCGGTGATCTCCCTGATCCGCTGGCCGGCGTCTTCAGCGGCCGGGTCGATCGCGACGTCGGCGCCCATCTTCAGCGCCACCTCTCTTCGCTTGCCGACCGGGTCGACGGCGATGACCGGGCAGGCCCCGCTGCGCTTGGCCAGGTGCGTGGCGAACACGCCGATCACCCCCTGGCCGAAGACGGCCACCGGGTCCCCCAGCCGGACCTGCGCCGCCCGGACGCCGCGCAGGGAGATGCACAGCAGGGGCGTGCAGACGGCGTCGGTGCTGGCCAGGCCCTCCGGCACCGGGCGGCAGCTGCCTTCGGGGCAGTCGATCATGCCGTAGTGGGCCAGCCGGAAGAGCACCCGCTGGCCGAGTTCGAACCGCGCGGCGCCCTCGCCCCGGCCGACGACGTGGCCGATGGCGATATAGCCGGTCATCCGCGGAAACGGGCGGTCCTGGGTGTGCGTGCCCTGGATGGTGTGCAGTTCGGTGCCGGTGGAGACCATGGAGTACTCGGTCTTGACGCGCACCTGCCCGGCCGCGAGCTGCTCCAGCTTTCTCTCCTTGATTTCCATCGTGTTCAGGGCCGTGGCCATCAGGCACGGCGTCACGCACGGGGCGGTCAGGTTTTCTGCCATTCCTCGATTTCCTCTCTGAGGGAGTCCGCCGCTGCGGGGGACTTTGTGTCATTTCAAACGGATGGTTTTGTTCCGGCGGGCGGACTCGTAGATGGCCAGAATCAGCTCCACCGAGCGCCTGCCTTGCTCAACGGTCACTTCCGGCGGGCGCCGCTGCCGGACGGCGTGCATGAAGTCCGTCACGGCGTCAGGATATTCCGGCGGCGCGGGCTCTTTCAAGGATTCAATGTTGGTCTCGACGATCTGCCCGCCGACCAGCCAGGCCGATCCCTTCGTGCCGTGGATCTCGAAGAAGGTCTTGTCGCTCTTTGGGGCGACGTTGGTCGTGGTGGTGATGCAGGAGCGGGCGCCGTTTTCGAACTCGACGATGCCCGCCGCCCAGTCTTCCGTCTCGATTTTGTGGTTCAGGGCGGCGAAGTCGCCGCGGACCTTGACGGGCTTTCCGGCCAGCCAGGTCAGCAGGTCCATCGGGTGGGCGCCCTGGTTCATCAGCGAGCCGCCGCCGTCCATTTCCCAGGTGCCGCGCCAGCCGCCCTTGTCGTAGTAGGACTGGTCGCGGAACCACTTCAGCCGCACGTCCACCAGCAGCAGCTTGCCGAACTCGCCGGCGTCGATGGCCTTCTTGACCGCCCGGTAGCCGGGAACGAACCGCATCTGGTAGTTGACCCCGCACAGGACGCCGCTGGCGGCGACGGCCTCGGCGATGACGTCGATGTGGGCCGGGGTGATGTCGATGGGCTTGTCGATGAGCATGGCCACGCCGTGGCGTGCGGCGACAACGGCCTGCTGGTGATGCAGCCCGCTGGGGGTGCTGATCACCACGCCGTCGAGCGACTCGGCCGCGAGCATCTCGTCCATGTCCGGATAGCCTTTGGGGTGGGCGTCGATTTCCCCGGCGTACGTCTCCAGCCGCCACTTGAGCTTGTCGGGGTCGTTGTCGCAGATGGCCGTCAGCTCGCCGATTTCGCTTCTGTGAATGTTGGCTCCGTGACCGCCGCCAATTCCCATGCCGACCACGCCCATTTTCAACATTGTTTCGTTTCCCCTTTACCGGGTCACTGAGTTGACATGAGCATCATAGCCGAGTTGCCCCGCTGGCGAAAGCGGCTGGCCGGCGTATCCCGCCCGGGGGGGCTTGGACCGGCCGGCCGGCGCCTGCTATAATGCGTGAGTGAAGGAGGTTACACATGAGTAAGCGCGGCGGCGGCCCGACTACTACCGTCCCCATCGGCCGAGCTGCGGTCGGCCGGTTCATCGTGGGGCACAATCCCCTCAGCGCCAACAGCCACCTCACCGAGGCCATCGACGCCGAGATGCGGGAGTACTTCACCGACGAGAACGTCATCGGCCTGTACCGCCGGGCCGAGCGGCTGGGGGTCAAGACGTTCATGATCCGCGGCGACCACCGCATGCTGAACTGGGTGGAGCTGTACCGCCGCGAAGGCGGGAAGATGAACTTCATCGCCCAGACCGCCAGCGAGATGCACGACGTCTTCATGAACATCCGCATCCTGGCGGCGGCCGGGGCGGAGGGCATCTACCACCACGGCACGCAGACCGACAAGTTCTGGCGCGAGGGCCGGATCGACGATTGCCTGGACTACCTCAAGTGCATGCGCGACTGCGGCGTGGCCGTCGGGCTGGGAACGCATCAGCCGGAGATTGTCGACTACGCCGAGCAGCACGGCTGGGACGTCGATTTCTACATGTGCAGCTTCTACAACATCTCGCGCACACCGCGGGAATCGTCCGTCGTCACCGGCAGGAAGGAATACGGCAAGGAGAGGTACCTGCCCGGGGATCGCGAGGAGATGTGCCGGACGATCCGCGGCCTCGGCAAGCCGGTGCTGGCGTTCAAGATTCTCGCTGCCGGCCGGCTGTGCGCGACGCAGGACGATGTGAAAGAGGGCTTCCGCTACGCCTACACAAACATCAAGCCCACCGACGCCGTGGTGGTCGGGCTGTTCCCCAAGCACGTGGACCAGATTGCCCTGGACCTTTCCTACGCCGAAGACGCCTGCCGGGCCGCGGCCGGCGCGAGCTGATCGAAACCTCCGCACCCTCCCGCAGTTAAACCTCCGTAACCGCGTCTTGCCGGCGAGGCGGGCGGTTCGCCTTGACGCAGCGCCCCGCCTCTGGGAACATAAGTCCTCCTCAACCAGGACCGGAAGATTTCAGAGGTGCGACAATGAAGCCTGGAAAACTTCTCACCGCGATGATCCTGCCGGCAGCGCTGTTTGCGGGCGTTTGCCTGGCCCAGCAGAAGCCAAAGACGTTCAGCGAGGAATTCCGACCTGCGGCCAGCAACATGCAGCGGAGGAGGTTCCCCGAGGCCATCAAGGTGCTGGACGCCCTGCTGAAGAAGTACAAGGACCCTATTGAGGTAAAGCAGCTTCGCCTTGCCCGGGCCCAATGTCTGCACCAGATGACCAAGTACGACGATGCACTGGCCGAGCTGAACAAGCTCATGGCCGATTTCAAGACCGACAAGGACCTCCAGTCCGCCGCGTTGCTGGGAGTCGGCGATGCCCACCGGGCCAAGAAGGAATTCGACAAGGCCGTCGCGGCCTATCAGAAGGTCTCCAAGGACTACGCCGACCAGCCGGCCCGCGCCGCCGACGCCCTGCTGAAGGCCGGGGGCGTACTGTGCGACGACATGAAGAAGTTTCCCGAGGGCCTGGCCAGCTACGCGGCCGTGGAAAAACAGTTCCCCGCGCTTACCCGTCGGGCGGCCGATTCGGTCCTGAAGATGGCGGCGGTGCAGGAGACGTTGACCAAGGACTCGCTCAATGCCGGCGCTGCCTACCAGAAGCTGGCCGAGAAGTACGGTTCGCTCTATCAGGAGCACGTCCTGGCCGGCTATTTCGCCAAGGCCGGCGCGTGCTACCTTGCGGCCAAGAAGGTTCCCCAAGCCCTGGCAATACTGAAAAAGGGCGAACAGGCGCTGAAGGACAATCGGCAGAAGACCCCGCTGGCCCTGACGCAGGTGCAAATCCTGATGCAGGACAAGAAGTACCCCGAGGCCCGCACCGAGTGCGAGCGAATCATCTGTGAGTATCCGCTGGAGCTGAACGTCTGCCAGGCCGCCCAGACCCGGATGGTCGAGGCCTTCCGCACGGAGAGCAAGTTCAACGAGGCGTTGGGGGCGGCGCGGATCCTCTATGACGCTGCTGCCGGCGAACAGAGCATCCGGGCCGCGGCCCACGTGGTGGCCCAGGCGTTCCGGTCGGTGGACAGCAACCTCGCCCGGGCCAATCAGTTTCTCGCCTACCAGCGCTTCGGCCAGAACGGGCCGGACGGAAAACCCAACACGCCCGACGACGTGCGCGTCAATCACCTCCTGGCGGCAAAACATCTCCCGCCGAACGCGGTCCGGGACAAGCGTTTCGCCGCCGCCATCCAGGCCCAGCCCAACATGTACGAGGGCTACCGGGCGAAAGGCTTTCTGTACGCGTATTGGGGCAAGCCCAAGGAGTCCGCCCAGCAGTTCCGGCTGGCGTTCAAGGTTTGCCCGGATGCGACGGTGCCGGCGGCGGCGCACGAGCTTGTCCTGGTGGGCATCAAGGCGTACCGGGCGTCGTTTTTCGGGCTGGAAAAGGTGTTCGAGTACATCAGCTACGGCCCCAAGGGCAAGACCGGCAAGGAGAACATCCCCGACCCCTTCCAGGGGCTGTGAGGGGCGAGCGGGCGCGGGCGGCAGGATGGGCGAAAGCGACAAACCGGTGTTGCGGCGCTTGCGGCTGCTGGCCTCAACGGCCGGGGCGGTCGTGGTCTTGACCGCCGCGGTGGCGGGGCTGGCCCAGCAGGCGCCCGCCACGGCCACGCCGGCCGAGTGGCAGACCGCGCTCAAGGGGGTGCGGGAAGTCGCCTTCGATCCGACCCAGAGCGTCCAGCACCGCGCCAACGCCGTCATGGCCTACGCCAAGCTCCGTTCGCTGCGGGGCGAGTACGACGACGCCGTCAAGACCTGCTGGGAGGTCCTCAAGGCCGCCAAAACGTCGGAGGTGGCCGAAGCGGCCGGGCGGGCCGCGAGCCTTGTCTGTCGCTGGCGGTCCGGTCACGTGGGCGGGGCGGCGCAGTTGATCGACGACTGGGCGGCCAAGGCTCCGGCCGGGCCGGGCAGGGGGGCGCTGTCCAAGATCAAGATGGACTTCGTCAAGATGCGGCAATACGTCATGGGAGTTGCCGCCAAGAAGATGCCGCCTCCGCCGGTCCGGGTGGCCCTGGCCCGCTGGGCAGTGATGCGGCCGAAATCCGGCGTGGGGGCCCTGAACTTTCGCATGGCACAGGTCGCCAGGCCGGGATGGGTCGTCGTTCAAAAAAACCGCGGCCCTTCGGCCCTACGGGTCTCGGTCCCCGTGCTGCCGCCGTTGCCGCTGCTAGTCAGGGACAGCAAGTCCGGCATTCCCCGGGGGCTGAATTTGACGCTCCCGGTCTACAACCCGCCGCCTTGGTATGTCGCCAGGGACGGCCGAACTCGCATTCCGCAGGCGCTGAAGCTCACACTTCCGGTCTACACCGCCCCCGCCTGGTACAAGCGCGTCCCCTTCCCGCTGCTGAAAGAGCCTAACAAGTAGGCACTAGGCGCCGGGCACGAGGCAACAGCGAGAAATTGTCCTGACTTCGTTCTTCCTACCAGCTTGCATTCTCCGGCCGCATGATGTTCGTAGAGGCCGACTGCCCGGGAGACCCATTCCCACTGTGTGCCCAGAAAGACCCCGCGCGCATGTCGTGCGCAATTCAATGGGCCCGGACTCGTCACTTACCCTGTGGGCTGACCTGGCTCTGTTCCCTCCGCGGCATTGGTTAGTACGCCCCGGCAGACGGCGCCTCTGCAGAGGCAGGCCGGGCGCACACGTTCTTTCAATTCGGGCTAAGAGGCCTCTTGCGGGCAACGATGGAACTCCGCGCGCCGGGAGCTATTACGCGGGTAGACATGCTCCGAGGGCAAAGCCAGAGCTCAACAGGCTGGACCATGCGCGTCCGTTCCAGTGTCTGGTGGGGCAAACCAACTACTCGTCCTGCCAGAGTACATCGCTCAGACTCTCGGCGATCGCGCGGCTACGGATCTCCGTATCCCGGTACTGACCACCGTCTGGCACCTTGACGGGAACGTTCGTCGTAAACCAGTGCGGCCCTCCGAGCCTGACTCCGATTCCTCTCATTCCCAGAGCCAGGATTACACCACAACCGATGGCAAGGCCGACTCGCGCGAGCGTACCCCTCACTTTACACCTCGGGCGCTATGCAGCATAGGACAGAGCGACTAATGCAGCCCCGCCGAGCATGAACGCAGCAGCAATTGCCAACTCCTTGCGGTCAATGTGCCTCTTGACTGACGGGTGGCGGTTCCTGGCGTCAGCAAGGCCGTCCGCGAGGAGAAGCGAACCGAAGCCCATGCTGCTGGCTGCAATGATGAGAGCGAGCATTCTGAACGGATTGCGTCACGTGTTCGGCGGCGCCGCCCTGGGTTCTTGACAAGGACGTGGTTCGCTATCCGTTTCCATACTTACCTCCCCTTGTGCCTTCTTTGATCCTATGACGTGAGTCATTCTGCCTTGACCGGCTTGGAGGCAGCGCCCCCGCGAAGGGAGGGCGACCAGGAGGGCGAGATAGCGAACTCACCCTTTGGACTGAGTTGCCGCACCTCGGTACCGTCCCGTTTCATAACGAAGACGGCGGGTCTCCCCGCCCTCAATGAGACAAACGCCATTTTCGAACCGTCGGGTGAGTACGCTGCCAACGCATCGTCAGCCGGGTGATCAGTCAATCGCTTGGGTGCCGTGCCATCCGCGTTGACCGCCCAAACATCTCTATTCCCGTCCGCGGTCCTGTGGAACACGATGGTCTTGCCATCGGGAGACCAACGCGGATTGCCTCCGGCAACAGGGACCCGCCTGACACCTGTTCCATCCGCGTTCATGATATGAATGCCATCCGCGCCCTCCCGATGACTGACAAAGACGATGAGCTTCCCAGAAGGTGACCAACACGGGGAGAGGTCTCTTGATGGGTGCTTTGTCAAACGCGTTACGTTTGTGCCGTCCGCGTGCATCCGGTATATCTCAAAGTTGCCGTCGCGGTTTGAGGCAAAACACAATTCCTTGGAGTCAGGCGACCAAGAACAGTCTTCGTCCCGTGCGGGATTGCGCGTGAGATTGCGGGGGTCGCTACCGTCGGCATTCATCGCGTAGATCTCGGCATTTCTGTCCCTCGTTGACTTGAACGCGATTCGCTGCCCATCAGGCGACCACTTCGGCTCTGCATCTTTCGCGGCATTTCTTGTGAGCCGGGTAAGCCCAGAACCGTCTGGGTTCATCGTGTAGATTTCCAGGTTGCCGTCGCGGTTGCAGGCATAGGCGATCTTTGTTGGCTGGGTCGGTTCGGATTGCCCAAACAGGGCCGCTCCACCCACTGCAAGCAAAACAGACGCTAGAGTTCCGACTGACACGGCTCTGCTCCTGGTGCTCTTCGTGTGACAGGTCATCGGCTAGCTCCTTCCTTCTGCCCAACTGCGCCCTATGTGTGTTCTCGATTGTACCCCTGGGCGGCGAGTGTAGCGCGGAAGAAATACTGCGGACGGGGATGGAATCGTACACGATCTGCGACGATAGTCCGTGGCGCACCAGCACATCCATTCGGTGCGGGCTTTCTGCGGTTTCCGCACAAGGTCGCCACGGCATTACTCTGTGAGCGTCGGCGAAGCTCCAAACGCCCTTGCCGCGGCAGTTCAGCAGGTGCCTGCGAAGGCGTAACGAGGACCTTGAAGTTGCGCTGCTCCTGTCCCCTGTGATCCTCCGAGGGAGCGTTTCCGTGTTGCCACTCGAGCCGAAGGGACGTTCTTTGAAGGCTTGCCACAGTGCCGGCACTCCCTTCAACGGATCAACTTTCCGCCACATCCCCAGCACATGCAGACTATCCGGAGGTGCCTGCGACCACAATGGAAGAACTGCAAGCGTCGGTGGTGCCCGGAGGGAGTACTCTTGTGGGTGCCTGGGGCGCCAGCGGCCTTGCTCGCTGCCGCACGCCCGGCAGAGCATCATCGCGGCTCGGCGGCTGTCGTGACTGCGGCTCTGCCTGGTGCCCTTTGGCCCCGGGGACGGGGCGCGGGTAAGACACGCGCTCCCCCTCGGCCCACCGGGGCAGGGGTCGCGGCTAACCGCCCGTTGCCTGGTGCCTGGTGCCTATTGACCGGTGCCTGCCGTTCCAGCTTTCCGCTTTCAGCTTTGAGCTTTCCGCTTTGCCCGTCTCGACCTGGCCGATAGAATCTCATCCTCTCCACCAGATGCATAAAGAGGATGCAGCGCCATGATTCATCGGGTCGAGGTAAGGGTGCGTGAGCAGTTCCAGGACCCCCGCGCGGAGGGCGTGCTGGCGCAGATCAGGGAGCTGGGGATCGAATCGGTTACGGCCGTGCGGGCCGCGAGGCTCTTCTTCCTGGCCGGGCAGCTCTCCGAGCCCGACGCCCGCCGTGTCGCCGCGGAGCTGCTGGCCGATCCGGTCTTCGAGGAGTTCTCGCTGGGCGAGAGCGACGGCAGTGGGTCCGGCGTGGTGGAGGTCCACCTCAAGGCCGGCGTAATGGACCCGGTGGCGGCCTCGGCCGAGAAGGCCATCGCGGACATGCACCTGGCGTGCGAGTCGGTCCGCACCGCCCGGCGGTACGAGCTGGCCGGGCGGGTCGGCAAGCAGCAGCGAGCAAGCATCGCCCGCAGGCTGCTGGCCAACGACTGCATCGAGGACGTGTACTTCGCCGCCTACACCCCCCCCGAGCGGCACGCCAACGAATACGAACTCAGGCTCGAGGAAATCCCGATCCGCCGGCTCGGCGACGCGGAGCTGGAAAAGCTCTCCGAGCAGCGCGATCTTTTCCTGAACCTGACTGAAATGAAGGCCATCCGGGACCATTACCGCAAGCTGGGCCGGGAGGCCCGCGACGTGGAGATCGAGACCATCGCCCAGACCTGGAGCGAGCACTGCGTCCACAAGACGTTCCGATCCGACGTCCGCGTGACGGACCGGTCCGGGAGGGAAATCGAAAAGATCCCCAACCTCATCAAGTCCACCATCTTCGCCGCCACGGAGAAGCTGGCCAGGCCGTGGTGCATCAGCGTCTTCGAGGACAATGCCGGGGTGATCGAGTTCGACGCGGACTGGGCGGTGTGCTTCAAGGTGGAGACGCACAACCATCCCTCGGCCCTGGACCCCTACGGCGGGGCGGGCACCGGCATCGGCGGGGTCATCCGCGACCCGATGGGCACCGGGCTGGGCGGCTTCCCGGTGGCCAACACGGACGTGTTCTGCTTCGGCCCGACGGACCTGCCGATGGAAGACGTGCCCAAGGGCGTGCTGCACCCCAGGCGGATCATGCGCGGCGTGGTCGCGGGCGTGCGCGACTACGGCAACCGGATGGGCATTCCCACCCTCAACGGGGCGGTGTACTTCGACGAGAAGTACATCGGCAACCCGCTGGTCTACTGCGGCACGGTGGGGCTCATTCCCCGCGACAAGTGCTTCAAGGAACCCCGCCCCGGCGACGCGGTGCTGATGGTCGGCGGGCGGACCGGGCGCGACGGCATCCACGGCGCCACCTTCAGCAGCGGCGAACTCACACACCAGCACGAGACGGAGTTCTCCGGGGCCGTTCAGATCGGCAACGCCATCACCGAGAAGAAGATGCTCGACACCATCATGCAGGCCCGCGACGCCGGCCTGTACAGCGCCATCACCGACTGCGGGGCCGGCGGGCTGGCCAGCGCGGTCGGCGAGATGGGCCAGGCCCTCGGCGCCGAGGTGCACCTCGAGCGCGTGCCGCTGAAGTACGCGGGTCTGAGCTACTGGGAGATCTGGGAGTCCGAGGCCCAGGAGCGGATGGTGCTGGCCGTGCCGCCGCAAAACGTCGACCGGATCCTGAAGATCTTCGCCGCCGAGGACGTCGAGGCCACCATCATCGGACAGTTCGGCACGCCCGACAGGCAGCTTCGCCTGTTCTACGACGGCCGGCTCGTCGGCGAGCTGGACATGGCCTTCCTGCACGAAGGCTTGCCCCGGCCGACCAAGGAGGCGGTGTGGGAGCCGGAAAGCCGCCCCTCGCCGGCGCCGCCGCGGCGGGCTGATTACGGCGACACGCTGCTGAAGATCCTGGCGGCCCCGAACGTGGCTTCCAAGGAATGGATCATCCGCCAGTACGATCACGAGGTGCAGGGCGGCAGCGTGGTCAAGCCGCTAGTGGGCGCCACCCGCGACGGCCCGGGCGATGCGGCCGTGCTGCGCCCGGTGCTCAGCAGCCGCCGCGGGCTGGTGGTCTCCTGCGGCATGAACCCGCGGCTGGGCGAGCTGGACCCGTATCAATCGGCCCTGCACGCCATCGACGAGGCCCTGCGGAACTGCGTGGCCGTCGGGGGCGACCTGGCCCGAACGGCCATACTGGATAATTTCTCCTGGGGCAACTGCAACAAGCCCGACCGGCTGGGGGCGCTGGTGCAGGCGGCCAAGGCCTGCCACGACGGGGCGGTCGCCTACGGCACGCCGTTCATCTCCGGCAAGGACTCGCTCAACAACGAGTTCCAGACGGAGAGCGGCGAGACGATCGCCATACCGCCGACGCTGCTGATCTCGGCCGTCAGTGTCATCGCCGACGTCTCCCGCTGTCTCACCGCCGACGCCAAGCAGGCGGGCAATTCCCTGTTCCTGCTGGGGCTGACGACGGGCGAGCTGGGCGGCAGCCACCTGCTGCTGGTCGAGGGCGTCGAAAGCGGCACGGACGTGCCCCTGGTGGACCCGGCCGAGTCGCGTAAAGTGATGGAGGCCATCCAGAAGGCCATCCAGGCCGGGTTGGTTCGAGCTTGCCATGACCTCTCCGAGGGCGGCCTGGCTGTTGCGGCCGCGGAGATGGCCTTCAGCGGCGGCGTCGGCGTGGAGCTGGATCTGGCGGCCGTGCTGGCCGAGGGTGACGTTCCCGAAGCGGCACTGCTGTTCGCCGAGAACGCCGGGCGCTTCCTGGTGGAAGTGGCCCCCGACAAGCGCGACGCCTTTCTGAAGATCGTCAGGGACGTCCCCTTCGGTGAAGTCGGCCGGGTGACCGGCACCGGTCGGATGGTCGTCAACCACGCCGGCCGGGCCGTCATCGACGTCAGCGGCGCCGACGCCAAGGCCGCCTGGCAGCGGACGTTCGACTGGTAGTCCGAATCAGGAAGCCGCCATGGCGGAAGAGGAATACACAATTCGGCCCGCCCGGGCGGAGGATGCTCAGGCCGTCACGGCCATGTGGGCCGAGATGGGGGTCGAGCATCAACAGTACGATCCGCAGCGTTGGGCCTTGGCCGCCGACGCGGGCGAAAGGCAGCGCGAGCATTTTTTCCGAACGCTTGCGGACCGGCAGAGCGGCTTGGTCCTGACCGCGACCGATTCAACCGGGCAGGTCGTTGGGTACCTGATGGCCGGCGTTACCGAGCCGCCGCCGGTCTTCCGGACGAAGCGCCGCGGCCAGATCTGGGACCTGTTCGTGCGTCCGGCCCACCGCGGCAAGGGCGTCGGCCGGCGGCTGATGGAAGCGGCGGTCGATGGCCTGAAGGCCCGCGGGGCCGAGGACCTGCTGCTGCGCGTCTCGGCCGACAACGAAGCCGCCATCGAGTTTTACCGGAAGCTGGGCCTGCGGCTGGTGGCCCACGAGATGTACACGGAGCTGTAGCTGCTTGGAGACGGAAAGGCCGTCGGCATGGCGAAACCAAAGGCGATGGTGCTGCGAGCGGCCGGGACCAATTGCGACAGGGAGTCGGAATACGCCCTGCAACTGGCGGGCTTTCAGGCCGAGCGGGTGCATTTGTTCCGCGTCCTGGAGCGGCCGGCGCTGCTGGGGGAGTATCAACTGCTGATGATCCCCGGGGGCTTCAGCTACGGCGACGACGTGGCGGCCGGGAAGATCTTCGCCAACCAGGTCATCCACCACTTGGGCGAGGCGCTGAACGCGTTCGTCGCCGACGGCAAGCTGGTCCTGGGCGTGTGCAACGGCTTTCAGGTGCTGCTGAAGTGCGGCCTGCTGCCGCGGGGGCAGGTGGACGCGGCCTCGGCCAACCGGGAGGCGACGCTGACCTGGAACGACTGCGGCATGTTCGTGGACCGCTGGGTGCCGCTGCGGGCCGACAGCGACCGCTGCGTGTTCCTGCCCGCCGGCGAGAGGCTCGCCCTGCCCATCGCCCATGCCGAGGGCAAGTTCATCACCCGCGACGCGGAGGTTCTCCAGCGGCTGTGCT
>Ga0315541_1002919_pt1 | contig 13623 bp, 13 predicted proteins | sample SalMarSW160190MG_FD_203095 | JGI IMG/M metagenome (GOLD analysis project Ga0315541, IMG submission 203095) | Salt marsh sediment microbial communities from the Plum Island Ecosystem LTER, Massachusetts, United States - Salt Marsh Sediment SW1601-190 ...
ATGATCAAATTATTTGATCATACATTCTTTTCTCCTCCCATATATTGTAAAAGTATGCCCTCTAATAAATCAGAATAACTAATCATTATCTCATCTTTGTCAAAATAATCCATAATTTTCGTTACAATTATAGTGCCAGCTAAGATAATATCCTCTCTTCCAGGTTCTAGGCCTGTAAAATTTAGCCTTTCTGCTTCTGGAATTCCCTTCATTTTTGTGAATATAAGTTCAATATCCTTTCTTTTAATTACAAGACCATTTAGACTTTCATCAAACTCTGTTTCTCTAATACCATGTATCAATGCCGCCAGGTTAATTACAGTACCTCCAGTTCCCACAAGAGAAAATGTTTCTTTGCATAATTCCTTAATATATTCAAGTTTTACTTTGAATGTACTATCAATTTGGTTGATGATTTGATTTATTTCCTCATCCTTTGGCGGATCAGTAATTAAATAATCGTCTGTTAAAATAACTGCTCCTAATTTTATTGATATGGATTTTTTCTCTTTATTATTTGTCCATATAAATTCGGTGCTTCCACCACCACAATCAAAAATAAGCACAGGCTCTCCCCTGTGATTCAGTGAAGATAAAACTCCTCTGAGAGTCAGGTCAGATTCCTCTTTCCCTGTAATGACCTTTACAGTATGCCCTAATTTTTTATCGATCAAGGCAATAAAGTTATTTCGATTGCGTGCCTCTCTCACTACCCCTGTTGCTACTACAATAGGAGATGAAATATCAAATTGACGTGCAATATCAAAAAAATCCCTCAGCACAGAGATGCTTTTGGACATAGGTTTAGGCTCAATTATTCTAGCTTCTTTCTTGTTAAAGTTTTTGCCAAGTCTTGTGATGACTCGCTTTCTCAAAATAGGTTTGAAGGTATTCTCCGATATACCTTTTTCAGCAATTAACATCCTAATAGAATTTGTTCCTATTTCTATGGATGCAATGGTGTCCATAATTTTTACTTTTAATCTAAAAATTATTGTCCGTTGATAGTTGTCCGCTGTCCTTTGCAAAAAATCGTTTCACTCCAAAACCATGCTATTAGGGCATAGTCAACTTTTCTCAAAGTGAACTGATAATCGTATACTGCCATATCTCTTCATCTTTATTACTACGGATCCGCCTGCGGCGGATCAACTGACCACTGAAATTATTATTCAACTTATAAAGCGAGACAAGATAGACTTTAGGGAGTCTATCTTGCCAGTGTAAAAATGGTCTGCCCCTTCAATCACCTCAAGGTGGGCCTTTGGGTTCCATGTATTGATAACATTCGTTATTTTATCTGCTGGTGCAATATCATCTTTACCACCAACCACTACTAACCTTATCTTTGGGTTATAGGATAAAAAGGTAAAATCTAAAAAGGCAACCGGAGGGGAAATCATTACTATTCTATTGCATAGAGAGTGGCTGTCGTTAATTTTGGCATTTACCCATGCCCCAAATGAATATCCAGTCAGGTCAACATCTCTCTTTCCCCTCTCATACACATACTTTAAGGCAGACCTCACATCCTCCTGCTCCCCTTTCCCCTCGTCATAACTTCCTTCACTTCCCTCAACACCTCTAAAATTAAATCTCAGGGTGGAAAAGCCTTTATCCTGATAGACCTCAACAAGTGTCTCCACGACCTGATTATACATAGTGCCTCCATAAAGTGAGTGAGGGTGAGATACTACCACACCTTTTTCTCCTTCCTGTATGCATAGGAGGCCTTCAATGAGTAGGTCTTTAGATAAGAATCTGATTTTTTCTTCGGTCATACACGATAGTAGTCTGGATTGGTGAAGCTTAGATTATCTGATTAAAATTTTTTAAAGAGATTATTCATATCTCTTTTTAACTTATTTGGCACTAGATGGAGATCTTTATCTGATAAAATGGCAAATGTGGCCTCTGCTTTAACCAAGGTGTTTTTATCCTCATCGCAGAGCAATCCCTTAGCCTTGCATAAACGCTTTCTTTCTCCTTCTAATATTGTGCCCTGAACGGTCAACAATCTATGCAATGGAACGGGATTTTTGTACTTTATTGTCATGCTTCTTGTAACAAAGAAGATTCTCTTGAAATAAATCATAGCCCACGACATGACCTCATCTAAAAGGGTTGACACTATCCCTCCGTGTGCCATATTTTCCCATCCTTCATAGTTCTTTCCAAGGATTAGATCTGAACAAACATACTCTCCCTTTTTGTAAAAGCTAAGATTAAGTCCTATTGGATTTGCAGTTCCGCAAGCAAAACAATTATATCCTTGCAATTTGGGAATGCTCTCAATATTTTTATCCATTCTAAAATCCCTTTACTCTCCCAAGAATGGTACGCCAAATCAAATCATTATCCCACTCATGCAAAATTTCTACCGGATAACGAGATAATTCCAGCTTGATATCCCTTGCTTGGCTCCTCATCAATCCAGAGAGAATAAAATATTTTTTCTTAATAAATCCCCCATCTTTTACTAATTTTAGGATAATATCATAGTGGATATTTGCTATGAGCAGATCAGAGGGTGTATCTACAATGTCTTCTGCTAAACCTTCTCTCACATCGATGCTCTCTTCTAATCCATTCAATTTTACATTGAGGGTGGCCGTTCTTACTGCCAAAGGATTATTATCAACTGCTAAAACTCTTTCTGCCCCCAATAGGGCTGCCCCTATGGCAAGTATTCCTGTACCTGTTCCAAGATCAAGAACCCTATAAGATGGTAATCCATCAGATATCTCTAATAAGGCTAATAAAGAATCTCTTGTTGTTGCATGCAGGGAAGTACCAAAAACAACTCCAGGATTCAGCAGCATCTTTAGCTCTTCGTCACCTTGCTGATGGTCTTCCCAGGGAGGGACGATTAAGAATCGAGACACCTTGCGCGGTATAACCTTACCACCTACCCATTCTTCATAAGTAAAATGAAACTCATCAATCAGTCGTAATTGTTTGTCCTTATCAATTATCCTTTGTACAAGATCCTTAGACGGTTGCGTAAAGAATAAAAAAGAGCTGTCTTCCTCGGCCCAATTGCCTAAAAATGTAAGTCCTAAATGGGACTCTTCTTCCCTTTTTAGTGCTCCTTCAAGATAGTAGATATAAAGATCCTGATAAGAGCTATGGGAACGAATAGGATCAATATTGGGAGTATTCAATTTTTTCTTTAACCTTTCTTTTTTTCTGGAAAAATTGTAATTATTCAGCCACCAAGACACGAAGTCACCAATCCCAATTTTCGATTTTCAATTGTCAATTTTCAATTGTTTGTGCCTTTGTGGCTACCTGAACAGTTAAGAAAAATTTACCAATGGATGTTGTCATTTTTTATTCCTATCCGCAAGGATATTTTATTGACATAGGAAAAAATTTTTCATAATAAAAATAATACTTTTAATAACGATCAATAGGAACATAGGGAGATTAGCCGCATTGAAATCATTTAAAATAGTGTGTCCTTTCTGTGAAAACTTTTATCCATTCCCGGAAAATTTTGATGAGATTTACAGATGTCAGTGTGGGGCTGTGTATAAAATAATGTGGCACTTTAATATGGAAGATACCATGAATCAGTTAACAGATTTCTTTTTGAAAGATGGAGACTCTTTAAGAAATAGAGTAGAAAATAATATCTTATGTCATGCAGTTGTTTATGAGGATATACAGGATCTTATAAGGATGAAAACAGAATATGAGGCAGTTAAGTATATTCGCAGGACCCAGAGCTTTGACCAGGATTTCCCTCAAAAAGTTGGTCTTATCTGGTTAGGTAATTATAAAAGAGCGGATCTCTGTTTTTAATTTTTTCACTCTTTCTTTATTGCTTGATTATAATCTTTACTCTCTCGCCAAAACAGTACCTCTATCTGATGGGTCAATCTTTCCTCTAACACATCAATAATCATTCTTTCAAATATATTTGTAATAAAGATAATTTTTACCCGATTATTATTGCATAATAAATGCCTTTGATGATTCTCCACGGTAAAATAGGACCTTGAGATCAGAGAGCATTCAGACATTATTATAGCTTGCCTGATTTTCTACACCTCGGCATAAAGGCCTTATGGATAGAAATAATAGGGTGGGAATTTTTTGATCTCAGGTTTTGCTTATTGAAAAGAAAAACACCATTTCCCTATGGTGTTGATTTTGATCAATACGGGAATGTAGTCTTTCAGGGATTTCTGAGTAGGCAGTGAAGCAGATCTTAAGTTTAGGAAAATTATTTAAGTTTATGCTTCTACTTACTTTACGCATTTAACGCCTGATCAAAATCCTCAATAAGATCTTCAGTTGCCTCTATGCCAACCGATAAGCGAATTAAGGCGTCTGAAATTCCCATTGCTTGCCGGTCTTCAGGAGACATACCTGAGTGAGAAGTTGTGACTGGTCTGGTAATGAGCGATTCTACGCCTCCGAGACTTGGGGCACTTATTAGTAGTGTTGTATTTTGGATAAAACGCTCGGCTGATTGAACACCATCATTCAATTCGAAGCTCAACATACCGCTGAATCCATCAAACAACTCCCTTGCACGCTGGTGCCTGGGATGGCTTTCAAGGCCTGGATAGTTAACTTTTTTAATTGCTGAATGTTTTACTAAAAACTTGGCAATCTTGAGCGTGCTTTCGTTTTGATATTTCATCCTTACTGCCAGTGTTTTAAGACCTCGATGCAACAGAAAACAGGCATGAGGATCAAGCGAGCCACCAAGGTGGTTGAGCTTGTGTGTAATTTTTTCGATTAGATCGGCACGGCCTATGACAGCGCCTGCCACAATATCAGAATGACCGTTAAGGTATTTTGTGCAGCTATGCAGTGAAAGATCAAAACCCCACTCAGGGGGTCGGAAGTTTACCGGGCTCGAAAAGGTATTATCGATCAGGGAAATAAGGCTATGCGCCTTGGTAAATTCGACGACAGCTTTGAGATCGGCAACTTGCAGAAGAGGGTTTGTCATGGTTTCAACATAAATTGCTTTGGTATTGGGTTTTAATTTGTGTTTCCAGGAACCTGGATCATCGCCATCTATGAAATCATATGAGATCCCAAACGTTTCCAAATCTTTGGTAATAAAATTATGTGTCCCACCATACAGACACTCTTGTGCCAGCAAATGATCACCACAAGAGAGAATGCTTAAAAGGGTAGTCGAAATCGCTGCCATGCCGCTGGCAGTCACAAGTGCTGCCTCAGCATTCTCTAATGCCGCCAATTTTTGGTGGAGGGCGATATGATTTGGGGTATTGTTCAGGCGGATGTATTTGAGATCGTGGTAGCTATTTGCGCCGGTATATTCAAATGTAGAAGATTGAAAAACAGGCATACTGACTGCACCATTGATGAGCGGATCAGGTTCACCGGCATGGATGAGTTTTGTTTCAAGGTGTTTGTAAATTTTGGACATGATTAACCTCCTCAATTGACACGTGTGCTATAGTTGGGCACGGATTCTTCTTACCAGGAGTTACGAACCATGCTCATATCGAGATACCAGCTTACTATGGGGCTTTTGTGGCTTTTAGAAATAAGGATCTAAATGGCCAATGCATGGAGCTGACATGGCCTGTAACACCCGTGCGGATACATTGCTTGGCCCAGGGCCCATAAGCACACGATCACCTGGGTTGATGTCCTTGAAATCATTTGTGTTAATATTCATTAAAGCATCCTTATTTTTGGTTGTAATAAAATACGATTATTGTTTTAGGCACTTAAAAGTCTATAAAAGAAAAGCAGATATGTCAAGGATGCACAGGTAGGATGTGTTGAAAATATAATAGAAACACTTTCAAGAGGAGGGTATCCAGTAGCAGGTGAACCTCAGTGGATAGAAGAATTTCTTTCAATGCCGAAGGATGGCATTTGATATCTTTTTCGATGAGAATTGCTAATGAATTATCTGAGCAATGCACGGAGATGCGATTCGACGGCCAGAGCCAATCCTTGGGTATTGTATCCGCCTTCCAGAAGCGACACGACTCGTGAATGAGAATGCGTTTCGGCAATAGACATCATCAATTTCGTGAGTTCATGAAAACCTTTGTCCGTGACAGCGAAATTACCCAAAAGGTCGTCCTTTCGGCTGTCGAAGCCAGCGGAAATCAAGACTAAGTCAGGACGGAACCTGTCAGCAGCTGGTACCAAACGCTTCGCAAAGGCATTCAGAATAGCCCTGTCACTACTGCCACGTGGCGTGGAACGTTAATGTTGAAGCCTTGTCCTTTGTCCTTGCCGGTTTTATCTGCATATCCGGTTCCAGGAAAGGCATACAAGGCATGTGTGGAGAAAAACAATACCGTTGGGTCTTGATAGAATGCCCATTCAGTCCCATTACCATGGTGATAGTCCCAATCAGCGATGAGGATTCTCTTCAGCCCGTATTTCTGTTGGGCATAGCGAGCCGCTATAGCAACATTGTTGTAGAAACAGAACCCATACTCACCCGTATCCGTAGCGTGATGCCCCGGTGGACGAATAGCGCAGAAGGCGTTCAATACTTCTCCGGTGCAGACAGCATCTACTGCAGATAGAGCGCCAGCCACAGCAAGGCGACATATTGATTCGTCGTGCGCCTGTTTGATTACAAGCTTGATGTGGGGTTCGGGATGAACAATCTTGATGTGTGGCATAGGAACACCGGTCGGGGCAATGAACTTGAGGACTTTTTCCAAGCCGGTAGTTTCCAGTCGCTTTAGGATCGCTTTTAATCGTTTGGGAGACTCTGGATGCCCAGGCCGTAGAGTATGGTGGATATACTCATTATCAAAAACAAACCCAGTACCTGTCGATCTGCTTCTCTTTTTTTCTTTGTTGTTAATGCCCTCGTTTGCATTACTAAATCTGGAAAAAAAATTACCAGCAAGGGGGCAGACGCTCGATGTCAGCCAGCAAACAGTCTTTAGAAAATGCCTTCGTGACCACAGATCAGATTTTCGATGATTAGGCGAACAGGGATACATCTTTCTTCTGCTCTTGGTCCTCACAGTGTTTGCTAGAATTTAATGCAGTAGAAAAGTTTCCACACTTTTCAATGGCATCATATCTTGTAGTTAAGTTAGGCTTCTGAAAACGCTAACATTCGTTCTATTTGCTGAGGTAAATAAATTTAAGTATACGTCTACTCGTTCAGACGTCAACCTCCTTTTTGTGCCTGATGAAGAAAGCTATATTGTTAAGGGAGGCAGGAAGTCTACTGTATACCTTGCAATCTCAACATTCGGTTATCTGTATGTCCGTAATGGATATATTCTCTCTGGCATGTTAAAAATTCATTGGCGATAAATGGGGGAGGGGAAAGGTAGTTCCACATTTTAGCTAATAGTTAAGGTGCAAATCCATTAAACAGATATTGGCCATGACAAGAAAAATTTGATCTGGGTTATTAAAGGGAGAGGGAAATATATCAACAAAGAGAAAGTTTTTAGTATCAGCACAATAATTAGGTGAGATTATTATGCAGGGTAGAATGACACGATTGCGTCCTTATGTAGACTTTTTTCCATATTAATCGTCTAATATAATAAAGATAGATCCAAGAGGAAAGCCTATAAATGATGAGGGTAGTGTTTTGCAGAGTTGGTAGAAAATCATCAGAAAACATTTTTCAAGTTGTCTTGACTATACATGATGATAGCTAACTCCTTATCAAATAAAAATAAACAGATTAGTATATCGTTTCATTAAAACACATACACATCTAATTATTAAAAATGGCAAATGTCAAAATCCAAATTTCAAATCAAATCTAAATTATCAAATGTCAAAAATACTTATCGGTGTAAGGCATTTTGAAATTTGAGCTTTGACATTTGAATTTTAATATATGTAAATATTTTAGCGAAACGCACAACTAGGGATGGAGCACAGAAAATGGATCATTGATATCAAAAGCGATATTGAGAAGGCTTCCCTTGATTTGGGAAACCTTCTGAAATCTCATATTTGTGTTGTGGCGATCTCTAATATTTAAAAATGGAAAAAGGAGGGAAAAATGAAACATAAAACTTTTTTCGTCATAGTGCTTACCACAATATTGTGCCTTTCATTCCTGGTGCCCTCAGCGTGGGCCAAACGGCATCGATGCTGGGAAGGAGCAGCTATATTCCTGGGGACCGCCTTTCTGTTAGATGCTTTCATCCATTCCGCACGACCATGTTATGCCCCTAAACACTATTGTTGCCCCCCACTACGCAGGACAGTAGTCCATACACGTAGATATCCCAGACATAGGAGAATCTGGGTTCCATCAACAACAGAAAGGGTATGGCATGGTGGTTATCATGATGGTTATGGGCGTCGGTCCCCTGGTTACTGGAAAATAATTAAGAGGCCAGGTCACTGGAGATAGAAGACACTTGGGTACCTGGAAGTCAGGCCTACTCACCGATTGAAACTGTTGACAGTTGCGCCTATTGCGGCTGAATCAAGGTGAATGACTCAATCTGATCCCATGGCTCACTCTAAAATCAGGATCTTTGTAGCAATAATCTTCCACAATGGAATCTGAGAATCCCTGGCTCAGACCGATCACCCTTGCGCTAAACCCAGAAACCAGTTTTGCAGTTAAGCACAGTCATATTCCTATAGGAAGAGTCTGTCGCACCAGGGCGAGCTGAGTTCTCTAAGTGAGGATCTATTATTGGAGTGTTGGCCTTGAAATTTTCCCATTAACCATAAAGCTCCATCCCTCTATGTAATAAATGAGGTTCGGATAATAGCCTATAGCATTATCGAAACAGGTTTGAATTTCACAGAAGTAAAGGAGCCGTGTGATGCTTAAGAATCAACGGAAAACTCATCACTATAGCGTCATGAATCAGTTAATTCCAGGGTTAAATCAACAGAAAATGTCCGGTTTCAAAGGTAGTGTATTAGCACAATTCCTCATCATTTAGGCCATTTCTGTCTAAGAAAAAAATAAAAAAATAGATAGATTTCTCTTTCGCTCTATGTTACATAAAGTGAAAAAGGGGAGGTTTGCAAATGAGAAAGGCAAACTGTAATACTGTTTTGATGGCACTCTTTTTAAGTGTGCTTATTCTACTATTCTTAACCGGATGTGCAACAAATACCCTATCTAAGAAGACAGTCCCCCTTGAAGGATCAAAGCTTGTAGAAGGAAGTGAGAAAACAGCAATACCTCTCTATTATGATTTTAAGGATGTCCCTGTTCCAGAGGAATTGGAGATTGAAAAGGAAAAATCCGTGATCTTTCAAACAGCCGAATTTACAACTGGGTTACTCACCTTTTCAGCCAAACCGGAATCAGACTCCCTCATCAGTTTCTTTACCAACAAGATGCCTGAGGATGGCTGGCGTTTTCTGAGCTTCTTCAACTCACCGATAAAGATGCTGTTTTTTGTGAAGGAAAACCGATTCTGTATCATAACCATAACCAGAGAGGCCCGTATTGAAGAGGTAGAGATCTTAGTTACGCCAAACTTTCAATATGGCAAATAGCCAATCATAACTTTTTTTGCTTACCACTTAATATTCTAATCTTATTTTATCTGACCGCCAACTCTAACCAAATCGACAATCTCAATTGTAGTCTTCATTTTTCAACAAGCAATCTATGAATTTTCATAAAAAAGGCTACTCACAAAATATTGTGGTTTGCTATTCTTGTGGTGTTTCTATATCTATCTGCGGTATCGTCTTAATATCCTATATTTCATCTGCGCCGTGAGACATAGCAGATACCCGAGATTTTTCTCCTTTTAATGCGGAATGGTCTTTCACTCTGGTAAAATCAGATTTTATATTTTACCAAAAGGGATCACACAGATTTAATTGAAAATTCTACAATTCAAAAAAATCGTGTATTTCATATTTTCCTAACTTGCTGTATGTGCATGTCTTAACTGCTTTTCGGTAGATAGGATAATACTAATTTATCATAGCTTGTGATTCTTTTGTTCTAAAATTCCGATATAAGGATTGAAAAAAATTTATATTTTTTCAAAAAAATCGAATACTCGAGATTTCCCTTTACTTCTTACGGTTCCCTCAGAAGCGGTATCAAAGGGCATAAGCGGCACGTTAGTGCCTGAGCATATGCTGACACGGAGGGGGGTATATATAGAACAATAAAAATGCTTCTAAGGCCACAAAAAAATTGCCCTAAGTAGTTGATATTATTGATAATATAGTGTAGCTCTATTTGACATATCCCCTTTTTTGTGCTTAGCTTCCGGGCATGACAACCCGGGAACAATTGCAAGATACTCTCTGTGATCGACTATTCTGGCACACCGCTGAACGGGATGATGCCAAGGTTGCAGACCACCTCTTCCATTGCCATGAGATGGATGTGGTTTACGCCATGGACGAGGCAACCTTGTTCGACTCCTTTTTCAATTATTTACAAGAGATTGAGGTCTTTCCCTTTTTAGAGCATCTTGATCCACAAAAACAACAAAGAAAAAATGTTTCATTCATCCAGTTGGTGCTTGTCCTTTTAATGAAGGTTGTAGGCTCCATCAAAACCATGGAAGAAATAAGCGACCTATTGTTGACCGATGAACTGCTCATGAGCATGTGTGGGTTCAATGCCTATCAGGTAAAAAATGGCAGCTGTGAACGAGGTGTAAAACTTCGCAAAACAACCATACCTGAGATTAGAGGTTCTTTATGTGTGGACACGGTGGCCAATCATATTGTCACGATTACACCAAGAAGAATTGAACACTTCTTTACCCGCTGTATTCAGCTATTAGCAAAACAGGGCATTTTTCCCAAAAAGATACATGCCGCCTGTGATTGCACCTTGTATGAAACCACCAGTAAATACAAGGGGTGTGGTTCCGTCACTTATAAACGTAAAGTGAAGGCCCGTGGCTATCGTAAAAACGGCGAACTCAAAGAAGTATCAGTCACCCTTTATGGATGGAAAATCTGGGCCATCTATGAAATCAAAACTGGTATACCCCTGGCTATCAAAATTGATACGATCGAAAAACCGGACAATCTCCATCTCCTTGCGGTGTTGGAACAAGCCAAAGAAAATGTGAAGGAATCGAGCGTCATTGATTCCCTGGTGATTGATCGCGGTTTCCTTGACGGCAAGGTCCTCTATGAAATTGACGATCAGGGAATCGAGTTTGTCATCCCTTTGAAAAGAAATATGGAAGCAGCTAAAGATGCCCGTCAGTTAGCCTTATGCGGGGATTATGCTCCAGTTACTCGTGGAGTTGAAGTTACTCATGGCTATGGGAAAAAGAAATACACTGAAAAAGTGATCACCACCCTGGTGGGTGTGGATGATCTTTTGACCTGTGATTGGTTTAATCCAGAGGGCTCTAAGGCTAATACCACCAATAAAGACTATGAGCCTATCCCTTTAAATGCAGTGGTTGTTAAAAAATGGGACAACAAAACTCCTCCAGTTGAAAAACAGGTCGTATTCGTGACAAATATAGACGTAAGAGATCCCTTTATAACCTTTGATCGTTATGATGAACGAAGTCTTATGGAAAATAACCTTTTTCGAGAGGTCAAACAGAACTGGCACCTTGAGCATCCACCGAAGAAGACGAAAGAAGGTGTCTATATCCAGACATATACGACCATGGCTATGAAAGCCCTCACCACCGCCTTTCTAAAATGGCAGGAGGAACAATTACAATTGGAAGCCCTGGGCAAACAAACCACCTGGCAGATGTATCGCCGCAAATTGAAGGTCCTTAACCGGAACAAGCTGATTGTTTTTGTGGGCCAACACTTCGGGATTTTTCCCTCCCATGAGGTCTTTATGCTGGCCAATGTCCCTGTGTACAAAACAGAAAAAGAACCCAATATCAACCGAGATCAGGTCTATGCCAAATATAGCGAGGGACTCTTAACCGAAAAAACTTGACCAAGATATCGGAGAAGTTTCTTGAACATCATAGTTTCTTGTTTTATCCTTATATCGGAATTCCAGATAACTATGCATGCCCTTGACTTCGGGATTATCTTTGAATTGGGCAACCAGAGCAAAAAGATCAACGCTGACTGAGGCAAGTGTTTTGGCTGATTCCGAAGGCTTTACCATGGAAAAGCATTGAAAAGATTCTTTAGGTTGATATTTATCAATGATACCTTTGTCTATTGTATCAAACAGCTCTTTATGGCCTCGCTTTAGGTTGGCTAAAAACTTGTTAATTGTTGAGGTAAAGATACCAATTCTACCCAAGCGCCGCATATTGGATTTAATGTGAACCGAGTCAATCCTTTGATTGTCGGTATCGACCTTGAAAACCTTTGCTAGTTTATCGGTAATATGATCGAAGATAATTGCATCCAGGGCATTATCAACAACTATGCTGCGCATATTCCATAAGGTCTTAGGACATATATATTTGGCTGAATCTGACTCCTCGGTAATATTCAGTGCATATGCCACTGGATGTTAAAGGCTAACTGGTTCACTGTTTCATCATCGGTCAGGTCGTGTGTTTGTTGAAGAAGTAGAGCTGCAAGGACGGTGTGCAGTTCTTTTGTAGGACGGCCAAAATCATCATTAAAGAATGGCGCCACTTTACTGACTGGAAGTTCACAAAGGAGCTCTTTTTTAAATAATCCAGCCCAGGAGTTATCAAGTAGTTCTCGACGTTTAGGGCTTAGAAAACTCCATGGATCGAAAAGATTATTCTGTCTATGGTTTTTAATATGTATCATGCTTTTTCACCTAAAATTTGGTTGATCATTTAAATTCTTTATACCAAAATGTAAGGCGAAAGACAAGTAAAAAAAGCATCTATTTATAATTATTTCAGCTATTTATATGGGATTGACTTTTTACGAGGCCGTCAAACATGATACACCTCCTTTTTTTGAAAAAACTCAGCCTTGTTGATTTTCTGCAATATATGTGATTTTCAAGTAAGTGGCCTCTTCTACTACTCTCCTAATAGAACAAGATTGTTCTGTCAGGAGAAAGATCCAGGCATTTTGAGGGGTGTCTCCATATCCCTCATCTTTTATGTATTTCCCAGAAAGATTTAATACCTCACAAGTGTAAAAAAATGAACCCTTTTACAGGTGAAGGAACATTTGCCCTTGACATTATTAGAAGCAATTATTAATCTATATAAAAATACTATAGATTAAATTAGTATAAAATATAAATATCTAAAAACATAAAAGGGACCTTGAAAACTGATCAGACCATAGGGGTTTTATCCTGTTTACTATAAGCGGCATGATTAGGATGGAAGATACAGAGAGTGCGCTGGATAAATTTCCCCTGGTTGTTGCAAGACACCAGTATATCTTCTTTATTTAAAGGGCAATCAAGGTTGTTTGATGGAGGAATTGTCCAATGAGACTATCAACTAGAAGTCGTTATGGAACAAGAATGATGCAGGATTTGGCAGAACACTATGATAAAGGTCCCACACGGTTAGGTGAAATTGCGAAGCGTCAGGATATATCTGTCAAGTACCTTGAACAGCTCATTATCCCCTTGAAGCAGGGCAATTTCATAAGGAGTGTACGGGGGCCCAAAGGAGGCCATATGCTGGCAAGGCCGCCAGAGGAAATCAATGTTGGGCAAATTGTCACAGCGCTCGAAGGTGGAACTGAACTTACCGGTTGCATTGGAAATCCCAATGAATGCGGAAGGTCGGG
>Ga0315541_1002925_pt1 | contig 13613 bp, 12 predicted proteins | sample SalMarSW160190MG_FD_203095 | JGI IMG/M metagenome (GOLD analysis project Ga0315541, IMG submission 203095) | Salt marsh sediment microbial communities from the Plum Island Ecosystem LTER, Massachusetts, United States - Salt Marsh Sediment SW1601-190 ...
GGTAAGATGAAGCATGCGGGTCCCCTGACCAGCAGCAGCAATTACTACTTTTTTAATCATGCAACAAAATTAATTAATTTTCCTAGAACAAATATTTCTTTTTCAAATATTTATTCTCTTTGTATTTTTAATAATACCATTTTTTATAGAAATATTAAATAAAACTCATCTTAAATATATTGTCTAAAAATTTCTTTTTTTATTTTATAAGTATTGCCATGTTTTATCAACCCCAGATAAGAATTAATCGTTTCATTAGAGGGATGCAGGATAATTCTTTTAAGCATTCTTTTTCTTGTTGCCGTCCGTAATATCCAATGGTTTGAAAAGTGAATCCAACCCAAAAAATCCAAACCGGAAGATAGTGTTTTAATATAAACTTTGCTTGGATGAAGTTTTAATTTTAATTCATTATCTAAAAAATCTGAAATTTTTAATGTAAGGGTTTTAAGCCAATCGCGATTTTCGGAAATAAATAAAAAATCATCGGCGTATCTGATATAATATTTTGCTTTTAATTTATGCTTTACGAACTGGTCAAATTCGTTCATATAGATATTTACCAAAAGCTGCGAAGTTAAATTACCAAGCGGTAAACCGACTCCAGGCATTGTGGAATAAAAACTATTAATAATTTCTGATAATAACCACAGGATGTTTTTATCTGGAATATATTTTGCCAAAATACTTTTTAGTATTTTGTGGTCGATGCTCGCAAAGAATTTTTTGATATCGCATTTCAGAACCCAACAGATTTTTGTATTGTTTTTACTGACTATATAATAAAAATCTTTAAATCTTTTTATTGCTTTGTGTGTGCCTTTATTTATTCGGCAAGAAAAAGAGTCAGGAATAAATATTCTTTCAAAAAAGGGATACAATATACGGTAAACCGCGCGGTGAACTAATCTGTCGCGAACGCTTGCCTTATGGATATTTCTTGGTTTCGGGTCGCAAATATTAAACGCTTGATAACCACCGTGCTTGTAGATTTTTACGGCAAGATCATTGTGAAGCGAAATAATATTACCCATTAAATTAAACTCAAACTCTCGCACATCTTCGCGGTGCTTCTTTCCCTTTATAAATTCTTTCCATGCCGCAAGCAGATTTTCAATGGAAATGATATAATTATAACTATGAACCAATTTAATTTTTTTCATACTTCTAACTCCCCCCCCCCGACAACAACACTTTTACCAATCTTACAGAGAGTGAAGGATACCTATCTTCTTTGGTATCGATATTACCCAATTATACCAAAAACGCACAGATATTCCTTGGGTCAAAAAATTGATACCCTTTTCGTCAATATTATAGAAGCAGTGGTTACCGCAAGTTTTCTCTCTAAAGAAGAAAAGCTGCCTTTTGTCCGATTGTCTATAAGAAAATTAGACACTCTCAAGATATTTTTAATGCTCCTTTGGGAAACAAAATCCCTTGATGACAAAAAATACATATCTCTATCATTAAAAATAGATGAAATCGGAAAAATGCTTGGCGGTTGGCAGGGGCAATTATTAAAACAAAACTCTCCCAGAAAATCGGGAGAGAAATAAAGAAAGTTGCGAGAACCGCAGAAGGGTTGTTGACGTTCCAGTCGTTCTCAAGCCAGTTGTAGTTCCAGTTCCACTGACCATCGTTCCAGTAAAGATAGAGAACATAGCGGTTGCCGTTCGGGTTCCGAAGAATAGTATAGAATGCCGTCTATACCACCACCTTTTGAAGTCAAAAGACGATCTCGGGGTTGAATCGGATTCGGCATCTAAAATGCCTTAGCATTCCATACCAAGTATCTTTATTTTTGAAAGTCCTTCATACACCACTCTATCTCAAGCCGTAACCGGAGATATTCCCGACATATGAATACTAGGTTCGGCAGCGGAAAGCCGTGACCGTCCGCGTATTCACCTACTACCATTTATATTCTACCACAAAATAATAAGCTCCGAAAACGCAATGCGTTTTCGGAGCTTTACGAACCAAGTTCAAAGAATCCAAGGTCAAGAACCAAGAGTCCAAGAACTAAGTTCTTAGATACTTGCGAGAACCGCAGAAGGGCGGAGGACGTCCCAGCCGCTCCCAAGCCAGTCGTAGTACCAGTCCCACTGACCATCGCTCCAGTCAAGACAGAGAACATAGCGGTCGCCGTCCGGGGACCGAAGAACTGTACCGTCGAAATAGATGTAAGTCGTGTCGCCGTTTGTTTTCTCTTTCCAGCGTTCGGGAATCAACATCTGGTTTTCCCAAAGAGTCTGAAAGACCTTAGCGTCCAAACGGATATAATCCGCTTTTTTCAGCTGTCGCAGTTTCTCTTCGCCGTTGATATACGCCTCGCCTTCCATAAGCATGATCTCAAGGCGAACCTTTGTCAGGTCTAATTCGGTCAACGCGAGTGAACGCTCATCCTGTTCCTCAAAACTCCAACCTTTGCCCAGGAATTTAATCGGGTCAAAGGGTTGAGAACGGTCTATAAGGATGATTCTCGGCTCGCCGACAATCACCTTTCCGCCGTTTTTGAGAAAATCAGTAAACTGCCTGCCTGCTTCTGTAGGATTTCTAACAATTTTTTCTTGTAGAAAATCTCCATCAAGAACACTCCAATCAACATTGGTTCCCAAAACCGCCATTATGGCATGAGACTGGTCGATTCCTATCGATTTACCCATGACACACCTTCCTTTCTTTGAAAAATAAATGTGCTATTTTTGAATAAAACCCATTGTTCTATTCTATATTTATATGATAGCATATTATCTAATTCTTGTCAACGACAACTACATTTAGTAGCTTTCCCGGGATAAAGATTGTTTTTTTAATTTCTTTGCCCTTTGTCCATTTTATCACCTTCTCCCGCAAGAGAGCAATTTCTTTAACTTTTCCCTCGGAAATATCCGGCTCAACCTCTATTTTGTCGCGGACCTTACCGTTTATTTGAATAACTAATGTTATTATTTTTTCCTCAATCATTTTTGGGTCGTGTTTTGGCCATCTTTGTTCACAACAAAGTCCTCTAAATTCAGATTTCCGCCAAAGTTCTTCTGAAAGATGAGGAGCAAATGGACTTAAAAGAATTAGGAATAATGAATAATGAATTAAAGAAGTCTCTTTTTGTCTTTCCATCTCATTTGCTAAAATCATTAAAGCAGAAACCGCTGTGTTAAATTTTAAATTCTCAATATCTTCCCCCACTTTCTTGATTGTTTTATGAACTAAACTTTCCAAATTTTTAAATTCTTTATTGTTTTTTGCTCTTTGCCCATTACTCATCATTCTTTGACTTATTTTCCAAACTTTTTCCAAAAATCTTTTCACCCCTTTAACTCCTTTGGTATCCCAGGGAATCATCTGTCCAAAAGGTCCCATAAACATTTCGTAAACCCGCAAAGTATCAGCCCCGTATTGTTTAACAACTTCTTCGGGATTAATTACATTTCCTTTTGATTTTGACATTTTAACTCCTCCTTCACCAAGAATTATCCCGTGAACAGTCCGTTTTTTATAAGGTTCTGAACCAACAGATTTAGGAACTGCTTCAATATCCCATAAAAACTTATAAATAAATCTGGAATATAGTAAATGCAAGGTGGTATGCTCCATGCCGCCATTGTACCAATCTACCGGCATCCATTTTTTAAGCAGTCTTGCGCTAGCTAATCTCTTGTCGTTTTTAGGATCGCAATAGCGGAGATAGTACCAATTAGAACCTGCCCAGTTTGGCATTACGTCAGTTTCTCTCTTTGCTAAACCTCCGCATTTGGGACATTTAGTGTTCACCCAACTTTTGACTTTAGCTAAAGGCGACTCGCCTTTTTCAGTCGGTTTATATTCTTTAACTCTGGGTAGCTTTATTGGCAGCTCTTTTTCTGGCACTGGCAGCCAGCCACATTTTTCACATTTTACCATTGGAATCGGCTCTCCCCAATATCTTTGCCGGGAAAAAATCCAATCTCTCAATTTATAATGAATCTTTTTCTCAGCTAAGCCCTTTTTATTCAACCATTGGCCTATTCTTTCTTTCGCATCTTCCGACTTCATTCCAGTAAAACGTCCTGAATTAATTAAAATTCCTTCTCCCTCATAAGCCTGCGGGAGACCCGATCTCCCCAGACCTATGGGAGATCGGGTCTCCTTAGCTGGCTTAATTACGTCAATAATTGCTAAATTATACTTCTTAGCGAAATCGAAATCTCGCTGATCGTGAGCGGGTACCGCCATTATAGCGCCTGTCCCGTATCGCATTAAAACGTAATCTGCTACAAAAATAGGAATCTTCCTCTTATTAACGGGATTTATTGCCTCAATTCCTCTTAATTTTATTCCGGTTTTTCCCTGCCTACCGGCAAGCAGATCTTTATCTTCCTTAACTCTTTCCTTTTCTATTTTCCTTTTTGATTTTTCAACATAATCTTTAACAAACTTATAATTGTTAATCTTGTCTTTCAATTTTTCAATTAATGGATGTTCCGGCGCTAAGACTAAATAAGTGCAGCCGAACAGAGTATCAGGTCGAGTGGTAAATACCGGGATTGGAAATTGAATTTCCCATCCTTTTGATTTCCCTATCCACTCTCTTTGGGAAATTTTAACTTTTTCCGGATAATCAACTATATTTAAATCCTGAATTAACCTTTCAGAATACTTTGTTATTTTAAGCATCCACTGCTCTTTTTCTTTTCTTACTACTTTTCCCCCGCAACGCTCGCATTTTCCATCAACTACTTCTTCATTGGCTAAACCAATTTTACAAGAAGTACACCAGTTAATAGGCATTTTAGATTTATAGGCAAGTCCTTTTTTGAAAAGTTGAATAAATATCCATTGAGTCCATTTATAATATTCGGGGTCAGCAGTATTTATTTCTCTGCTCCAGTCAAAAGAAAGGCCTAAATGTTTCTGCTGTTTTTTAAAAATAGCAGTGTTTTTTCTGGTAACTTTTGCCGGGTGAATACCGGTTTTAATAGCGTAATTCTCGGTAGGCAAACCAAAAGCATCCCAGCCCATTGGAAATAAAACATTAAATCCTTCCATTCTTCTTTTTCGGGCTAAAATATCCAAAGCAACATAACTCCGGCAGTGGCCGACATGAAGCCCTTCACCCGAAGGATAAGGAAACTCCACCAAAATATAGAACTTCGGTTTTTTTGACCGATCAAAAGCCCGGAAAACTTTCTCTTTTTCCCATTCTTTTTGCCATTTCCTCTCAATTTTTTTAGGATTATATTTTTTCATCTTTTAATTTTTTATCATATCATAATTAAACCTTTAAAAAAAGTTAATTGGATAAAAAATTTGACAAAACTAAAAATATGTATTACTAAAAAGTATCTGTTCTTTAAAATAGAGAAAGGGTACCGAAATGAAACCGAAAAAATATCTTAATTTTGAAAAGAAAATAACTGATTTAGATAATCAAATAGCTGAACTGCGCAAGATCAGCTTCAAAAAAGGCATTGACTATTCTGCTGAAATCCGCAAGATTCAAGGAGAACAAGTTGCCAAGCTCAAACAAATCTACTCAAATCTAACCGCCTGGCAAACAGTTCAAGTAGCCCGGCACCCGGAGAGGCCCATTCTTCCGGATTATTTATCTCTAATGGTAAATAATTTCCGCGAACTACACGGCGACAAGTATTTTGGTGATGACAAGGCAATTGTAACTGGGCTTGGAGAAATAGGTAGAGAAAAAGTACTAATTATTGGACACAATAAAGGTAAAAAGATAAAAGAGAAAGCTGCCTGTAATTTTGGCTCTGCTAATCCTGAAGGTTATCGCAAGGCATTGGCTAAAATGAAATTTGCCGAAAAATTCAACATTCCTGTAGTTACTCTTATTGACACGCCTGGAGCTCATCCGGGCATTGAAGCCGAAGAAAGAGGCCAAGCTCAGGCAATAGCGGTCAATCTTAAAGAAATGTCTTATCTAAGAGTGCCCATAGTGTGTGTTGTAATCGGCGAAGGCGGATCAGGCGGAGCGCTTGGCATAGGCGTAGGAGACAGATTTGCAATGCTTGAATTCGCGTATTATTCCGTTATATCGCCTGAAGGCTGCGCTGCAATCCTGTGGCGAAACGGATCTAAAGCTCCCGAAGCCGCCGAAGCCCTTAAACTAACAAGTAAAGATTTATTAAAGCTTGGCTTGATTGACACGGTCATTCCTGAACCATTGGGCGGCGCGCACCGCAACATTCACGATACCATTTACAACGTGAAAGAATATATTGTCAAAACACTGAAAAAACTAAAATCCATAGAAATTGATGTTTTGCTGGAAGAACGCTATAAAAAACTGCGCTCAATAGGCGCTAGCGCCATTAAAAATATACCTAAATAAAAGCCTGTTTGAAAAAACAAACAGGCTTTTTTATTTTTAAAATAAGTAAGGCCCGGCCTTGCCTATTTTTATTTAGATTTTAAATAAATTTTTGGCGTTTTGGGTTGTAGCTTCAATTATCTGCTCATAACTTAAACCTTTTATTTTGGCAATATCCTGAGCAATATATTTCACAAAAACAGGCTCATTACGCTCTGCCTCAACTTGCGGAGGAGTAAGAAAAGGACAATCAGTTTCAATTAAAATTTTCTCAATAGGTGTTTTTTCAATTATCTTATCCAAATCCAATTTATAAATTATCCCGTTAAACCCGAGATAAAAACCCATTTTCAAATACTCTTCTGCTTGTCTCCATCTACCGGTAAAACAATGGATTACTCCTTTCAATTTACCTTGAAAGTCTTTTAAAATTTCTATCAAATCGTCATGCGCTTTTCGGCAATGGAAAATCACGGGCAAATTCAATTCTTTAGCCAATTCTAATTGTTCCAATAATAACTTTTTTTGTTCTTTCTTTAAGGACTCAAATTTTTCTTCTTCTTTCGGCCTATAGTAATAATCCAAGCCAATTTCTCCTATAGCTATCACCTTTTCTGATTTTGCTAATTTTTTGTATCTTTCCTTTTCAAAATTTTCTCCTTTCGGACTAAAGTTGCCTTCATCAGAATCCATTTTTATTTTAACCAAACCGGTTCTTAAATGAATGGGGTGAAGCCCGATTGCAGAGTAAATTCCTTTCTCATATTTCTCGGCAATTTCTACCGCTCTTTTACTTGTTTCATGATTAGTGCCTACATTTATCACCCAGACATTCTTAGTAAAACAGCGCCTGATAACATCATCTAAATCATCTTTAAACGCATTGAAGTTTAGATGAGCATGAGTATCAATCATTTTTAGTTTTTTATTTTGTAACATTTTTTCTCCTTTTAAAGAACTAAACCTTCGGAAATAGTAATTTACCTCTTTTGTTCAAAAATTTTCCAGTTTTTTTATCTCTTTCTATTTCTTTGATAATCTTCTCTGAAGTTTCTGGCAAAAATGGTTTGAGCAATTCAGCTATATTATCTAAAGCAACCAACAAATTACCAAGAACCTGAGTTGAATCTTCTTTTTTCTCCCAGGGCTTTTCTTTATCAATATATTTATCAGAAAAACTAATTAAATCCCAAATTACTTTTAAAGATTCATTGAACTTAAATTCTTCTAAGGATTTTTTATAATTCTTCCGAGTTTCTTTGATTTTTAGATCTACAACTTTAAGATTGTTTTCTTTGAACCCTATTCCATCTGCCATAACTCTTACCCGGGCAAGCAAATTTCCAACACCCGAAGCCAAATCAGAATTGTATCTTCCTTCAAATTTCTCATAAGTAAAATCTCCATCCTTAACAGAAGGAATTTCTCTCAAAAGATAATATCTAACAGCATCTGCTCCAACTTGTGGTGAACCTGTCGAACTATATTTTTTAACGAGTTCAAAAGGATCAATCACATTACCTAAAGATTTTGACATCTTCTGCCCGTTAGAGGTTAAATAGCCGTGAACAAGAATTACTTTAGGTAGATTTAAGCCCAAAGAAAGAAGCATAGCTGGCCATAATAAAGAATGAAATCTAAGTATGTCTTTTCCTATACAATGAATATCAGCCGGCCAAAGTTTCTTAAACTTATCATTTTTTTCAGCGTATCCCAGAGCTGAAATATAGTTTATTAATGCTTCAAACCAAACATAAACCGTCTGAGTGTCATCATCAGGAACAGGTATCCCCCATTGTAATTTCTCTCTTAGCCTTGAACAGCTAATATCTTCTACGCCCTGCTTGATAAAACTTAATACTTCGTTTTTTCTTGTTTCGGGAATAATTCTTATTTTATCTTTCTCTATTGCTTTTTTTGCCTCTTTTGAATATTTTGAAAGTTTAAAAAAATAATTTTCCTCTTCAATTAATTCCGGCTCTTTCTGATGATTGGGGCACTTTCCATCCACTAAATCTTTCTCTGAAATAAACGCTTCGCAGCCAACACAATAAAGTCCTTTATATTTCTTTTTATAAATATCCCCGTTTTCTTTAAGTTTTAACCAAACTTTTTTAACCGCCGGCCAATGTCTTTTTTCATCAGTAGTTCTAATAAAGTCGTTATTGGAGATATTTAAAATCTTTGTTAATTTTTTAAATCTGCCTGAAATTTCATCAACAAAATCCTTTGGCTCTTTTTCATTTTTCTCAGCTGCTTTAGCAATTTTTGTCCCATGTTCGTCGGTCCCGGTCAGAAAAAAAACATCTTCTTCTAAAAGACGGTGATAGCGCGCCAAAACATCAGCCTGAATCAATTCCAAAGCAAACCCTATATGAGGAGGAGCATTAGTGTAAGCGATACTGGTTGTGACATAAAATTTGTTCATAAGCCAAAAGGAGGTATTAAACCTCCCTTTAAACGTATCATAATTTTAGGTTTTTATCTATACCATTTTTATTGCACCACTACGGCCTTTTCCTCTCTTCTTCTTTGCAGAAATTCCTTGAGGAATTCAAATAATATTCCAAACAAAGGAATGGCTAAAATTGCTCCCATTAGCCCCCACAAAGTTCCTCCGATAACTAAAGAAAGTAAAACTAAAGCAGGAGGGAGACCAACAAACTTTTTCATCAATATCGGAGTCAAAATGCTATTTTCAATCTGTTGGATTATAACAAAAACAATTAGAACAAAAATACTCTTGAATGGATCTATCGGAAAGATAATCAAAAAAAGTATAACTCCTGTCAAAAGAGGACCGACGTAGGGAATAAAATTAAATACTCCGGCAAACATTGCTAAAGTAAAAGGGTATTTAACATTGCAAAGCAGAAAAAGAATATAGGAAAACACCCCTACAAACAAACAGGCTATTAACCTTCCTCCAAACCATCCGGCTACCTTTTTTTGGCACCTCCCCCAGATGTTCACAACCTGGGTTTCATATTTTTTAGGGAAAAGAAGCATTAAACCCTTTTCCACAGATTTTTCTTCCAGTGAAAGAAAAATAGCGATAATGATAACAAAAAAGGTCGTAAAAACCCCGCCGAAAATAGCAAACAAAGCGCTAAAAATGTTACCTGCCATTCCCTCAAGTGTTTTCCCAAATGCTTTTAGAAAACTTTCAAGATTTTCAAAAGCCTGAAAACCGAGCCCCTTTAGAGGAGGAGAAATTCTTTCAAAATATTCGGGAAAGGAAGCTAAAAAAGCCTGAATTTCAGAAGTGAATAAAGGAACAATTAAATAAATTAAAAAACTTAACATTCCAAAAGTGCCAACATAAGTAAGAATAACTCCAACGCTTCGGGGAATTCGCTTCTTCTGCAAAAAATTAATAGCCGGGTTGAATAAAACTGAAATAGTTAAAGCAAAAATAAACCAAATCAAAATATCTTTAACTGAAAAAATAAGATAAAAAATAGCAACAGCAACAGAAATCTTCAAAATTGTTCTCCAGGATATATCTAATATTTTTTCTGTCTGATCCATGGTTAAATCTTTAATAGCTTTTCGAACCTCTTTTTATCTCCAAACGGTCCTATTAAAGCTAAATTTAATTTTTGGGGGCTAAAAATATCCTTAGCCACTTCTAAAATATCGCCAGTATCTACTTTATCAATTTTAGCACAAATTTCCTTAGGGGTTAAAATCTTTTTTTCCTCAACCTCCTGCCCTCCGTAAAAAGACGCTTTGGCGTCAGAGGTTTCCAGTGCTAAACTTATTTTACCCTTAAAGTGGTCTTTTGCTTTTCTTAACTCTTTTTCTGGCACTCTTTTTTGAGAAATATTCTTATATTCTTTTAAAATACCGGAAATAGCTTTTTCCGCCTTACTGTTGTCCACTCCGGCCTGAGTAAGTAAGGATCCGGTGTCAGGATCGGAGGAAATAGTAGTTTTTATATAATAAGCAAGTCCTAATTCTTCTCTAATTTTGATGAACAAACGAGAGCTCATCATTCCCCCTAAAATTAAAGCTAAAATTTCCTGCGTATATCTCTGAGGATGGAACAAATTATATCCTCTGACCCCCAAACAAAAATGAGTTTGGTCGGTATTTTTTTTCTTAAAAAGGCATCCTGGTTTTGACTGCTTCTCAATTACCGGAACTTTCTTAATGTTCTTCCCGCTCCCTATCCCGGAAAAATATTTTTCTATTTTCCCAAAAGTTCGGGAATTGTTAGCAACATCTCCTGCCACGCAAACAACGGTATTTGAAGCGCTATACTGATTTTTCATATAGGAAAATAACTGCTGGCGGGAAATTCCTAAAACGCTTTCTTTTGTTCCAGCTATATCCCGACCGGCCGGCTGGTTTCCATATAAAACTTTATTCCACAAATTTTGAACGTAAGCAGCGGGTTGGTCGTGATACATATTAATTTCTTCAATAATTACCATCTTCTCCCGCTTAATTTCTTCCGGGTCTAACTTAGAATTCAAATAAATATCAGAGATTATATCCAAAGCTAAACCGAAATGGCTGGAATCAACTTTGGCAAAATATCCGGTATATTCTTCTCCGGTAAAAGCGTTGTAATTGCCTCCTACTCTATCCAAAGGTTCAGAAATAGAAATTTTATCCGGCCTTTTTTTCGTTCCTTTAAAAAGCATATGCTCTAAAAGATGAGAAATGCCGTTTATTTCTTTTTCCTCGTATTTAGAACCGGTTGCCGCCAGCACTAAAACCGTTATTGCCTGAGTATTTTTTTGAGGAACAACAATAATTCTAAGGCCATTTTTAAGAGTTGTTTTTTTATACATATTACTTAAACTTTTTTCTATTTGCTAATAATAAAAATCTGATTTTAATTAATTGCCAAGTCATTTTCAAGCGATTTCTAAATCCTTTCCAAAATCCCCATTTTTTTTCCTTTATTATTACGGTCAGATTTTTTAGTTTAGCATAGCGAACTTTTAATTTTTTCCTCAAGCAATAATAATTCAAAGCAGTTTCTACCGCGAATCCCTTAATAAACTTTTCGGGTATGCTTTCAAATACCGAGCGCCTCATTGACCTCTCTCCTCCAATAGCCAAAAGAGGATCAATTTTAGCAATAATCATAGGCAAATTCTTATAACGCCCTCTTACGCCCACGCACATATCAGCTTCGCCTTTCAAAATCGGCTGGACTAGTAAAGAAACATGGCTTGTGGTCAAACCAATCAAGTCTGCGTCAAAGAAAACTATTATTTCCGCGTCAGTACCTTTAATCCCTTCGCCCATAGCCTCCCCTTTTCCTTTTTTGCCGTCCAGTGTTATCACCTTAATTCCCAAACCCTCGCTGATTTTAACTGTTTGGTCGGTAGAACCACCATCCACCACCATTACTTCATCAAGATCTTTAGAATCCAAAAGCACCCTTAAGACATTAGCAATGTTTGCCTCCTCATTTAAAGCTGGAACAATAGCTGCTACTTTTTTATTGTTCATTTAATTTCTTCTTTAAAATTTTTATTAAATCTTCTATTTTTACTCTTTCTTGTTCCATTGTATCGCGGTCTCTGATAGTTAGATCATTTTGTTCTAAACTTTCAAAATCCACAGTCAAAGTAAAAATAGTGCCAATTTCATCCTGCCTCCTGTATCTCCGGCCAATTGAACTAACTTCGTCATACTGGCATCTAAATTGGGGCTTTAACATCTGATAAACATCTTTGGCTTTTTTGACTAATTTCGGCTTATTTTTCACTAAAGGCAGAACCGCCACTTTAATCGGAGCTAAAGATTTGTTAAGATTTAGTAAAATCTCAACTTCCTTTGCAGCTTTAGTAGTTTTAGTTCTGCCGCCCCTTATTTCTGTATAGGCATCGCAGAGAAAAGCAAATAAACTCCTATCCACCCCAACCGAAGTTTCAATAATATGAGGAAAGTAACCTTCATATTTTAAATCCTCTCCGCTATGCTTAGAATGATTAGACAGATCCCAATCGCCTCTATTATGAATTCCCTCAATCTCCTTCCAGCCAAAGGGAAATTTATATTCAATATCAACTGCTCTTTTAGCATAATGAGCCAGCTCATCTTTAGAAACTTCTCTTGCCCTTAAATTAGATTTTTTAATTCCCAAATTTAAATACCAGTTTATTCTTTCTTTTTTCCAGTAATTAAAAATTTTGGGGGCTTCTTTCGGCTGGCAGAACCATTGCATTTCCATTTGTTCAAATTCCCTGGTTCTATAGACAAAATTTCGGGGATTAATCTCGTTTCTAAAGGCCTTTCCAATCTGGGCTATACCAAAGGGAATCTTTTTTCTCATTGACTGTAAAACATTCTTAAAATTAAGATAAATCCCCTGACAGGTTTCCGCTCTTAAATAAGTTACTGCCGCTTCGTTCTCAACCGGCCCGACAAAGGTTTTCATCATTAAATTAAACTTTCTTGCCTTGGTTAACTCTCCCCCACAATCCGGACACTTGCCCTTTTTCAAGAAATCTTTTCTAAAACGGTGGTGGCATTTTTTGCATTCTACCAATTCATCGGCAAATCCAGCAGTTAAATGGCCGGATGCTTCCCATACTTTAGGGCTCATCAAAATAGAAGAGTCTAAGCCGACAATATCATCGTGTTTTTTTATCATTTCATCCCACCAAGCTCTCTTAATATTATTTTTCATTTCAACTCCGAGAGAGCCAAAATCATAACAAGAGCCAAAACCCCCATAAATCTCTGATGAAGGAAAAATAAACCCCCGTCTTTTAGTAAAAGATACAATTTTCTGCATTAGATCAATCATGTTAATTTATTCTAACTGATTTTCTTAAAAAGAAAAAGCCCCTTTTCAAAAAAAATCTGATTAGGGCTTTTTTATTTATTCCGAATCCTATCTTTATAATGAACACAATTTTTAAAATCGTTGAAACAAAATTGGTCAGACCATTTTGGTAAACTTACTACCACCTTCTTTTTTACTAGAATCTCAAAAGCTTTCTGGCCTTGTATTTTGTCCCGAATAATAGAAGCTCCACAAACATTAAAAAACGGACATCTTTTCTCTTCAGCTTTTTCTTCCATAATTTCATCTCCTTTTTAAAGAACTATTGGACAACTCCATCTGAAACAAACGGATCATCGGGCAAACTAGTATCTACTGCCGAAGCATTTTCTTCAATAATTGTTTCCGTCCACTGGTCCTCGCCGCTAATTGTCGCTTCACTGATAATTTGAGCAACTTTACCCTTTTGCCCCGAAGTCGGTTTTAGGGCAACTTGGAAAGAAATAATTGGAGCCGTATTTAAAATTCCTGTTCCCGCTTCCATTG